>Ga0247840_10011805_pt1 | contig 10541 bp, 11 predicted proteins | sample LaCruzMarch2015__FD_192404 | JGI IMG/M metagenome (GOLD analysis project Ga0247840, IMG submission 192404) | Freshwater microbial communities from meromictic Lake La Cruz, Castile-La Mancha, Spain - LaCruzMarch2015_17m | ecosystem: Environmental > Aquatic > Freshwater > Lake | place: Spain...
CACACAATCCAATCAGTAGCCTCAATAAATCTATCCATTTCATCATAAATGTGTGGTGCTTCGTCTGCAATTTGCCAAACCTTTGGCACAAGCCATTCGCTTGAAATCTTACCACCATAAAGCTGCAAAAATTCCTCGCCTCTGTCTGTGGCAATTTCATTAAGCTTATCTGCATGCTTTTGTGCCGCATGATGTTTCCAAAGCTTCACATAAGCATGTGGCTCGCTTTTATATTTATCAATAAGGCAAAGTGGTGTACCATCTGCCTTAGTTGGCAAAACTGTGCAGGCTGTGAAGTCTATGCCTACTCCAACTACATCATCGGCAGATACATTTGCTTGGTTTAAAACATCAGGAATAGTCGTTTTTAGCACATCAAGATAATCTTGTGGATGTTGAAGCGCCCAATCAATACCAAGCTTCTTTCCACATGGCAGTGCTTCGTCCATAACTGAGTGAGGGTATTCAAATACACTTGTTGCAACCTCTTCGCCATTTTCAAGACTAACTAAAACTGCACGGCCTGACAACGAGCCGTAATCTACACCTATTGAATATTTAGACACAAAAAATCACTCCTTCTGATTTTATTATATTATAAATTCATTAAAGAATATATGCGTTTTAATATGTTTTTATGGACATTTATTAATATTTTTGATAAAATTTAGTAGAGGTGATATTTATGCTTGTAAATTTTGAAAAAAGATATTTTGAAAATGAAATTAATGTTTGGCAAGGATTATACTGTGACTTGCAAAATATAGTGCATTGGCATAGAGAATACGAAATGATTTACATAAAAAAAGGCAGTGCAAAAATTGGTGTAAACCAAAATACATATACTGCAAAAACAGGTGATTTAGTAATATGTAAAGGAGGTGATATGCACCGTATCACCTCTATTGAAGCAGGTACTGTTTGTGGCATTATAATTTTTGACGGTGATTTTTTGCGTACAATATTCCACAAGCTTTCACTTGCATCACCATATATAAAAAGCGAGCAAATTATTGAAAATAATCTACACGTTGAACGTCTTTTTAACTCAATATCAAACGAGTTGAAGCAAGAAAATATTTTTGCAGAGAAGGTTATAGAGGCATATTTAACAGATTTTTTTGTTATGTGTATGAGAAGATTAAAATACATTGAGACATCATTTAATCGAAAAACACAAAAACAAATTCTAATTCAAGCATATCAAGATCTGCTTGAATATATTGATGCAAACTATGCAGAGGCAGATTTCGAAAAGGCTGCAAAACTTATGAGCTTTACACCACAACATTTTTCTAAGGTATTTAAGGAAATTTCAGGAATGACATTTACGGATTATCTAAATTATGTGCGAATAGAAAAGGCAGTTTATTTTATTCAGACGACAAATATGTCAATTACTGCTGTTGCACAAAGGTGTGGGTTTAAAAATATTAGGAGCTTTAACAGGATTTTCAAAAATATTACTGGTGCAACTCCATCTGGCATAAATTTAAACTATCAAATGTCAATGAATTTGCACCCTTTTAAAAATACAAAGGACCCATTTGATGCTACAATCTCACACAGCAATCTAATTGTAAAATAGTGATTGTGTATATGTCATTTCTGACCGTAATAAGCATTTTCCCCATGCTTTCTAAGGTAGTGCTTATCCAAAATTTCTTGTTTTATGGGTGCGTTATTCCCTAACGCTATCGTGTTTATTGCCATTTTGGAAACTTCTTCAAGAACAACAGCATTATGAACTGCATCATTAGCATCCTTTCCCCACGAAAATGGGCCATGATTGTTAACCAAAACCGACGGCATTTCAATAGGATTAATGTCTTTAAACCTTTCAATAATAACCTTGCCTGTATTTTTTTCATATTCGATAGCTATTTCATCATTAGTCATAACTCTTGTTACTGGTATTTCTCCATAGAAATAATCTGCATGAGTTGTACCAAACGCCGGAATACCACGACCTGCTTGGGCAAAGCTTGTTGCATTAGTCGAGTGGGTATGAACAACTGCACCAATATTTGAAAATGCCTTATATAGTTCAAGATGTGTTGCCAAGTCGCTTGACGGCTTAAGGTTGCCCTCTAAAATATTACCATCTAAATCTACAACAACCATATCGTCAACGGTCATTTTGTCATAGCTGACACCTGATGGTTTTATAATCACTATGCCGTCTTTACGATCGATTTCACTTACATTACCCCAAGTAAATGTTACAAGCCCATATTTTTTTAAATCAAGGTTCGCCTCAAATACATTTTGTTTTAAAATTTTCATTTTAAGCTCCATTCCATAGTATTTTGTTTAATATTTTGCAATTATACTACTGAAAAACTTATATGTCAATCGAAAGTTTATAAAATAAATTTAAATTTGCTTGTAATAATCCTCTTGAAAGTGTGGGTAAAGTATAAGCGTACCCTCCTCTAAACTTGTAATACTATCAGTCCATTCATTTATATTATCATTACTTATGTCACCCATTCCAGAGATATGATAAGTGCTCATACCCCAGCGATATATCATGGTTTTTTGTTCATCGGGAGATACATAAATATTAGCATTAAAATTAAAAGTCATTGCATAATCTTCACCAAAACTGCTTTTGGGAATTTCAATACGTGACAAGTATTTCTTTGTATAGACATTTCCATTATTAACATTACTAGATATTCCTTTAAATTTGTTGTGTTCAAAGAAATAATGCCCATCACTTCGATAAATTTCATAATCAGGATGAAGGGTAATGTCATCCCACGTATGACTAAGGGCCCAAGGAGCCATTAAATCATCATCATCAAGACGGTATATATAGTCATATTTACATTCGGAAAATCCAAAATTAAGCTTATGACCTACTGATGGAAACCGTTCTTTTAGATTAATTATTCTAATTCTTGGATGCTCAAATACATACTCAACTTTATAACTATCATTAATGATAAGCATTTCTGATTCACCAGAAAAATCTTGACGAAGAAAAGATTCAATGGCTTCCTCTAACAAATAATGGCGTTGATAGGTTAAGGTTAACACACTAATCATATTAAATCCTCCTTTATTATACTATATGTGGTAATTAGAACATCCGTGTTAGCAAAGTATACACATAATTACAATGGTTGACATAATATGCAGTATACTGATAAGAAAGGAGGTATATAGATGTCATTTCCAACCATACCAGATGTAAGCCCTGCTATAGATATTACCAGAGAAGACGCTATAACTTTGATTTTAGCATCAATAGCATTTGAGGAGTTAGGCTTAGCACATATTATTAATGCTGAGGCTGAAAAGATTCAATATGTTCTCGGAACAATCGAGGGTCAAACTCCCTTGGAGACTCCTCCCACAATAGAAGATCTATTGGATGTAGACCGTTCTGTACAACAAACATTAAAAACTGTAATTAAAACTCAAATGTTACTTCAATTTAAATTGGAAGAGGTTATTTCGCCTATTAGTACAACTACCAGCACAACTAGCACAACAAGTACTTCAACTACAACAACGTATAAATCCTGAAAAATAGTATTATTAGTATGAAATTTATTATAAAATAAAACGTATAGAAAGGGGAAATAAAAATGTCATTTCCAAATATACCTGATGTAAGCCCTGCTATAGATATTAGCAGTGAAGATATAGTTAATTTATTGCTGGCATCAATAGCATTTGAGGAGTTAGGCTTAGCACATATTATTAACGCTGAGGCTGAAAAGATTCAATATGTTCTTGGAACAATTGAAGGGCAAGCTCTTTTGGAGACTCCTCCAACGATAGAAGATTTATTGCAAATCGATAGGTCGGTAGAACAAACTTTAAAAAGCGTAATTAAAACACAAATGCTACTTCAATTTAAGCTGGAAGATGTACTCGATATATCATCAACAACAAGCACAACAACAAGCACAACAACAAGCACAACAACAAGCACAACAACAAGCACAACAACAAGCACAACAACAAGCACAACAACAAGCACAACAACAAGCACAACAACAAGCACAACATCGACAACAACCACTACAACCAAATATGTTGAAGCAGGTTCTGCTTGGGGTGTTGGAGAGAGTTATGGAACAGGAAATGCTCAGTATTTCATTTTGCCAGAAGGTGAAACAACCATAACGACTATCCTTGGATTAGGCAATAATTATGATGACATTGGAGAAGTAGTTGCTACTCGTAATGGTAATGTCTTGACAGTAACATTTACAACAGATCCTCCTTATGTAATGTCTGAAGTGCAAGTTGAGGTAAGTAATAATTCTATTCCATCAGAAAGCAACCCAGGGCAATTCACTTACAAGCATTCTGTTGCTGACCCTAACGATTATTTTGCGACATATACATTTACGAATATTGATGTAACTGGTTTTTCCGCAGTTTATATAGCTGCTCATGCTAAGGTTTATCAATAAATTAAAAATGGCTCCCAAAATTAGGGGAGCCATTTTATCTTATCCTTCCAACAAAGGAGCCAACTGGTTATACCATACCCAATCAGGACTAAATTTTTGCCGTGCTAATGTTTTTGAATCAAGAACTGAATTATCTCTCATAAGATTTACTATTCTCTGTGCATTCTCCTCATAATAGCTTTGTTCAGATGGTTGATATTTTTCTTTTGTATCAAAACCAAAGTTGCGTGCATCCCATCTCATAAAATATGCTTTTAATTTCTTGCCCATTTCTTCAAGAGCAGGAACTGCTTCGTTTAAAACTAAAAAATTACCTCTGCTTGCAGCTTCGAAAACCGTAAGTCCAAATGATTCTGAATAAGAGGGGCATATAAAAAGATTAGACAAAGTAAAAAGCTCAAATACTCCACTTCGTGGAAATCCTTGAGGATAACCCAAATCGCTTGTAAATGCTATATCAGGCTCGTCAAGACCATAATAATCCCCGATTTTTCTTATAGCTGCTTTATATATATCAGGTTTAATATCCATACATGGGAAATCACAAAATACAACTTTAACGGTTGATTCGGTCGTTTTTTTGATTGCACCCGCCAATGCGGCAACCTTTTCGAATTTCTTCCCTGTTGTAAATCTGCCGGGATATACAGTTAGAATATCGGGGCTAAGCAAATTTGTCTGACTATGTATTGATTTAACATCATCACTCATAATTGACATCAAATCCAAGCTGTTATAAACTACACTGCATTTGCCTTCTGGCACATTATATTGTTTTGCAAGTGCTGATAAACCAGAATATGTTGGATACACATAAGTAGTATTAGGCATTGGGCTATATCTGCATGAAAATGGCCATTTCGTTTTGGGTGGTTTGTTGACAGGTGCAGAGTGAGTCATCGCTATAAATTTTATATTAGGTAGCTTTTGTTGAACCTTTCTTATTGCTACATTATGCATTAAATGCCACCCTTGATAGTGTATATCGTGCATTATACAAGCATCCACATCAGATAAATTAGCTTCTAAATCATCAGCTACAACTTCTGCTTCATCAAAGAAAGTTTTATGAACATCTCCATTAGGCTGGGAATAGTCATACCAATGGATTTGCGTATCATTCAATCTGTTTGTAATTTTAACCCACTCAATTCGTTCGTCGGCAAATATACCTTGCCTTTCACTATCAGGACAGTCCTGACACACAAGCACTTTTGTTTTAATTCCTGCGTCCAATAACATTTTTAAGTGTTCTGCAACCACATTAACAATCGAATATGTATTGCTAAGCCCATTAAACATAGTGAGAATTGCAACCTTCATAAATTAACCCCCCATTATTAATAAAAAATATTCCCATAAAATAATTACATAGAATAGTATATGTAATATCAGCTTGTAATGATACTTGTTAGCAGGAAAATATTTATTTATAAAAAGTATGCTTGCCACTTGTAACCATTTTACTTAATTATAAATATACTAATAATAAAAATACTAAGTATAAGGTAGACGGTCATATAAAATTATTATAAAGGAGAGCATGTAATGTCATTCCCAAATATTCCAGATATAAACCCTTACATAAACTTAAAATTGGAAGACTCAATAAATTTGTTATTAATTTCAATTGCACTTGAAGAAATAAGTTTATCTAAATTAATGGACGCTGAAACAGATAAAATTTTATTTGTTTTAGATGAATGCAGCCAAAAAGATTCAGCATTGCAAGACGCAATAGCTGTTAATAAAAGCGTTGATAATACTTTGAAAAATATGATTAAACTTCAGATGCTTTTGCAATTTAAGCTGGAAAACGTCACAGAATTGTTGCCCACAACCACTACCACTTCTACCACAACAACTTCAACTACCACTTCTACCACAACAACTACTAGAACTACAACAACAAAATCAACATCGACAACCACAACAACACATACGACTACCTGCACCACTTCAACATGTTCAACTACAACAAAGGATAAATGCGATTGTGGATGTGGACTGATAGGCAAAGGAATGGGATGTATCTCGAATCAGTCAGATAGATTCTATTCTCGTCCTGCTGTTCTTCAAGCATTTGTATTCTCGTATGATTATAATAATAGATCGCTTCGTTATTCAGTGTATGATGATGTTGATATTTTATGTATGGTAGCCACTCCAGGTAGCATAATAATAGAATGTCCTTTAAACACTGATAACCTTATAATACGTGGAAAAGGACGAATCGAGAATAAGTCAAAATGTAATACGAATATTGTTGGAACAGTAAGTTTTGTATTGAAAGTTAGGTATAAAACGCTTGGGAAAAATGGATTTCATATAATAATAACATCAAAAGATAAATTAGCATTGAATCATGATAGTGGTTTTGTACAAACGAAAAATATGAATTTAGGCTTACGTATAGAATAATAATTTTATAATGTGAATATTTAACCCTATTTCATAATATGAAGTGGGGTTTTTTGTATTCTTAAATTAAAACTATTGCAATTTAAAAAATAATGTGATATTACTTATTTATGTAAAAATGTAATCGATTACATTTTAAGGAGTGATAAAGATAACAATTCAAGATGTAGCAAAAGCTTGCAATGTTTCTGTAGCAACTGTGTCAAGAGTTATAAATGATAGTGGTAAGGTTAAAGGAAACACAAAACAGCTTGTTTTAGACACAATTGATAAAATGAATTATCAACCTAATTTTACTGGTAAGAATTTGCGTATGCAAAAAACAAAAATTGTTTTGATTTTATTACCTACTATTGTAAATCCGTTTTTTGCAAAGCTTGTAAAGGGTAATCGTTCACAAAGAAACAATAGAGGTCATACTTAAGTCCTCGATAAACTTAGCTGACAAATATGACCCCACACTTAACGAGGGCACAGACGATGTTGCATGGTGAACACAAAAGACAAGGCACTTGGGAAGCCCCCCGAGAGCCTTGTTTTTTTGCCCAGAAACGTGTGTGGAAATAGAAGTGTTCGAGGGTCTCCCCGTCCAAAAATGTCTTGGACAAAACGGAAAAATCCACAACCCCAACCCCAAGGCACATCAAGGCTTTTGAACAACAAAATTTTGTGTGATAATAGACAGGTTTCCTTGTGCTTGTCATACATCACAAATGTTATGTTCAACTATTGTAAATTAGTGTCATTATTTAGCTTGATTTGTCAAACACTGTATGCTATAATGAAAATTAATATGCTCGAATACATAAACTAACATATTAGAAAGAGATATCATTATGGCAGAATTCACTTACGATGAAATAAAGGAATACTTTAGGGAAGCCTTAGAAATGCTTTATAACAAAGAAAAAAGGTTAATAGAAATCTCTATAAGCGAAAGACTATTAGTCCACTATTTAGCAATATATTTTGAAAAAATAGTTAAAAAATATAGAGGTAACATTAGTAATTTAAATGTTGATGTGGAATACAACAGAAAGGGCGATGAAAATACCTCGAAAAATTCACCTACTACAAATAAATGCTGTACAATAGATATGATATTACATGAACGAACATGCCCTGATAATAACATTTTATGTGTTGAAGCCAAATGGCGTAACAACAAATATAATATTAAAAGTGACCGAGAGAGAGTTAAAGCATTAATGAAAAAAAGCAATAATGAAAAAGTTCCTCAGTATATGTATGGTGTATGTGTTGTTTTTGGTATCAATAGTATAAAATGCTGTTACTTTAATAGAAAAGAAAACAAAGTCATATCAGAAAATATCAAGTACAAATTAGATACTAAACAATATAAAAAAATCTACCTAACCGACAGCAAATTATGACAAATTATTCATTACTATGACATAAAATATTTAATATTATGTAATTAACAATATAACTGAAACTAAGCAAGTTAAGTGACGATTTCTTTGCTAGTAAAATTAAGGAGGCTACCATGAATAATAACCCACATTTAGAGAAAATGAAAAAGACAGTAATTGCTGTTATGTTTCAAAATAAAAGTTTAGATGGAAAACTAAAAAAGAAAATATCAATTATTGTAATGTTGATTTTTACCATTATGGTGTTTTGTTTAATATTTTTTTCTTTCAATGCTTATACCTTAACAAAAAACATTAATAATCAAATCAAAGAAATAGGTAGTGTTACGGTTAATAGTGAAGACACAATCTCCGATTTAGAACAGAAATATGACGGATTTAATAACTTTCAAAAGTTATTTGTATATAAATATAATGACCTGGCAAAAGCAAGAAAAACATTTAACAGCTTGCCTATTCCTTTAACTATTGACAATATTGGAAAATACATTTCATATGATGTTAAATTCAAAGATTATTTTGAATCTATTGGTAAACCAATATTTTTTGGAGACCCAACTTATAGGTATTATGATGCATCCGCAAATGCAGATGTAGCTACAATAACATTAAAAGATGTGTATTTTGATAATGTTATTATAAAACTAAAAATCGGCATGGAGTTGGTGAAGAATCTCGGCTCTTGGAACGGAGATGAAATTACATTAAAACTTTCCCCAGATGGATTAGCACAATCATCAGGTCATTTAAGATATAGCGTGCCTATTTTCCCACCTCCGAGCATGCCACAATATAAAGGCATGGAAATTATAAGTGTATCAGGAAATATATACAACGACAAAAAAAATCATTAAACCACAGTTATATTAAAAGTAAAACCCCCGTCACATTAATGACGTGTTTTTGACATGGTACGGTTATTTTGACTAACTCAAAATCAATTTTTCCTTGGTATTACTGCAAAAAATCCACGTCAAAATGTAATTGACGTGGATTTGCATGGTGGAGGCGCGGGGAGTCGAACCCCGGTCCGAAAACACGCCACAAAAGCTTCTACGAGTGTAGTTTGTGATCGACATTCCCTCTTGTAACAGTACACAAACAAACTGTTGCATTCAGTAGCTTCATTTTTCATGGGCAGTTCAAAGCTTTACCGCCTCACGTTCACCACTAAATGACGCCCTTATCCAAGCCGTGGTCCTCTCGGTAAGAACGGCTACCTAATTAGGCAGCGTAAGCTAAATTATTGTTAGCGTTTAACTAATTTTTGGTCTTTTAAAGTGGCGACCACCACTACCCGCTACCCCTGTTTAAATGTCCCCGTCGAAACCATTACGCCCCCATATATAAGTGATTTCCAATAAGCACTATCGATATACATACTACACCATTTACTCGGTAGTGTCAATGCTAAAACATTACCTATTTCTCTCTTTCATTGTTCTGTCTATGTCACGCTTTGCATCACGCTGAGCTGCATCATCACGCTTGTCATACTGTTTTTTGCCCTTTGCAAGGGAGATTTCCACCTTAACCTTTGAGCCAAGAAAATATACACTAAGTGGCACTATTGAATACCCCTGTTGCATAGCAAGCCCTAAAAACTTGTTAATCTCTCGCCTGTGGAGTAGCAGTTTGCGAACCCTTAGGGGGTCCTTATTGAAAATATTTCCCTTTTCGTATGGGCTAATATGCATACCCTTAACAAACATTTCGCCTTTGTCCACCGAGGCATAGCTGTCTTTAAGGTTGACCTTGCCCTGCCTTATAGACTTAACCTCGGTGCCAAAAAGCTCTATTCCACATTCGAGTATTTCCTCGATAAAATAATCATGATACGCCTTTTTATTTTGAGCGACCATTCTTTTTGTTAGACTTTGTCCTGTGCTTGCCCTTGGTCTTTGGTTTTCTATCATAGTGCTTTTTCACCTCTTTTTTACCTTTATCTCCTTTTGCCTCTGCCTCGACAGGTATAAAATCGATCTGCTTTAAATCAACATTAACCTTTGATAAACGAACTCTTATCATCTCGCCCATATGGTACTGCCTGCCTGTGCGTCTGCCTGTTAGGATAAAATGCACATCGTCAAATTCATAATAATCATCTGCTAAATCAACCATTCTTACTAAGCCTTCAACTGTATTTGGTAATTGAACGAACATTCCAAATGATGTGATTGACGATATTACTCCGTCAAATTCCTCGCCAATTCTTTCTGCCATATAACTGCACATCATATAATCAACCCAGTCACGCTCTGCTATTGTTGCCTGCACCTCTGTATCGGAC
>Ga0247840_10011808_pt1 | contig 10540 bp, 7 predicted proteins | sample LaCruzMarch2015__FD_192404 | JGI IMG/M metagenome (GOLD analysis project Ga0247840, IMG submission 192404) | Freshwater microbial communities from meromictic Lake La Cruz, Castile-La Mancha, Spain - LaCruzMarch2015_17m | ecosystem: Environmental > Aquatic > Freshwater > Lake | place: Spain...
GGAGGGCCACGCCAAGGCCCCACATCTGGTCGACAATCCAGGCCGGCGGGGAGATGGAGATCCAGTTTTCTCCGGGCTGGATGGAGATCGCACGAACCCAACTCTCTCCCATTGCCGTCAGGTTGCGGTGCGATAGCATGGCCATCTTCGGCATACCCGTCGTCCCCGAGGTCTGGATCAAGAGGGCCGTATCTTCGGGTCTCCCTCGCTGCACTTCCGCGAGGAAAAGGTCGGGACTCTGCTGATCCAGCTTTTCTCCCTTCTCCAGCAGTTCGCGAAAGGAGATGAGCCACGGATCATTCCGGTAGGGGCGCATGCCGGTGGGGTCGATGTAAATCACCTTGCGGACATGGTCCAGCCCGACGCGGATGGCGATCATCTTGTCCACCTGCTCCTGGTCCTGGGCAAAAATGACGGAGGCCTGGAGCCGGTTCAGCGAGGTCTTCAACTCCTCGGCAATGGCCGACGTAAAGAGATTAAGCGTTATCCCGCCCACCGACTGCGTTCCAAGCTCCGCAAAAAGCCATTCGGGGTGGTTGTCCGTGATGAGACCGGCCGAATCGCCCCGCCGAAAACCGAGGGCAATCAAGCCAAGAGCTACCTGCTTCACATACCGCAGGTAATCCTCCCAATGGCAGGTCTGCCAGATGCCGTAGGCCTTTTCCCGGATCGAAGCCTGCTTCGAACCGAAGCGGGCCGCTTGCGCCATCAAGAGTTGAGGCAGCGTTCCCGAAAAGGAACCGGTTTGATTGTCTTTGTCCGCGTCCAACGAAATTTCCCTCTCCCCCTACGTCGTCTCGTCACCCAGATAGGCCCGAATGACTTCCGGATGACGGACAACCTCATCCGGCGTGCCTTCTGTAAGTTTTTCACCAAAATTCAGCACGGCAATTCGCTGTGCAATGCTCATGACGATGGCCATGTCGTGTTCCACGAGGATCATCGTCTGTCCCCAGGCCCGGTTCAGTTCGAGCAGAAACCGGACCATGTCCTCTTTTTCTTCCAGGTTCATGCCGGCGAATGGTTCGTCCAGAACGAGAAGGGCCGGTTCCAGGGCCAAAGCGCGTCCCAGTTCCACGCGCTTCATCATCCCGTAAGGCAAGGAACCGACTGGCTTGTTGCGCAGGGCATGGATCTCGAGAAAATCGATAATCTCTTCCAGGATACGGCGATGGCGCATCTCCTCGCGACGGACCGACGGCAGAAAAAGGCAGGCCGGACCCAGTCCGTAACTGCAGTGGGTGTGACGGGCGAGAAAAAGGTTGGAAAGCACGGTCATCCCGGGGAAAAGCTCGATATTCTGAAACGTCCGTCCAATTCCGATTCCAACCATTTCGTGGGGGTGCAAATGGGAGATCCCCGCACCATTGAAAAGCATTTCCCCCTGCTGTGGCCGATAGAACCCGGTGATGCAGTTGAGAAGACTGGTCTTGCCGGCGCCGTTCGGACCGATGACGGCGAAGAGCTCTCCGGAGCGGACCGTCATATCGATACCGCTCAGAGCCTTCACCCCACCGAAGCGGAGGGTGAGACCTCTAATCTCCAACTCCGCCCTACGTGGCGTGGAATCGCTCTTCTCGTAAATGGACGGCTGTCCGCGAAATGCCTTCATTCTCTATGCAGGGGCGCGATCAATCACGCCCCTGCCCTCTTATTATATGAGGACAATTTTATAGGGACACCTTGCCGTAAGGTGTTCCCATAGGGTTACCGCAAAGTGTCCCCAAGCTTGATCTTCTCCTTGCCGGGAACGTAGAAATTGGTCAGGGGGGTATAGGTGCCATCCTCCTTCACCTGAACAATCCGGGCGCGGAACGAGGCGCCGTGATCTGTCGGGCTGTAGGTAACCGCGGGAATGAGGCCGCCGAAATCCTCCTGCCGGAAGGATTCCATGGCGCGGTTGATCGTGTCCCTGTTGATTTCCTTGAATTTTTCGTTTGCGCGAAGCATGGCCCTCTCCATGATCATCCCGACCGCAACGCCCTCCCAGTAGGAAGCGTCAAATTTATCGACGGTCTTGTATCGTTTCCAGAGCTCCTGCATGACCTTCATCCCGGGGCTGTTGTCGGCAGGGAGGCCACCCGGAAACTGAATGCGGAGGCGACTGCGGGTCAAGCCCTGGCCCATCTTGAAGAAATCGGGGTCGGTGGATGTCCATGTTCCGAAAAACGGCGGATCGTAACTGATCCGGTCGGCGCTTCGGAAAGCGGTTATGATCGCAGCCGGCAGCATCTGGACGAAGATGTACTCCGTGCCCTTTCTCTGCAGGCGGAGCAGTTCGGTTGTTAGATCAACGGTTTGAGGAGGAAATTCCTCGATGGCTACAATGTTGATGTTATTTTTTGCAGCATACTCCTGGGTCGGCTTATGGATGGATCGCCCATAGGCGTTGTTGTACGTCAGCAGCCCCACCTTCGGAGGTTCCTTGCCCTTGTGGATGGCGTTAATGTAGTCGAGAATGGCTTCACAATCCAGGCGGTAACTGCCGAAGGGGAGGTACATGTATTCGATAGGTGGTTCAAGAATCTCCCAAGCGGTGGAATAGTTGATGGTCGGGATTTTATACTGCTGGACGATCGGTTTGGCGGCGAGCCCTTCCCCTGCCCCCCAGGTGGCGATCATGTCAACCTGGTCCTGAACGGCAAACTTTCTCACAGCGGCTACTGCTTCAGGGACCTTGTAGGCGGTATCGGCCAGGATCATTTCGATCTTGTTGCCGGAAACGCCTCCTTTAACTTCGTTAACATATTTGAAATAATCCTGTTGCCCCTTTGCATGGAACTGACCCCAGGTGGATGCCGGGCCTGTCATGTTGATTGCGGCCCCCACCTTGATGGTTTTCGACATCGCCGCCACCGGCCAAAGTAAAAACAGAACCAGCAGACTCAACAGGGCTAACCTTTTCAAACTGCGCATAACTTCCCTCCTTAAAAAAAAAGCCGTGAATTAAATCCACGGCATCCGTAAAAAAACCGTGGGTGACCGGAAGGTCTGCCCACGGCGGTTGACCCATCAAAGGGTTACAAACGCGGCGGGCAGACCCCGATAAAGAATCCCCAAAAACCGCCGCGCCGAAATTCACCCTTGTATTTTATGCAGCACATTGCCAACTCCTTGGCGGTGGATATAAAACAGGATGTGTGTCTGTGTCAAGCAATTATTGTCGATTTCTGAATCCTTTTCTCAAAAAAGAGAGCGCGGCCGTGCTTAATGAATCCCCAGCTTTTCGCTGCGATAATGAAGAGAATCGTAGCTGATTTTTAACAGTTCAGCGGCACGGGATTTAGAATTACCCGCTTTTTCCAGAGCTTGTTCTATAAGACGCTTCTCAAATTTTGCGAGTTCATCATTGAGATCAAGACCAACGTCAGACATCTCACGAATGGGAATGTATCCCAGATCGCCCAAGTCTTTTGTCATGATTAAGTTTTCCGGAAGGATTATGTTAGAGGTCTCCAGGGCGATGCTCCGTTCGATGATGTTCTCCAATTCACGGATATTTCCAGGAAATGGATACTGTATCAGCAGTTCCAAGGCATAAGCTGAGATCGTTTTGATCTCCTTGCCGAATTCATGCGAATACTTTTCGATAAAGTATGTAGTCAGAACCGGAATATCCTCCTTCCGCTCTCTGAGAGGAGGTAAATGAATTGGAATGACATTTAGTCGATAATATAAATCTTCCCTGAAGGACCCTGTTTTCACGGTCTCGGCAAGATTTTGATTTGTTGCCGAAATAATACGGACATCGACATGAATGTCATCAGCGCCACCGATTCGTCGGAAAGTCTTCTCTTGAACTACCCTTAGAAGCTTGACCTGAAGTAGTCTTGGAAGCTGCGTAATTTCGTCTAAAAATACGGTCCCCCCGTGGGCAATTTCGAAAAGCCCAGCCTTGTCCGAATAGGCTCCGGTAAAGGACCCTTTGATGTAGCCGAACAGCTCGCTTTCCAGAAGGTTTTCAGGAATTCCTCCGCAATTGATGACGACGAAAGGCATCTTCCGGCGTGAACTGTTATCATGAATGGCCCTGGCGACAAGCTCTTTTCCCGTGCCGCTCTCTCCGAGGATCAGCACATTGGCGGGCGTGTCGGCGACCTTCTTAATCGTCCCGTAAACCCTTATCATCTCGCGGCTGTTCCCAATCATGTTCCCAAAGCCAACGGCCTCTCCGACCTCCTTGAGAAAGAGGGCGTCATCCCGTTTCACCTCTTTGCCGGCCAGGGCATTTCGGACGATTCTCTTCAAGTCCTCAATCGCGAAATCCTTTTCAATGTAGTCATAGGCCCCCTCTTTCATCGCGTTGACGGCCGTTTCTCCGGACGCGTAGGCCGTGATGAGGATGACCATCGTTTCCGGCGAAAGCTGCTTGACCTCCTTGAGGAACGCGATCCCATCCATCTTCGGCATCTTCAGATCCGTGATGATCAGGTCGAATGTCTCCTTTCGGCACCGGGCGAGGGCCTTGCCGGCATCAGCCGCAGTTACTACCCGGTAGCCTTCACGGGTCATCATGATCTCCAGAAATTCGCGCATCCCCTGGTCATCGTCCACCACAAGAATCTTTGCCATCATGTCACTCCGCTTTCATAAAATGACCCGGTTCTCGTCCGCAGCCAGAATTCGGACAGGAAACCACACCTTGCAGGTCGTGCCGCCGCCCACATCCGATTGAATATCGATGCTTCCCCGGTATCCTTCCAGTATCCGGTTAACCACCGCCAGCCCCAGTCCCGTCCCCACATCCCGCGTCGTAAAGAAAGGTTCGTAGATCTTTTCAATGTCCTCCTTTTTGATACCGCATCCCGTGTCGGTAATTCTGATTTCCACTCCGGTTTTCCCCTCATTTCGGGTCGCGCGTGCTTCAACCGTCAGGTTACCCCCTTCCGGCATGGCCTGAAGTGCATTAAGAATCAGATTCCAGAAAACCTGCCGGATTTCGGTCTTGTTTGCCTGAATCCACAACGGAACTTCCGGCAGGATCAGATCAACCCGGAGGAGCATAGGCCAGTCGGGGACACAGCGCAGGGAATCGAGAACATCCCTTATCGTGCCCCGGACGTCGATCTCCTCGCAAACACCGGGTGCTGGTCTTGCCATCAGCAGAAAATCCTTTAGAAAACTCTCCAATTGATCTTTCCCGCGGAGGATGATCTGCATCAGCTTCTGGTTGGTTTCAGTCGGTCGAATGTCCTGCTTGAGCATCTGGATCGAGCCGCTGATGGATGCAAGCGGGTTGCGGATCTCATGCGCAAGACCGGCGGCCATACCGCCTATAAAGGCGAGGCGCCGGCTCTTTTCCAGTGATTCCTTCATCTCGTTGATTTCCGTTAGATTTTGAAAGATGATGATCTCTCCGATTGTAAGCCCCTTGGGATCACGGAGGGGCGACAGCGAGCCGCCGAGAATCAGGTTTCGACCGTGAGCATCATAGAATGTGGTTTCAAAACGGATTTTTGTAACCGGCATGGGGACATGATGCTGCATCGTGTCTCCAAATTGATCCCGGATCGTGCTGTTAGGGGGGACACCTTGCAGCAAGATGCCCCCTTCCTCTTTCAGGAAAGAGGGAAAACCCGGAAAGACCTCTGTTAACATGCGGTTTTCAACATCCCGAAACGAAAGGCCTGTAATTGCTGCCGCCGCCGCGTTGAACGACTTGATTTTCCCCGCCGGATTGATGCTCAGGATACCGGTGTCCACCGATTCGATGATGCTCTTGTGCAGAATATCGAGCTGATCAAAAGCGCTCTGTTTCTCGGCAAGAAGGGTGCGGGTCTTTTTCTCCTGTTCGACGACAAAACTTGTCAGAAAAACGATGAAGTAAAACGAAATGATATGTGTGATGATCCGGGTAAAGACGTAGCCTGCGTTCAAGGCGTCATCCGAAATGGGGGTCGTGAAGATGGGATAGATGACCCCGTAGAATTCAAGATCGGCAAAGAGGCCGTAGGAAATTCCGGCGGCAGAAGCGATCACCAGGCCGCCACGCCTCCCGAGAAAAAGGACGGCGTAGATGATCACGAGCGGATAAAAAACAGAATAGATGCTTTGGATGCCTCCCGTGCCATATACCATCGCCGTGATCAGAATGACGTCACAAAGGCTTTGAATATAGATGTTTACCGAAAGATTCCGAATATATTTGAGAAGCGAAAGGTAAACAAGGGAAAGGATATAGGTCAACACTATTGTCTTGAAAAGCATGGACACATAGATCGCCGACCATGTTCCCATACCTTTGATCTCAATGAAAGTCGCAATTCCGAGCAGGAAGGTAACAATCGCCACCCTCGAAAGCATCAGCCAGCGGAGTCGGGATGTCGCGTTATCGGGGAAAAGGGGTTTTGTATTCATTGGGGCTCTCTATCGATTTGACATTTGTCTGAAAGCTGAACAGCAAAGTCGTCAACAGGCTACTTTCAGTCCGGGAAAAAGTCAACACCGTTCATCAGCGTGCAGCACGGTTTCTGTTGACAGGAAAGCGCTTTCTTTTTATGATCGCAACCCGTGGCATCCCGGTTCTGTTTCATTCCGACTATTCCCCAAAAACCGGCTCCCGGATAGAGGCTCACAATGATGACCAGACCGTTTCTTCCTGTGGCTGTGGCGCTCATGGCTGGCATCTCCTGCGGCAATCTCCTCCAGATTCCTGACCTTCCCGTTCAGCTCTCTCTTCTGGTTGCGCTGGCACTAACCCTGCTTTCCCGGATGTGGACCAGACACAAGCTTGTCCATTTCTATTTTCCGCTGCTCCTCTCCATCTTTTTTCTCGGCATTCTCGCGATCAATATATACCTTGATCCCTCGATCGCGGAAAACCATATCTTAAGATTTATCGGTGATGAAAAACTTAGTGCAGAAGGGATGATATGTGAGAACCCTCAAGTATCGCCTGATAAAACTGAGCTGGTGGTTTCCGTCTCCTCGATCCTGCGTGACGGAACCTACCTTCCCGTTTCGGGCCGCGTCCTGCTGAACGTCCGTGAGTCCTACCCTTTCCGTTATGGCGATTTCATCCGGTTTCACACCCGGTTGAGAATTCCCCGCAATTTTCAGAACCCAGGCGGTTTCGATTACGAAAGATATCTTCGCTACCGCGGAATTCTGGTCAGGGGATTCATCAAAGACGCTACAGGATTTGTTGTTTTGCGTCGTGAGAGAGGCAATCCCCTCCGAACGTATCTCGAACATTTTCGTGACCTTGTTCGCAATGCCATTATGGCAAAAGCGCCGGGAATCGAGGGGGCGATCATTCAGGCTATGATCCTTGGCGATCAGAAGGCTATCCCGAAAGAGATCATGGAAAAATTCAATCGGACGGGCACAAGCCATATCATCGCAATTTCGGGGTTTAATATCGGAATGATAGCGGTATTTGCCCTTTTTTTAGCGCGCTCATGCCTGAAAGCGGAATACGTGCTCTTGAGATGGGATGTAGCCAGGATCTCGATGTTTTTTGCTATCTTTGTTGTCGTCCTCTACACATTTATCGCCGGGGCTGGCATTTCGGTCGTTCGGGCCTCGATTATGGTTGCGCTCTTTTTATGCGCTATTCTCCTCAACCGTGAAGGCGACCTTTACAATATCCTTTCCTTGGCCGCTTTTCTGATCCTGATCCTCACCCCCTATTCGCTCTTCGACATCTCTTTTCAACTCTCGTTTGCGGCCGTGTCCGCGTTGATCTTTTTCATGCCGAAGTACCTCGCCCTCATGCCTGCCCCTTCGCCGATCCCTCCGCCTGGATTATCTCCCGGTTCAACGCGGCAATGGATTCTCCAGCAGGTTCATAACGCTTTACGGGGAATCACGCTCTTCTTTTTCGCCTCGCTGAGCGCAACACTGGGCACACTTCCGCTGATTGTTCTCTACTTCAACCGCTTTTCGCTGATTACCCTTCTGGCAAATTTTGTCTGTGTGCCGATTCTCGGTATCGTGGCGATCCCCGTTTGCCTGGCCATTATCCTGGCCGTTCCGATCTCGACGCCACTGGCCGACGGAGTCATTCAATTGTCTGAACTTCTCGTGCAAATTACCCTTTTCTTCATTGATCGTTTGGCAGCCCTTCCCTGGGCAGCGGTATATGTTTCGACGCCCACATGGCCTGAGATTGTCGCCTTTTATCTTCTGTTGATCTGGGGCGGCCTGCTGTTAAAATGGTTCGCGACGCGGCGGGACTCCAAAACGACCTTGAAATTGCCTCTGCTGATGAAGGCGGTCCCAGTTCTCCTGGCCCTTTTTTTCACCATCGACGTTATCCAGCTCCATATCAAAGGGAAACAGGAAGGGCGCCTTTCCCTGACTGCTGTGGATGTCGGTCAGGGAAATAGCATCCTGGTCCGGTTTCCCGGCGGGAGAAAGATGCTCGTGGACGGCGGCGGCTTTTTCAACGACAGCTTCGATCTCGGGAAATTTGTGCTTGCCCCCTACCTCTGGCATGAGCGGATCTCACGAATCGATACCGTGGTCCTCACCCATCCCCATCCGGACCACCTGCAGGGACTCCTCTTCATCCTCGAGAACTTTCATGTTCGTGAGGTATGGATCAATGGCGAGACCTCGAATACGGACCTTTACATTTCTTTCCAGAGGATTATCCAGGAAAAAGGGATTGTGCTGCGGACCCTGTCGAGCAGGACGCCGACGATGGATGTTTCCGGAGTTGGAATCCAGTTTCTGAATCCGGAGGAAAATCCGCTCCCGGAGGAGATTCCGGATGCTACAATCGCAAAATCCGCTGCCCTCATTTTTAATACAACCAACGATAGTTCCCTGGTCTTGAAACTCTCCTTCGGTGAACACCGTTTTCTGCTTCCGGCGGATATCTCGGAAACCGTCGAAAATCGGTTAGTCCTTGCCGGGATTGATCTGAAGAGCGATGTGATCTTCATGCCGCATCACGGGAGCTACCGCTCCAGCAGCATCCCGTTTTTGGAAAAGGTAAAACCAGAAATCGCCGTGGTCAGTTGCGGCGCGGATAACGTATTCGGTTTTCCCAACCCGGATGTCATCAGGCGATACGAAACAGTCAAAGCGAAGCTCTATCGAACCGACCACAACGGCGCTGTCACAATTACCACCGATGGTCAAAAACTCGCCGTCGAAGTTTTCAACCCCGGGAATTCCTGATCAATGGCAATAGGTGATTGATTTCAGGCGATTATTATTTGTGTTATTTCCTTGCTACTTATGATATTGGTATCGCAGTTTTGGCGTACGATTCTGTTTTGTGAAATCATGTCGCCGTACTGAGGATAACCAAACATGGGGGGGGTAATTCCGGAGATAACATCGGAACAAGAGAAGCTATGTGCCATAGCGCAATCAGGATGGTCACCTCTTCTGAAAAGTACGAAAGGAGATAATAAACCATGACGCGAGTTATCATTGAAACCGACAATGCCTGGACCATCGGCAAGATCAGTAACGCGATCAACGCCGAGATCTTGCTTTTGCAAAGATCTCTTGCAAGAACACAGGGAAAAGTAAACCGATTTGAGGTCAAATATGGCAGGAATGCCGATCGAAGCTCCCTCTATGGCCATGTTGACGACATGGAGCTCATTGAATGGGAGGGAGAAGTCGAAACTATGAATAAATTGCAGGAAAAACTCAGTTCGCTCGAGGAGATCCGGATTGAAGAACGTCACTGATTACATCAGAGATATTGAGGGCATCATTGGTAATTGTCCGGCCATAGCTTCTTATACTCTGAATATTGACCGAAAAACCGAGGACATTGCTTTTATTTCCGGTGCACTGGAATTCAGGGACGGATCACTTCTCGATTTCAAGGAATTCTTCGAATACAGCGATGACCTGGAAAAATTCAAATACGCGTACAATTACCGTTCCCCTCTTTGTCTCGTTTTCCGTTTCGACAATGCACCTGATCCTGCGGCAAGAGCATTTCTATCTTTTCCACACCACAAGCACCGCCCGGACGGCTCGATCGTCGAATCCTTCGACATTTTGTTATCCGACGTATTGAGCATGATAGAGGAAATTATCCTATCCTTATAATCTGGAGGATACCGGCTAGAGAAACACTTCGCCGAACACTGGCAGCCCTCTAATGAAATTGAACGGTGGATACTTCCTCGTCATTTCTGTTGCGTTAGTCGTATCGTTATGCTATCAGAATCGCCCTAAATTCAGAAAATCGGGAGAGGTTTTTAAACGATGGAGATCATTACTGCCGTCAAGGGTTTCAAGGATATTCTTCCTCCAGAGACGGACAAGTGGCGGCATATCGAAGAGACGGCCCACCAGGTTTTTTTCGCCTTTGGATTTCGGGAGATCCGCATACCACTGCTTGAAAAAACGCAACTCTTCTGCCGCGGAATCGGAGAATCTACTGATATCGTTGAAAAAGAGATGTACACCTTTCTCGACCGCGGAGAGGATTCCCTGACGCTCCGGCCGGAGGCGACCGCTTCCGTCATCCGCGCCTACCTGGAACACAGCCTCCATTCCGCCGAAACGGTCACGAAGCTCTACACCATCGGCCCCATGTTCCGGCGCGAGAGGCCGCAGAAGG
>Ga0247840_10011809_pt1 | contig 10539 bp, 4 predicted proteins | sample LaCruzMarch2015__FD_192404 | JGI IMG/M metagenome (GOLD analysis project Ga0247840, IMG submission 192404) | Freshwater microbial communities from meromictic Lake La Cruz, Castile-La Mancha, Spain - LaCruzMarch2015_17m | ecosystem: Environmental > Aquatic > Freshwater > Lake | place: Spain...
ACGGGGCTTTGTAGCTCGGTTCCTGAAAAGTCGCCTCGATCCGCACAAGGCTCTTGGCGACCGGCGCGGCCTGGACGGCCCCCGCGGCGATAACGGCAAAAATCAAGAGACGGAACATCCGGCTCAACGTAGGCAGGACCGGAGGTTTGACAACCCGGATTTTTCAGGCGGTCGCGGGAAAATATTCGCTGACCCGGTTTCCGCTTTTCGACATGTCACAAATGGGCCGCTTTTGTCTCATGGCAAAATCCGCGATGCTCCGCGCACGGGCCGGCTGACCGCTGCGCGACGATGCTCTCCGTCGCCTGCGATCCCCATGCGGAGGAGAAAGGAATTGCAGACTCGCGAAGCAACAAATCACCGCCGCAAAAAAGCAGAAACTTTATCAAAGCCAGGCGGTTTCATCAGTCGCGAAGCAGAAGCAATCGTGCCGCATGGATTTCCGACAACGATGAAAAGCAAGTTTTTTCTCCCAATCAGCCTCATGACTGTAGCGATGGCAGCGGCCTCCGCCACGGAAAAGAACGAGCCGCAACCGGTCACGGTGGCGGAGAAGGACGACAGCGTGGTTCTCGACAACGGGATCGTCTCCGTTGAGATTGGAAAACGGAACGGCAAACCGCTCTCCCTCAGATGCGGAGGAGTTTCTGTGCTCGGCGGCAAGTGCGGTTTGAATTGGCATGCCTTGGATGAAGAAGACATGAAGGCCGCCGAGCAGGGAGAAGGGAAGGACAACAACGAATCCTACTCCAAAATCACCGCAGGCCGGTTCGGCGTCCATGTGGATCCCACCGCCAACGGCGGCGAGATGGCCGATGTGAGTATGACGCAGAAGTTCTCCGGGAGCGGAGCGCCCTTCGATGTCGAGTTGCACTATGTCCTCCGCCGCGGCGACAGCGGGTTTTACAACTACCTCATTTTCAGCCATCCGCAGGGGTATCCCGCCGGCCAGGTCAGTACGGTGCGCATGCTCTTTGAGATGGATGAGAGCCTCTTCGATTTCATGACGATCGATGACGCGCGCCGCCGGTTTATGCCGCCGCCCAACACGCCCTGCAAGTCGCTCCGGCCAAAAGAATCGCGGTTGATGACCGACGGTCCGTTCAAGGGCGTGATCGAGGACAAATACCACAACTTCGCCGATGCGGGCGACCATTTCGTCCATGGCTGGGAAAGCACCCGCAGCCGCCTTGGCTGCTGGATTCTCTACGGCAGCACAGAGGATCAGAACGGCGGTCCGACCAAGCAGCACAACACCGCGCACTTCCCGCAGGTTCTCATGAAAATTTCCAACTGCGGCCACTACGGCGCCGCGCGGATCACCGTCGGCACGGAGCAGTGGCAGAAGTTTTTCGGGCCGTGGATGGTCTATCTCAACTCGGGCGGCGACAAAGACCAGCTATGGGAGGACGCGAAGCTCAAGGCCGCCGCCCAGCGCGCCGCGTGGCCGTATGGGTGGTTGAACCAGCCGCTCTATCCGCCCGCGTCCGAGCGCGGCACAGTCAAAGGCCGGCTGCACCTGAGCGATCCGCAGGATCCGAAAGCCTCGCCCGCCAATGCGTGGGTCGGTCTGGCCGCGGCGAAGCCCGATTGGCAGCAGCAGTCGAATGGTTACCAATTCTGGGTTCGCGCCGACAAGGAGGGATGCTTCACGATTCCCAACGTCCGCACCGGCGACTACACGCTCTACGCGTTTGTGGACGGCGTCATGGACGAGTTCCGGCGCGACGGCGTGAGCGTCGAAAAAGGTCGGACCGCGGACCTCGGCGCGCTGGATTGGAAGCCCGCGCGCTATGGCCGTCAGCTGTGGCAAATCGGCACGCCCGACCGCACGGCGAAGGAATTCCGCCACGGCGATGATTACCGCCAGTGGGGTCTCTGGCTCAAATATCCGGAGGAATTTCCCCGGGACGTGAACTTCGTCATTGGCAAAAGCGACGAGCGCACCGATTGGAATTTCGTCCATTGCACCGTCCAGAAGAACGGCGAGTGGGTTGGCACCAAATGGAACGTCTTGTTCGACCTCGCCGACTCGCCGAAGCCCGGCGTCGCCACGCTGCGCATCGCGCTGGCCGCCGCGCACAAGGCCACGCTGCGCGTCTCGGTGAACGGAAAGGCCGTCGGCTCGCGCCGTTTCGAAACCGACAATGCGATGATGCGGGCGGGTATTCACGGGCAGTATTCGCAATGGGACCTGCATTTCGACGCTGCGCTCCTGAAGCCCGGGCAGAACACGATCACCCTTGAGCAGCAAAGCGGTCACAGCGCGCAGAAGAGCGCGATGTATGACTGCCTGCGACTGGAAGTGGCCGAGGCTGCCGGAATGAACACACAACTCGAACAATCGCCAGAGAAACAATCTGCGACTCAGACAAGGGGGCTCAACCGACTTCAGGCCGAGCTGTCAGGCCGGCATGAAACGTGCTGTCCCCTGCGTGAGCGGAAGAAGGGCAGCAGCCCGAAAATTCCCGAGCACAGCAGGACGACAGTTGACGGCTCGGGCACGAGAGTGGCTTGCACGCTGAAACCCGAACCGCCAGGGCGCCGGGGGTTTCAGTCGGATTCCCGCACCGGGCTTCCTGCGGGCGAGAGGGTGCGGAGTTTTTTGACAACTTCCCGCACGATCTGGCATGCGCGCTGGATGTCGGAGGCGGAGTTGAAGCGTCCGAACGAGAACCGCAGGCTGGCCCGCGCCCGTTCGTTCGAGAGCCCCATCGCTTTCAGCACATGCGAGGGGTTCACCGATCCGCTCGTGCAGGCGGATCCCGCCGAGCAGCAAAGCCCGTCCTGATCGAACAGGATCAGGGCGCCTTCGCCATCGATTCCCTCGAAGGAAAAATCAACGTTTTGAACGGGACGCAAAGGAAACGCGCGCTATTTTTTTGAGCAACTTGCACGAATCCACGCGATAGATACGGCATATCTCAAGAAATTCGACCACATCCACCCTGCGTTCGCCGCATTCGATTTTGGATATAAATGTCTGTCGGCATCCGAGCCGGCTTGCCGCTTCGATCTGAGTCAACCCCGCCTTCTCGCGAGTTTCCCGCAAAATTTGGATAAAGCGGTCATGAGCAGCCGTAAAAATCGTCTTCGGAAATCGGTAGGGTGACACGCCACCATCCTTGGCAAGCCCGGATGATTACCCCAAAAAGGAGTATTCTCTGCTGCCTTTTCCTTGACGCTTATCCGGCAAGCCGATAAGAAATATTCAATAATGCGCAACCTCCCGCGAATGTTTTCCTTTGCTGTCAAGGCTTTCCCTTTTCCGGTATCGCCCTGTCCTGCCTCCATGCCAGCGATGAAAACTTTTCTGCGTTCACTTATCACAGGCGGGATGATTTTCCTGTTTCCGGCTCTGGGTTCTTCTCAGGAAAGTGCCGAAGCCGTCAAAGGCGTGCGTATTCTGGACACGCAAGAGGTCGATTTGGGGGAACGCACGATCACCTACAACCGGGTGGAGACTCCGGTCTTGAAGCCGGAGCCAGTCAAACTTGCTCCCGCTCCGGTGGAGGAGGTGCCGATGAGCGCGCAGGAGGAGGAGGAATTAAGAAAGTGGGAGGCAAAGTTCCAGTGTTCGCTTTTTCTGTCGGTGGCGGTTTACGACGGGGCCTTTTCCGAGTTGCGATGGTGGGGGGACGGGCAGGAAAACGTGGTGTGGAGCAACGTCAATTTCCTGCACTTCGCTCCATTCGCGGACTTGGATACCGGGGAGGCGTATTACTCGATCCTGCTCTGGGGATGGGAAACCACCGCTGCGGATGTCCGGGCGATGAATGCCGAAGCCCGGACCAGCGAAGAGTTGATGCCGTGTCCCCCTGCGAATCTTCCTCTGCTCGCCAAGGCCGGACCAAAATGGCAGGCGGCGAGCCCGTTGTCAGAGGGAGCGAAGCGGGTTATGGAGGATTTCCATGAATACTACCGCAAGAATGGGTCGCAGATGGCGGTGGATTACGCCAAACGGGTGGAAGAGACAAGCGCCCGCGAGGAGTGGGCCAAAGCCCATCCTCCGGTGCCCCAGGACACCGTGATCAACTATTTTCCGATTCGCAGCGTGCAAGCCAAATCGAAGGCCGCGAAATGAAACGGCTCCTTGGCGCGGTCTGTCTCGCTTTGACTCTGGGATGTTTTTCCCAGCAAGCATCCGCCCAGACGGCCACCGATTTGAATGAGGGATCGCGATTGGAATATGACAGCGCCAACCAGATATACCGGTTCAAATGGTGGGGGCGGGCCGGGAGCACGTATTTCATCCAGCACTCGGACAACCTTCTGGAGCCATGGCAATGGCTGCCGATTGTTGAGAGCGGGGACGATTCGGTGAAGGAGTGGGGGTTCACAACCACAGGCGACAAGTTTTTTGCCCGGCTCAAATGCTGGACCGAATCAACGACAGATCCGGAAGGCGATGATTTTGATCAGGACGGCGTGCCGAATCTCTACGAGGTTCAGCACGGGAACAATCCGTTTGTGATCGAGGATTCCGATGCGGACGGCTTGCCCGACGGATGGCTTGCCGTCCACGCGAACACTTTTGCCATTTATCCGCCCAGCCGGCTGACGGCCTCACTTTCGAGGAATCAGACCGCGCCAGGAAAGATTTACCTCAACAATGATACGGATCAGGCGGTGAACTACGCCGTTTCCGTTTCGGCAAATTCCGGCCCGAGCTATTCGGTTCAGAATTCCTTGACCGGCACGGCCATCTACGACTGGCAGGACATCACCACGACAGGCACCAAGCTCAACACCATCTCGAATGCATGGTCGGGTTACGAGACAGTCAATATGGGGTTCTCCTTCCCCTTCTACGGGCAGAATTACTCCCAGGTTTCTGTCGGGGTGAACGGCCTTCTGACGTTTTCCACCCCCACTTACGACGACTCGATTTATCCGATTCCCTACTATTCCTATGGCCCGTCCAATCTCATCGCCCCTTTCTGGGCTGACTTGGAAACGGAGACCTCGGGAGACATTTATTACAAACAGGAATCCAATCGTCTCATCATCCAGTATCAGAATGTCACGCGCGCCTACGAGGCCGACACCTGCACATTCCAAGTCATCCTCTATTCGGACGGACGCATCGCATTTCAATACAACTCGATGAACGGGGCAACCGACTATGCCACGGTCGGAATTGAAGATGCCACTCGGACACTCGGAATCCAACTCGGCTACTATTCCTCCTATGTGAACAATGGCATGGCGGTTGCAATCATTCCGGCATCGGACTTTTTCACGATTTCCCCGGTGTCCGGAATTGTCAGCGCCCGATCGAGGACCACGCTCGACGGCTTGTTCCACTCCCTCCAGCTTCCTTTTGGAGACTACACAGCCAATGTGGCAGTGACCCACGACGGAGGCGGGACAAGTCCCGTGAACATTGCCGCCAAATTGACGGTGCAAAACGCTCCCTCTGTCGTCGCCGTGGTTTATCCGACCAACCAAGAAAGACTTCTGGAAGGACAGCCGATCACGATTTCAGTCAACGCAATCGATGTGGACTCGCAGATTACAAAAGTGGAATTCTACGACAACGGGGTCAAGTTGGGCGAAAGCTCATACGGTTACTACCAATACGCATGGGCATCGCCCACGGCCGGCTCCCACTCGATTACGGCGAAAGCAACAGACGTTTACGGTGCAATAGCTGTCTCCGCTCCGGTAGCCGTCCAAATTCTTGTGGATGCCGACCACGATGGAATGGAGGATGCGTGGGAAACCACCTATGGACTCGATACATCAAGGGACGATTCCATGGAGGATTTCGACGGAGACCGCTTTCCGAATATTTTCGAATATCGCCGCGACAAGCTTCCGAACGATATCGCCTCGATTCCCGAGACAGATTTCGTTGTGGACCCGGCAAACGGGGACACGAGTTCGACTGACAACATTTTTTCGACCATTGGCGAAGCTGCATCCAAGGCAAACCAATCACAGTGGAACGCGACAACACACCTGAGTGAATATCCGAGCGCCTACGCGGTCATTCAGGTCAAAGCCGGAGTTTACCAAGAATCCGTTTATCTTTCCGATGTGCCTGTGCTGCTTCTCGGCGAACTCGGAACACCGCAAGGGCCGGTGGAAATCCGTTCGACCGGAGGATATGCCGTGCAGCTTTACTCCGCTTCCGCAATTGATGGTTTCGTGATTTCTCACGCCCCCGGAGTGGATGGGATTGGCGTCTATTCCTCTTCGTGGAGCGGCAGCAAGAATCGCCTCCTCACAAACTGCATTATCAAAGGAAACAAGACCGCTTACGGCGCGGCTGTCTACAACGCGGGAAACTCAATTCTTAGGCTGGGCCACTGCACAGTTATGGGGAATGAGGCATTCTCTCAAGGGCGGGCGATTTACAACTCCTACAACGCCACGATCAACCTGGTGTATTGCATCATTTGGGGAAATACCGGGGAAGCGGCTGAAGAAATCTATCGTGAGAATTACCCGCCCTCTGGAACCGGAATTATTACAGGCGCGGAAAGCTGTATCATCAAGGACGGCGAACAAGGAGGCATCAACGAGAATCCCTTATTGTCTCCAGCGGGTTTCTTGCTCCCTTCCTCCCCTGCAATCAACCGTGCCACAACTCTTTTGCAAAAAACGTCAAAGGTTGACATTCACGGAACTTCACGCCTTCTCTATGGGACCCCTGACTTGGGAGCCGAAGAGTGGGTGGATACCGATGCAGACGGCCTACCAGATTGGATCGAAATCATGGGGATCACCGACCCTGCCGGAGATAATGACTCGGATTTTGTCACGAATCTTGAGGAATTTAACCATGGCCTTAATGCGACTGGCAATGATTCCGATGGTGACGGTCTTTCTGACGGGAATGAGCTTTACGCAGACAGCACACATGGTGATACAGACGGGTTTGCTACCAATCCGCTAAGCCCTGATACGGATGGGGATGGCATGTCAGATGGATGGGAATCCAGCAATGGGTTTAATCCAACTGTGCTTGGTGGGACGGGAGACGCGGATTCTGACGGACTTACCGATTTGCAAGAATATGTTTCGGGAACGAATCCCCATGCAAGTGATACTGACGGGGATACAATGCCTGACTATTACGAGGTCGCAAAGGGGATTGATCCCACTCGAAATGATGCGACCGAAGATCCCGACAGGGATGGGCTGACAAATATTCAAGAATACAATCTCGGCACGCATCCCAAGAATTTCGATACTGACGGGGATTTGCTGTCGGATGGCTGGGAATTTACCTGCGGATTGAACCCGCTTGTCGCAAATTCCTCGACGACTGATACAGACGGGGACGGGCTCACGGACTTTCAAGAAATGGTGTATGGAACCAATCCAACTCTTGCCGATACAGACGGTGATGGAGCTTCTGACGGGCAAGAGGTCAACCAAGGCAGTTTCCCAAATGATCCTTCCGATAATGGGCAGCCTCCGTCAGAGGAAGAAAAACTTACAGTGAAAACCATTGTGGGCGACCCGAGCGGCAGTCATTCGGAGCGGTGGAGTGTGGCGGTCAAAGACTTGACAACGGGAAATACGATCCTCAATCACCAATCCCCTGCATTTGGCGAATTGAGCGAGGACGCCAGTTCCACCTTCAACCAGTTCAGAAAAGGACATTCCTACGAACTGAGCTTGATTCATGTCGGAACTGATCCGCAGAAATTTCAGGAAGACCCCGAGGGGGAATTTTACCCGGACTACGATTGGGCACTTGAAGTGAGCGTGAAAGGTCCTGATAATGAGTTTGCAGATGTGAAAAATGGTGGCTCCACAGAAAATCCTTTCGTTGTTCTCGATCCGTGGGACCCCCAATCTCAATCGGTTGCTTCAACAGTTCAACTTCTGGTTAATCGTGCTGAATTGTCATATCCATGGGAAGGTTGGGAGGATAGAACGCAGCATTATCAAGATGAAATTGCTTCTAAACGAGTGCTGCTTGTTCCCATAGAAGTAACAAAAATATGGTCTGATCAGTTTTCGGGGAGCGATGCTAATCAGCTCCCCAATAAGCCCTCGCCAAGTCACGTCGGCTCCGGTGCTGAGAAGCATAAGTATATTTTGGTTGGGGGTCGGGATCCCGGACAGCAGGTCTATATAAAAGCGGAAGTGGAATTTCCCGACATCCCTTACTTCAAGTCAAAGTTCAAATTTGCCTTAGCAAGAATGTCTGGGGATATCCCCTTTATTAAAGGCCCATCTGCCACAATTGACGAAAACGGAGAACTCTCGCTTCAAACGTCGCAGATTGATGCCGTTAGCTATTCCAACGACGAGCCCGAGGATTATGCCATCGTTGGAGGTTACGATGCAGACGGAAATGGCTTGGCGAATTCAGAAGTAGGATACATCAGCAAATATCGAATCCGCCCTGTTTCGTTCAGCGCGCATGATGGAAACCGAACGTGGTTAAGCGCGTTCGTGATAGGTGGCTGGATTAATGACCGACCATTTTCCGCCGCCTTCCTCCAAGCCTTCCTCACAGGGAGCACAATGTCAGGTGTCGGAGGAACTGTTGGGGATGAAACCATGTCCATTAATGATGAGGATGAACCCGATCACCATGTAGGAATTGCGTTTGATGCTTCAAATTCGGGACCGATTAGGCGGTATTCTTGGAGTAGATACAGCATGCTTGCCTATGTTGTTGCAGGCGATCAAGGAATTACAGGGATGATCGGGGTTCGTTTGGCCTCCGCTGCAATTAAGAGCGAAGTGCAAAGTTATGCGTGGCAACCAAACGAAACTGAGAAAACCTTTTCTTGGACATTGCACGCGACTCAGAATGATGTTTTGATTTCTTTTGCGAATTGGGATTTGCATACATCATTCGGGAGCGCTTGGTTAAAGAATGCCCATATGAAAGTCACAATTGATAAGAACACATTAACGGCAACGTCGGTTGTCGTTGAGGGAACTTTGACTGATCTCTACGACTGGAATTACGGGGAGGGATACGAAACAGACCGGCGAGCAGCAACGGTGCAAGCAGGCTATAATACACTTAGTCCCGGTGGTTGGATTTTTCGACTTCAGGTCGATTTGGACACGCCGATAACACTCCCGTCGCCAGCGTATAACTTTAACTGATCGAAATTATATGAAATGCAGATGTTTAGCTGCTGCGCTTTTTTTCAGCGGATTTTTTGAAATTAGCCATGCTGAGGATGTCAATCGGATAGCCGCGTTGATTGGCAGCAAAAACTTGGTGGAGGTCGCAAACCAGTTGCAATCGGACAGTTCGATGCAATGGCCTGAGATTGCATCTCAAAACATAGAGAAGAGCTCTGAAAAGCAACGCATGGCAGCGGTGCTTTCGACAAAAATTATTGAGGCTAAATCCAATGCTCCGCAAACTGTGGTTCCCGCATTCTGTCATATTGCTGCGAAACTAAATGCAGCTGGCGGATACTCCAATTTCGTAATCGCGGACACAGCCCAAAGACTGGCTGTTGCATCTTTAATTAAAGCGCTCGTCACCGGTGATCTTTCGCCAGAAAAGGTTGAAGTGCTTGCTGGATCTCTTTCCAGCACTTTTCCAACAACAAACGCCTGGATAAGGGTGCTGAACCAAGAGATGTCTCTTGGAGAGAAGGCAAGCATTTTGAATAACACAAAGCCAGAGAATTACCTCAATGAGCTATACGCATTAACTGGAAACAATGACGTCGATGCGATCTATGTAAAGATCGGGAAAAATCTAGCCACTAGCACAAAGCTACTCCAGCAGCGCGATATTGCCACCTTGGCGCGGAGGATGGCTGAGACGGAGACATATCGCGTTGCTCATCTCAGGGCCTTGATCTTCTTCATAAAGAATGGAGGCAAGCCGCTGGATATTGATCTGAACGATGTTAGAGATGTTAATCAAATCCTTTCCAAGGCTCCAGATGGCTTTGGGTCGCCTTTGCTGAGAATGCCAAAAATCAATGCTCTGCATCTTAAAATGCTGGCTGAAGATGTTGTCTCCACAGGTAAAACGCAAAGAATATTGCTTGGTTATGAGTAGAGGCGACTGCTTGCGAGCGGTTGTTGTTATGACTGTTTTAGCCGGATTGCAATCTTGTGACTTTTATCACGGTAAAGATTTTGTTAAAGGTGGGACTTCGCAATCTGATCTGCGCTCGCTACTCCGCCAGCATGCCTCTATAGAATTGACGGAACATGAGAAAGTTGTAAACGCCTACTCCAATGGCGGTCGTGATCCTACTTTGTGGTTCGAGGTGTCGTTTGATTCAAGTCGAGCCGAGAATCTACAGGAAATGCTGCTCCGAAATGGATATGCGATCAGAGTTGAGCGGCCGGAAATTATGCCTCGCGTCACTCCTGCCAATATTATTAGATGGTGGGATCCTTCCGCAATGGACAGTTCAACATTATTTACGCTTCAAAGGGACAAGGAACACCCAGACACGAACGGCGTTTGGTGCTTCCTCGATGGAACAAGTGGAAAACTGATCGGTTCCTGCTTCACCTATTAGGCGATTCGTTGAATTGCCGGAAGCGTCGTTAGGCGGCGTCAATAAATAAAGGTAGCAACTT
>Ga0247840_10011810_pt1 | contig 10538 bp, 13 predicted proteins | sample LaCruzMarch2015__FD_192404 | JGI IMG/M metagenome (GOLD analysis project Ga0247840, IMG submission 192404) | Freshwater microbial communities from meromictic Lake La Cruz, Castile-La Mancha, Spain - LaCruzMarch2015_17m | ecosystem: Environmental > Aquatic > Freshwater > Lake | place: Spain...
AATGAAACTTATTTTCTTGATTATCTGTTGATTTGTGCTAAAATTGAAATTCAGCTTGTTTTGAAATTTATCCATAAATTATTCGTATTTTATTCGAACAAAGATAATCAAATTTCTAAAATTACCCGTAAAGTATCCGTAATTTATTCGTATTTATCATTTTTTTGTATTGGCCATAACGACAGTCTGCGCAAAAACTCAAATTATTTCCAAAAATAATCAAAATTTTGTTTGGTGGCCTTTTAAAGCTTCACTAATTTCAATTAAATTTTTCCACTATCCTTCCAAACCGGCAATCAAGAAACTTGTCCCCGCTAAACGAGGAAAAATGTGCCGATTTCTCCATAACAACAAAAACAAGAGGTTTTTTCGAGATTTGTACCACACCTGCTCACGGGGTTGTAGTGCAACAGGGAGCTCATGTTGGGTCTTGGTGCCTCAGATCACACGAAGTCCTATGTATTACCTGCTGGCCTTTGATTTTCTACGCTTTAATCGTTCTCGCAATTTCGTATTCTTCAATTTTACTTCTTATGTCAACAGCAATGTCAATATATTTATTAATTTCTTGTATAAATGTTTCCCACTTTACTGAATAAATAAATGAAGAATATCCTTTATATGGTTTATTTCCAATATGATTGTCACAATCAGTGTAAATTGGATTTTTTATATTAAACATATTGTCTCTTAGTATCTGAAATACATTGTTTGTTTGTAATGTCCTACAATTACATTTAGTACAAGTATTATCTTTAATAAAATGATTATAAGTACCATCTTTCTCTGGAAGAACGACAGCTAAAACAGCATTTGTCTTGCTGTTGCCGCCTTCTCTTGATTGATTTTTCAGAGAGTATGATACTTCCCAAGGAATCCATTGGTCATTCTCGGGTATATTTTCCTTCATTCCTTTCGATATTAAAACAATTGTCACAGAACTGTCAAATATTTTGTCTCCAAGTTTTGACGCAATAGTTGAATCGGCCAAACTACTCATATCTTCACCATCATCTTCTCCTTTATTTATATGGTCGGTTTTATCGATTTTTGATTGAATGATATCGACATAATTTCTTACTGTTGTCTCTTTTATGCCTGTTAAAGCTAACACATTAGAGTCAGCATACTTGTATGATATGAAAATTTTTCTGCCCATTACTGTAGTAAATTAAAGATTGATATGCTAATTAAAATTATAAGTGTCAAGCCGTAAAATGGAATCAATGTAAACATGAACATTATATGTCCTACGCTTTTAACATCGGATTTAAATCTTTTGTAATTTAATGAATATAAGAAATCATCTGTACTCTTTCTGTTATCAATTACCCAATCGTAAAGTTTTCTATAACATTTTTCTTTATGAAGATAAAAAGCATCTAAATACCAAAAAACGATAACTGGTAGACATAACGTCAACGAAAGATAGGTCAAATCATTTGAAAGTAATGAGTCTTTCGTTAATGCAAGAATTACTGTAATTAGTGTAATTAACCAACCTTTGAGAAGAAACGAATTGCTTGCCATTCGATTAATAACTCCTTGAATTAAATCGATTTCTTTATGTAGAATATCTTTGTCCATAATTTATTGTCTTAACCAAACTTCTAATTCTGTTATGTAATTATCATGAGGATTAGAAATATAAAATCCAGTTTTAAAACTGTGACCACTATAGTTAGTAAATGCTTCGTAATGTGTTATTTGAGGGTATATCTGTAAATATTCATTCCCTTTATATTTGTGATCATATGTATCTTTTTCTTTCATAGGAAGTATCGCAATGTGCTGATTATATTTATGAACATCACCTATTCCAAGTTCCCAGTTACACCAATAGGATTCGATTGCATTGTCAGTCGCTAGCAAAATGAATTTATTGCAGTATTTGATTACTTCCTTAATTCTTTTTGCTGTATCACCGTTAGTTTCATTAGGCATTTTATTGTCCATACTGTCAATATAAACTTTTGCTCCTAAATTTTCCAACTCTCCAATAACGCCTCTCACATCATCTAAGTCATCATGTTTATGTGAAAGAAATACTGTTGGTTTTGTCGAATATGCATTTCTTGCACTAAAAGACTTCACTTCGTTTAAAGAGTCTTTAATTTTGGATTCATTTACTCTGTTTGACTGAAAATAACCTCTTTCAAATATCATAATATTTTATTTTTAATTTTTAGCCTTGGCCATAACGAGAGTCTGCGAAAAACTCCAATAAGTTTCCAAAAGTAATTTAAATTTATAAATACCTGCTTCCAACTTAAACAAGCCGCTTTCTACATAATAGTTTTCACTTGATTACCACCACTGTTGGCCACGCTCGCTGCCCAACCGCTCCGAGGGTTGTAGTTCAACATCGACTTCCTCGCTGGGTCTTCGTGCCTCAGATCACACGAAGTCCTATGTATTATGGCCAGTAATTTATATTTCTTGACTTCTTCCGAAATTCTTGGATGATTTATGTTTACAGGTATGTTCTAAGAAAGTACATAACTCGTAAAAATTCATGTTATGTTTCAATATGTCCTTCGGATGTATTGCTATTGTTAGTTTTTCGGTTAATTTTTTCTCTGTTGCAAATGCGACAAAAGAGAATATGATTTCTTGCAAAATTCTCTCTCGTTTTTCATTTATGCCAGTCCGACCACTACCTAAAATTGGAATCACTAAATTCTCCAAATGCCCTTTCGTTGCAATAAATTCCCATAATCTAATTAATGAGATTTGTAAATTCTCGAAATTTGAGTTTGGTTTTCCAAATTCATTTACGTCTGCCATTGCTAACCAATACGACATAAATTCTTCGTTTTGTACTTTTGCTACAGTTCCAATATTAAATTGTTTCGTTTTACTTTTGGTTCTATCTAACACCAAAATTGGAGTTTCATTTTCTAAAGATTTCTCTAAATCATTGTCTAAATGTGATAAGTTTTTGTAGAACTTCTTAAAAAATTGACCTTGTATGCTTTTTGGTGAAATAAAATTATTCTCAAAGGTTGTATCATATGTTGAGTTTGTTGCAATGACTTTATCTCCAGGCAAGTTGAGATAATTTGCCACAATAAGTTCAATTTTAATATCAGTATCAGCAATCTCAACTTCATGAGTCAATTTAGGAATATTGTAAATAACAGCAAGTAATAAAGCACATAACAACAACATAGAATATGAAAATGGAGTAGTATCTGGTATTGCAATCTTGATATTGAAATGATTTGCAGTTTCAATAAACAACCAAAGTATCCCAAATATTGATAAAAAGGTAGATATGATTTTTGTTAAGTTTCTTTTCCAATAGTGTTTGCTCCAATAATAGGGTAAAGCATTAAAAGCAACAAGAATATTTTTCATAGACCTAATTTTGTATAAGTTTCTGGCTTGTAATGATATGATTGAGAATCATTAATCTTCAATTTTTCATAATGCAGACTTGGCCAATTTTCTAATGCATGTTCAAGAATCTTAGAATTAAAACTAACGTGTATCGCCAATTTATTTTTCAGGATTGGTGGACATTTTATATCATCAATTGTTCTAGTTCCATTAATATTTACAACAATAATAGGTAATTCTCTTTTTATTGCTTGTTCAATTTCCCATCTAACGTATTTATATAAATAACGTGTTGAGTCTCCAACTATTAAAACAAAGCATTTGGAGTTTCTGAATCTTTCTTGAAGTCCAGCTTTAATAGATTCTTCACTCTTGTCCAAGATGTTGTTAATGTCGTGAGCATCGTAAAAGTCAAATGATGAATAGTCGCTTTGTTTCCAAGCTTTCATTAAATAATAATACCTTATGTCGCTGTCAGCGTCCATAGAAACGTAAACTTTATTTTTGTATGCCATAATCTAAATTTATAGGGTTTGTTTTTTTCTTTATTTGTGCCTAACACTTAAATATGCGATTTCTAATTGGTTATGCGATGATGCATTTCGCATATATCTACTTTGAGAACTTGATTTGTAATTATTATATTGCTGATATACTGCATAATAGTCAAATTGTTAGTATTGCTAAGTATTCGCATAGCCAACTAGTTTTTAATATTAGAATTTAAATGTTTTTTGGATTTATTTAATTTTAGCCTCAAAGATAAATATAATATTTTACATTAACAATGTTTAGTTTAATTAATTATCAGATTATCCAACGGACTTTTTATTTGATCAAATCCCTTAGTTGTGATATGTGTATAAATCTCAGTAGTTTTGCTATTTGTGTGTCCTAAAAGCCTTTGAATTGAAAATCGGCGTAGCCAATATTGCGCAAATCTGTACCTGCTTCAAGCAGATGTGTTGTCCCGCTCCCAGTAGCTTGAAATCTCGCATTAGCAGCTGTCCGTAGTTTTCTTTAACATTGAACGATAAAAGTAAGATTCCTAACTTGCATATTAAATAATTACGGCTGCATTTCAATATAAAACGTAGCTGTTTTTTTATCCGCAAACTAAATTTCGAATCTGTTTGTTATGCTATCAAAAGAAGTTTAGTATATTAGCAGTGTGAGAAGTAATATGAACATACCTTACAAACTGGGTATTGATTAAAAAAATGCCTTGTCATTTCGACTATCGGGAGAAATCTAATAAAAAGGACTCACCTCTATACAAGGCAAGTCCGTTTTTTTATTAGTTGTAGTTCATAAAATATTAATCGTATATGTCTTTTCTGTGACCTAAAGCTATTATATCTATCACAAGTTCAATATCATAAATGTCATAAATTACTCGGTAGTTTCCAACTCTAATTCTAAAACCATCTCTTCCTTTTAATTTTTTAAATCCATGTGGGCGAGGGTTTTGACCTAAAGCCTCAATCGCATCAAGTATAGGCTTAGCAATATTATCCGAAAACTTATCTAAAGTTTTTTGAGCTTGTTTTGATAAAACGATATTATATACCAACATCAATTTTCTTTCGAGTTTTTAAATAATCAGTAAATGAAATTCGTTCGCCTGTATCTTCTTTTTTAGCAGCGTCATAAAGGCGTATATCATCTAATTCATCTAACTCGTCGAGTAGCTTTTTATAATCTTTTTCGGGTAAGATAACCATTTTTCGCCCAGCAGTATCCTTTATGTATTGTGGTGATATTGTATGCATAATGTTTAAAATTAGTTGACTGCAAATATAGAAACTTTTTTCGAGTTCACAAGTGAATATGTATAAATTAATGACTTGCTCACAACCCAACTCTTCGAAGCATTTAATCTCGCACAGTGCGCTGCACGTTGTTTCTTTGACTTTGAACGATAAAAAGTAAGATTCCTAAATTGCATATTAAATAATCACGGCTGAATTTCAATTATTGAAATTCAGCCGTGATTTTTAATTTAAAAAGCAGGTAGTCAAAGGACTTTAAATTGGCTTGTAAACCTCATCAAAAGGTATACGTAAACGATCGCCCCAGATGCCTTTATTGCCGTTTCGGATACCACATGGAATTACCATATTTATTTCGGCTCGGCGTGGTAGCTTGAGTAATTTTTTAACGCGGCGACTATCGAAACCTTCGAGTGGGCAAGTGTCATAACCTTCGTTAGCCATAGCAATCATAAATGTTTGAGCAGCAAGGGCACAGCTCTTATGTACCATAACCCGCACATCGCATTCTGATACCGTAGTAGTCATTGGTCGAAAAAGGCTAATACTGCTTGTTAGTATTTTGCGGAATAGACCTAAAATTCCAAAGAATCGAGTGTAAAGAAACGGCAACACTTTTCCGTAATACAATGTTTGAATTTTAATACGCTTTGGTTGTTTTTCAGCCGGACTGGTTCTAATTATATTGTCGCGTGTTAGTTCCAGAACTTGTTTGGCACGTTTACTAAACAAATCCTGACGAGTAACAAACACAACCATTTGTGGCGCTGTAGTGGCTGCACTTTGCGACAAACACGCCTCACCCATTCGTTTTAAAGCTTCTGGATCAGTTATATGATAAAACTCCCAGAGCTGCATGTTTGAACTGTTAGGTGATAGTGCTGCCATTTCCAAACAATGTTTTACTCTAGCTGCTTCGGGCAGGTTGTCGGGCGAATAATTACGCACCGAACGACGAAAATTCAAAACTTCTTCCAGATACATTTTATGTTTATTTTTTACTGCAAATATAACATATTTAAGTTGCTTTGGTTTATATGGCATTAAAAATATGTACTAATATTTTTAATGCCAAATTTGCACTAATTTTGCCTTTTAGTTAATAATGTTCATTTTAAAGTAAATAATATTCAAATAATATTTCATATATTGAAAATTGTATTTATCTTTGTCGCAAAATTTAATTCAACTTATTATGTTACCAACTTATTGTCCGAGTTGCTCAGGCCAACTCAAAGTAAAAAGTTTGAAATGCGAAAGTTGTCAGACCGAAGTAACCGGCTCTTACGATTTGCCAATATTAACGCTTTTGCCTGATAACGATTTGCAATTTATTCTGCGTTTTGTAAAAAATAGCGGAAGTCTCAAGGAAATGGCTTCGGAACTGAAACTCAGTTATCCGACTGTACGCAACATGTTAAATGAAATTATTTCAAAAATTGAAAGTTATGAAACGAGCACGACAAAAAAACTTTGACACACAAGGGGATGTTTATGTGCGAGTTAAATCTGACCTTAAAAAAAACAATTATAAACAGATGAAACGAAATGAAATAATAAATTTGACATTTAATCCATTTACGCGCATTGCCGGCTGGCAAGCCTTAGCTTTGGGGGTAGTTATCATGTTATTAATGGCTATGGCTGGTACTTATGCCAATGTGTACTTCGATGGAGCAATTGACATGCATTTTACTGAAAAGGCTACACTTAAAGACTCGCTCAACTGTTTAGGGATTGATTTCATTAGTTTAGTTCTTACATTGTCGGTTGCAGGATTAATTATTGCTAAAAACTTCCGTCTACTTGATATTTTGGGTACTGTCAGTTTGGCTAAAGCTCCATTTCTGTTGCTTGCAATTGCATCTATGGCTGTAAATGCCCCCAACTTAGAAGAAATAATGAAAGATCCTTCATCAATTTTTAGCTCATTTTCGTTCGTAGTACTAATGGTTCTGACTATTCCTATTATGATTTGGCATATTATATTATTGTTCAATGCCTTTAAAGTTTCAACCGGTGCAATAGGAAATAAAGTAGTACCAGCTTTTATAATTGCATTATTAGTTGCCGAAATCATTTCAAAAATACTTATAAGTTATTTGCTATAATATGAAAAACACATTAGTGATTATTGGGCATCCCAATTTCGATACATCTATTACATCTAAAGCTGTTGTTGATTATCTTGTTGAAACAACTGAATATAGCGTTGAAAGTCTGAAAGTAAGAAATTTGATTTCGCTTTACCCTGATTATAAAATTAATATTGAGGCCGAACAGGATGCATTGCTTTGGGCCGAAACGGTTGTGTTGCAGTTTCCATTTTATTGGTATAGTGTGCCCGGAGTTTTAAAAACTTGGATGGATGAAGTGTTTGAATATGGATTTGCCTATGGAAAAACGGGCGATAAAATGAAAGGCAAAAATATGCTTTTGTCGTTCAGTACAGGTGGTCCACAGGAGACTTATGCGCATGGAGCACGCAATAATTTTGAAATTAATGAATTGCTTTATCCCATTAAACAAACATCAAATTTGATGGGCACAGTATGGATTGAGCCACTTGTGAGTTTTGGTATGGCCAATATACCTGGTATTGAAACGGATAAAAGCAGTACTATGCAAAAAGCAACTGATCATGCCAAAAAATTATATGAACTAATTTTAAATTTATAAACTTATGAAACGAATTATTCTTTCAATTACATGTTTGGTTTTTGCAATGTTAATTCATGCTCAGGATATTACAGGTGCGTGGAATGGAAAGCTTTCTGTTCAGGGAATGAAACTGCGCATTGTATTTCATATTTCAAAAACGGATGCCGGTTATTCAGCAACAATGGATAGCCCCGATCAGGGAGCTAAAGGTATTCCTATGACGACTGCTTCGTTCGAAAACAATGTTTTGAAATTAGCGCATGGTGCAGCCCGGATTACCTTCACAGGTACTTTTGATGGAAAAGCCGAAATAAAAGGTGAATTTGAACAAGCAGGTATGAAATTCCCGATGGACTTGAGTCGAAATGAAGTTGTTGCTGAAAAAACGAAACGTCCACAAGAGCCAGTAAAGCCTTTTCCATACAAATCGGAAGAGGTGTCATTCAAAAACATGAAAGACAGTTTAACTCTTTCGGGAACATTTACGTACCCCAACGGGAATGGAAAGTATCCTGTTGTGGTATTAGTTTCGGGGAGTGGACCACAAAATCGTGACGAGGAACTCATGGGGCACAAGCCCTTTCTGGTATTGGCCGATTTTCTAACTCGCAATGGTATAGCTGTTTTGCGTTACGACGATAGAGGCTGTTTTGCTTCAACCGGAGATTTTAAAACCGCACTAACACAGGACTTTGCAAAAGATGCATCGGCTGCAGTGGATTATCTGAAAACACGTAACGAGATTAATCCTCAGAAAATCGGGCTTATTGGTCATAGCGAAGGTGGAATGATTGCACCAATGGTAGCTGCAGGTCGTAATGACTTGAATTACATAGTTTTAATGGCTGGTCCCGGCATTCCGGGTGATAAAATACTGATGCTTCAATCGGAGTTGATTAGCCGTGCAAATGGCACCAAAGAGGCTGATATAGCAGAAGCAAAAGAAATAAATGCTTCGATTTACAATGCAATTTTTAAAATTCAAAACACAGACAGCTTGCAAAAGGAAATTAAAAAAATTATGTTCGACAAAGTGGCTAAAAAGCCCGAATATAAAGAAAATACAGAAGCAATGATAAAAGGTCAAGTTGATCAGATTACTACACCATGGATGCTTAACTTCATCAAATACAATCCGGCTCCAACACTGCAAAAAGTGAAATGTGGTGTTTTAGCACTTAATGGAAGTCTTGATTTGCAAGTGCCAGCCGATGTAAATTTAAAAGCCATAGAAGCAGCTTTGAAAACTGGTGGGAATAAGCAGTTTGAAACTAAAAAAATGGAAGGTTTAAATCATCTTTTTCAGGAATGCAAAACAGGTTCGCCCAGCGAGTATGCTGCTATTGATCAAACGCTTTCGCCGGCTTTCCTCAATGAGATTCTTCGTTGGATAAAAACCAGATAGTTACATGTTTGACAGAATAAAAATGGCCGTAAGAAATAATCTTACAGCCATTTTTATACGTGTTTTATTTGGAAATTATTCCTGATTCAATGTAACGCGTTTGAAAGCAGTACATGTAAAATGTTTTTTTGCAAGCAGTTCTTTTACTGTTATTTTTCCAGCATCTTCGCCACCACCTTCGTACTTTTGTTCTAAAAGAGTAAATTCTTTGAAGAATTTTGCCATACGTCCAGCTGCAATACTGTTTACTTTTTGTTCGGGTAAAGTAGCTGTTTTTTCTGCTGTGACAGTCTCCTTTATTTCGCGTGCTTGAGCAGCTACTTCAGCGGTAATCCATCCTTTCGACATATTTGATTCAATATGGGCTTCGCTATCAACGTGAGCAGGGTTGATACCAGCTTTTTTCAATGCAACTTCAACTTCCTTTGCAACAAGTTCAGTTTTTGTTTTTTCTATTGCCACTGCAAGCTCATTATCTTTTACTTTTTGAGGTATTGCTGATTCATCGATAGCCACAGGCGACATTGCCGCAATGTGCATGGCTACACCACGTATCGTTTCGTATTCGGCGTTTACTTCAGCAAACGCAACGATAGTAGCTAATTTGTTGCCTGGGTGTATATATGTTGTAGTAGTGCCACCCTGAACACATTCATAAAAATCAAGTTCCATTTTTTCGCCAGTTACCCCTGAACGGTCAGTAACTAATTCGGCAATTGTGCGTTCGCCAATTTTCAATGCTTTTACTTCGTCAAGCGAAGTGCATTTTGCAGCTATTGCAGCATCTAAGATTGATTGAGTTAAAGCAACAAAATCAGCATTTTTAGCTACGAAGTCAGTTTCACATTTTAATGCAATAATTGCAGCAAAACCATCTACCGATGCGCCAATAACACATCCTTCAGAAGCTTCACGATCGCTACGTTTAGCAGCAACTGCTTGTCCTTTTTTACGAATTATTTCTATTGCTTTTTCGATTTCACCTTCTGCTTCGGTCAAAGCATTTTTGCAATCCATCATACCGGCTCCGGTCATGGTACGCAATTTCGAAATTTCTGCCATTGTTACAGCCATAATATTTTTGTTTTAAGACCCCTTACCCCTAAAGTGGAAAAATAAGGAGTCAATGTTATTTAATTTTTTTTGATAAATTCGTATTAAAAAAACAGGTTACAAGCTACAAAAATTCATAACATGCAACCCGCTCTAATATCTTAATTATTAATTGTTAATTATCAATTATTAATTAATCTTACTCTTCTTCTTTTATGAATTTCTTAACCACATTTGCATTCAATGCCTCGTCTTCCTCTTTTTGAGTACGTGGACGTTTGGTAATGCGTGATTTTTTATCTTTA
>Ga0247840_10011811_pt1 | contig 10536 bp, 9 predicted proteins | sample LaCruzMarch2015__FD_192404 | JGI IMG/M metagenome (GOLD analysis project Ga0247840, IMG submission 192404) | Freshwater microbial communities from meromictic Lake La Cruz, Castile-La Mancha, Spain - LaCruzMarch2015_17m | ecosystem: Environmental > Aquatic > Freshwater > Lake | place: Spain...
CATGATTTCCAAAAAAATATCAAAATAGAATGCATGGATTACAATGGCAAGGGTGGTGATTGGTTCTTTACTTACAGGCTCAGATCGATAACCAGATCCATTCATCTGAAAAGGATTTGGTTGATTCAATCTTTTCTCAGGCAAATCTGAAAAAATCCTGGCATCTTTCCATCCGCGATACACCCTGTTTTTTTTGAAAAGAAAAGGCAAGGCACTGAAGACAGATGTTTTTACCCACTCTTTGTTTTGACGGGATAATGGAAGATTCCACCAAAGACGCTTAAAGAATGAGGAGATAAACATTTGGGTGCGGGGAATAATTTTATGGTTACGTTCTACCGGTTACCTGAAATAGGCTTTCGACACCTCCTCAACAGGGCCATCCATATGGATCTCTCCACGTTCGAGCCAGATAAGGCGGGTGCAATTGCGTTTAAGCAGGTCGGGGGAATGGCTTGCAAGGACAAGAATTTCGGTGGCATTGATGACATTCTTAAGCCTTTCATCGGCACGCTCCGAAAATTCTTCATCTCCGGTCGAAAGCCACTCATCCATTACCAGTATCTGGGGATGAATGCATGTGGATACCGCAAAAGCAAGCCGGAGTTGCATCCCCGTTGAATAGGTTCGAAAAGGCATGTTAATAAAATCGCCCAGACCGGAAAAGCTTATTATTTCGTCGATCCGCTCTCTTGTTTGTGCAGGGGTGAATCCCATCATGGCCGATCTCAGGCGTATATTCTCCCTGCCGGTTGCTTCAGCATCGATACCGAGGGATATATTGATGAGCGAGATACAATTTCCTTCGACAAGGGCCTGACCATGGGTCGGATAATAGATGCCTGAAATCACCCTGAGCAGGGTCGTCTTGCCGGCACCGTTGCTGCCAATCAATCCAACGCGCTCCCCCGCTGAAATCCTGAGATTTATATTTTGCAAACTCCTGACTACGACAAGTCCGTCATGCCGTCCGAGTACACCCCCTGTGGCAGCGCTCAGCACCCGGTTTTTAAGCGACATGTTAACCGCGTTGAACACCGGGAAATCAACGGTGACGTTTTTAAGTTCAATATTTGCATTCACAATCATAACCAGTATGGAATTCTTTTGTGATAACGTCCGAAGAGGCCCAGGGCCAGGATCCATCCTCCAACCATCAGTATCAATGAAAAGATCCAGTTCATTTCCGAAGGTAAATTGCCGAGCAGCGGTGAGCGAACGATGCTGATGAGATGATAAAGCGGGTTGTAATCGAGCATCGCAGTCCCGGCGCGGGCCGGCAGCAGCTTCTCATTCCACATCACAGGCGTTACAAAATACATGATCTGGATCACACTTTGAACAATTTGCGAAACATCGCGGAAACGGGCACAGATGATGGCCAGTGCCAGCATCATCCAGCTGATGTTTGCCGTGAGCAGCAGAAATCCCGGAATCACCAGCAAAACATTCAATGAGACAGGCCTCATAAAAATAAGAAACACCAGTGGCAGGATCAGCAAATTATGACCAAGAATGATAATATTCCGCCACAAAACACGCATGACATGAATAAATAAAGGAAGCCGGACCTGCAGAATGATACCGGAAGAAACGACAAAACTATTGCTCCCCTCAATAAGTGATTGGCTTAATAAATTCCAGATCAGCGTTCCGATGGTCAAAAAGGGAAGGTATTCCTTTATTGGCTGCCGGAACAAACTGCCAAAAACAAATCCCAAAGCTGCGATTGTAACCGCCGTTCCGATTGTAAGCCAAAAAGCACCAATGCGCGTTCGCTTATAACGCGTGGCAATATCCTGCCATCCCATGGTTGTTATCACATGGTAGTTTATAAATGTACCCCGGATATCGTGCCAGGCTACTTGGAACAGTTTCCCTGGATTTAAACTTCGCATTACAATCATCTTTTTCTGAGAACTGACGGTCCTGTTGTGTGCATTCGTTCTTCTATAACTTTTCGGGTTGATTTGTGATTATATTTAAAACTTCAAGTCCTGTAATCATCTCAAGTCTTTGACTCCCCGAAAGATATGAAAAAGAAAAATCTGCATTCCGGCTTTCTCTGAATTTGCTTTCTTTGAATGCATTTCCGACTGATACTTCTTTTACTTTTTCATTCAGCAAATCTTTTCTGAGAAAATAGGCATTATTTCCGGCAAGATTGCAGCCAATCAGTGAATATCCCTTTTCTGTCGCGACATGGTTGAGCGCCGGCAATGAAGCACCAAAATATAAATTACTAAAGTGTGATTTTGTCCTGACAAAATTTCTGTCGTAAGGAACGGTAATATATCTCTCTTTTCCAAAAACGCTGTTATATTCCATAATAATTATTGAAGGATTTAATCCGGACATGGCGATTTCCTTCAATATATGGTAATCATTACCGTCGAGGTCAATATGCAGCAATCCGATGTTTGAGAACCCGGTGCTTTCCAGCAATGCGTTGATATTATCCCTGTCAATAAAAACAGCCTGATGCGTTAAACAGTAGTTCGGATACCATGCCTGATTTTTAAGGCTATTCATGGCCTCCTCAGAACCATCCATGACAAAACCGGACCAATTGTTATTCATCATCAAAAACCGCGTGTTTGATTCCAGGTAATTTTCAACGCCAAACTCTATGAAAATTTCATTCCTGATTTCAACATGCTTAATCAGGTATTGAATGATGCCGTCATCGCCAAACTGACTGAATATCTTAAACTCATAATCATTCAGATTGTTGGAATTCATTGAATACTGCTGTTTCGACAACATCGCTCCAATGGCCAGCAGGACGGTTTCATCATGTGGGCTGTCAGGTATTGTAATAGAATTTCCTATTAATCGAGCTACCTTTCTTATTGCTTTTTTTATCATTTCCTATTCATGTTCCAAAACTCTATTTTCCTGATTATTTGTTACGCTATTTTAAAAATCCCCTCTAAAGAATCCACATTGTACTGCCTGAATGAATATCCATTCTTTTCATAAAAGTTAATAGCTACATTATTATCTGTTTTTACTGTCAATCTGATAGATTCAGAAAATTTACGCTTAGCAATCTCGTGTAAAGTATCTAATATTCGTCTGGAATAACCACATCCCCTGACCGATTTATCGATTAATATACCCAGACTCGGAATTTTATATCCCTCATCCCATCCTCTCAATATGCCATAACCAATGATACCATTGCTTTCATAAAATAAAAGATAAATATCCTCCTTCTTATTTTCTAGTATAAATTTAACCGTGTCATAATCAAATTTATGAGGATGAAAATACTTTGTATCATCCAGGTTAGAATCAATAAAAATCAGAAAATCACGGATGTCTGAAATCTCGAAATATTTATGATTCATCAATAGGTTTTATGTTTTCGCTGCACATATTTCCCGTTATCCAAATTACCACCCGACAATCGGGCATCAATCATTTCAATAATCATTTCATCAATTTCATCGATTAACTGATTTCTTTGAACATTCATATCACACGCTTTTTTAAGCACCGACCACAATAATTCTGCTCCTTGTTCAGAACTAAAATATTTTTCCTTATATTCTTCAAACGACATTCTTCTGATTTCATAAAGGATTTCCTGATTGTTCCACATTTTTAAATCTGCGGTATTTAATTTATCGATTAATCCGCCTAAAGTATCAGCCATATCTTACGTGTTTTTGTAGTTTTTTAATTTTTCAATGTATACATCAATATCATTCGTTAAAAACAAATTTTCATCATTTATAAGTTTCCCTGATAAATAATTATCCGCATCTGCTGAACCATAACTTCGATAACCTATAACCTTTAGGGCAAACGACATGGCGATGAGATGAAAACCACCACCCCCTATGAATGTGGTAAATTCTGAATTTTTCATTATCAGGACATCCTTATAAAAATCAGCCACATTGTTGTCATGCAGGATCTCTTCCCTTGTTAAATCTATTAAATTGTTTTTATCTATTTTGTTTATGATATCATTATAAATCAAAAACAAACCCGAATTTAATTGGTGAATATCCTCAATTTCTTTATTATTCTCTATTTCTCTTTCTCCCATTATAACTATTTTATATTTTACAGATAAAATAGTCAGGGCATCTAAGAACTTATCTTTATAGGAAAGGTAATAATAATAATCTTCCAATCTTACTTTTGTTCCAATGCAAATATAGGGTTGATCAAGAACGTTGCTTAATTTAGCCGGTCTCAAATATTCATGTTTAACATTGCTGTACAGTTCCAGCCTGTCGGTATAATCAGATTCATCCAGATGATTCACAATCTCGATTTTCGGATCATTAAACCATATTGATACTAAATCTTTTGTGAAGTCTGTTATACGCTGAGAATCATTTCTCCAGTATAATAATTTTTCAAAATCAAAAACAATCTGAAATTTATCATAATCCTGATAGTGTTGCCTGATATAGGATAAATAAATTAGAAGATCGCCCAATCCTAAATTGGGTTTTAATCTTAACATATTCTCCTTTTTATTCAGGGTCAAATTTCCTTCTTTGACCAGATGATTGTTCATTTTCTGATTTCTGTTTTTCAAATAATTCAACCCGGGAAAAAGGGCTGAAAGCATAAGCAACAACATCATTCCAAAAGCTGGAAGAATCAAGGCCCGATCCGGTTTGGGGGTATAGTTTTCAGGAGAACAGATTTCACGCGGCACCACGATACCCGGGCCTGATGTAAGGAATAAATCCACAGATTTATTGCCAGTCATGAAATGCATGCCGTGCCGTACATGTAGAAGCAAAAAACAAACTGCCAGTATAATCAGGATGCGGTTAGTCCATCTGCCTGACTCTGACTGGCGGTACAACTGCCAAAGCGCCGTCGCCACTACAGCGAAGAATGGGAAAATCAACCAGATTGCTTTTCCGCTATAGGCCACATTGAGTTGTAAATAAATAATCGCCGACAGGTATAGCATGCACAAACCGGCAAAAAGAAAAAATGCCAGAATAAGAATTGTTATTTTTTGTTTTTTTGATGCTATGATATAGTTTTTGATACCAAACCCTGAAAGAATTAATCCAAGAATCATCAAAGGCTCCAAAAAAGTGGTGTTCACCTGGATCATGTTCTTGACAAGGGGAATAGAAACCAACACAGCGGTTGGAATTACGCCAAAGGCAATTGCCAAGGCCAAAAAGAACAATATTGCTGTTACATTTGTGATAATCGATTTATACCATCTCATGCATACAATGGCACCTGTTACCCCCAATAAAATAAAAATATTCGAAGAAGGTCCGCCAGGGGATCCATCTATTTGCTGAAAAAAGAAATTTTCGAAAACTCCGATCAGTTTCCAAAGTGAGAATGTTTGAACCTGTGGAATATAAGAGTTTGTGTACGACTTGTTAAGGACATCAACAAAAAGCAACCAAAAGGACGATGAAATCATCACCAGTGCAACTCCGAAACCCATGGTAAGAAGAAGGGACCGCAACAGTCCCAAACGGTTCCGGACACGGTCCATAAAAACAAACATTCCCAATGCATGCATAAAACAAGCTGTTACTACACCTTCAACGGGCGCGCCGGCATGAAGCTGCAACCAGGTAATTGCCGCCAGCAATAAACCATGGATCAGGCATTTCTTTATATTTGGATGAGGTTGATTCAAACTCCACCCAATTTGGTTCCAGATAATTACAATCCAGGGAGCATACGACAGGCCGAAAAAATCGGGATGGTTAATGCGATACGCGAAAAAACCAAGAAAACAGCTGGAGAAAGCAATCAATGAACCTGCAAGAAAATTATTTGTAAATAAAAACACGAGCAGCCCCATTCCGACTGCAAAAAGAATTTTAGATAAAACAAATTGTATCTCCCATCCAAAGAGCGGACAAGTTGGATTTAGGGCAGGCGACTCAATACGCATCCCACAAAATACAACAGGGTAACAACTGATAATTGCTGCAAAAAGCCCGACAAATGCAATGGTCTTCTTTGGGTTTGCCCGACCAAACATGTTCATTAGCTGCATGCCGGAAAAATATTTGTTGCGCCTGGCAAATTTCACAAAATCGCTCAACATTCCACAGTTTTCTATATGATAATTTTCTCTTTGTATACCGTTCGCATAAACTTTTTTGCCGCGCCGATGTCAGGGTCAGCCCAGGATTTTACATGTTTGTAAGGGGGATAATCATCGTTTGCAGGAATCATTGAATATGGAACAGCCATGGCCAACGGATTGTTCATGTATTCTGAATTCCCTCCGTAATTGGTTGCAATGACCGGTTTATTCAGTGCAAGCGCCTCTAAAATACCAAGCCCCAGCCCCTCGCCCCGGTGGAGGGAGATATAACAATCCATGGCATTGAGCAGGGTCATGAAACCGTTTCTTGAAAGCGGATCTTTGATTACAACCACCCGGCCGATCAGTCCCAGGGTTTTTATCTTGTTCATAAAGTTGCGTTCCTTTTCTTCAAACCTGTTGCTGTTGTTTGTTTTCACAACAAGAACAACCTGCTGCTCCTCTGGAAATTCTTCGGCCATGGCGTTTAAAATCGCTTCAGGATTTTTCCTGTTATAGCTGCTCAAATAGTCAAAATTGAAAAAGAAACAAAACCTGTCTTCCAGATTGTATCTCCTTTTTACCGTTAAGGGATCATGCTCAATGATCCAGTTTTTTGCAAACGGGTAGTTGATCCTGGTAATTTTGAAGTTCCTGTTGTCAACGGAATTCAATATTTTCAAGGTAAAATCACTAAAAACATACACCTCGTTAAATTCGTTGAGTATCGGAATCCTCTCTTCAAATCCACTTTCAAACTCCCACCAGAAGGTGATGATATTGTATTTGTTCTTAAAAAACAACACGGGTACGTTTTTTCTCACTTTCTGCCATTGACCAGGGTCGATAAAAAAAATATTTGTATGATATTTAAGTTTTTTGAAATAATATTTTCTGTACGGATTTTCCTCGGATCGCGTAATCTGTTTATGCGTTTTTTGGTAAAAGTCAACCAGAACAAACCGATCGCCATTTCTGATCAATTCATCAGTAAAACCACGCACATCCTGACCTGCGCCAACAATTTTTGAAAAGTATCCAAACACATTATAGCCTTGTTGATGCGATCGTGGCCTGGCCAGAACATTGAGAAGCAAAAAATGAGATAAAATGCTGAAAATATTGGATATATGATGAAAAAACTTCATGACAGGTTTACGATACAATTTAATTTTTCAAAGCTTCGCCCCTTCGCTCCCATATCCAAAGGAATAGATAATGAGCATGCAAGACCCGTTGATTTTTCAGAACAAGCGATTCAGATGAATTATTGATCAATAGGACTCTTCCTGCCCAACGACAATGACCCAAATTGTTTTTAACATAATTTTTATATCCAGGATAACCGACCAATTTTCAATGTATTGCACATCACAACCAACCCGTCTTCTGATATCGTTGATATTCTTTATTTCTCCCCGGTATCCTTCTACCTGTGCCAGTCCCGTGATCCCAGGCTTAACCGTATGCCGGAGCATGAACTGCCTGATCATTTTTCTGTATTGCTCAGTGTGTATAAGCATGTGGGGGCGGGGCCCAACCACCGACATCTCACCTAAAAACACATTGAAAAATTGCGGCAACTCATCCAAACTGTATTTACGCAAAATTTTTCCTGTTTTTGAGACGCGGGGATCATCCCGGGTTGCTTGTTTCAAATCAGCATCAAAACTTCTCTTCATGGTGCGAAACTTAATGCAGGTATACTCATGTCCATCAATACCTGTTCTCGTTTGCCTGAAAAAAACACCATCACAAATGCCACAACGCGAAAGCAGGTATAGAAGCAAACTGATCCAGGAAACCACAAAGAGAATCATAAAAATGGAGAGCAGCACATCGAACACCCGTTTGATCAAACGATTAGACCAGTAACTCAAGGGGCCACGGTGAATTTTCAAGACAGGCAATGAACCATAGCTGACCAGCTCTGCACTTTTAAAAGAAAAGGCTCCGAGATCAGGTACTATACTGATCCTCACAGGATGCCCATCGATGATCTCATTAATTTCAGGAAGAACATCAAGAGGGATTTCATTTAAAGCAACATAAATTTCATCGACCTGGTTTGAATCTAAAAAGGCCCTGAGATCGGGCCATCGTCCCAAAATATTTGGATGCTCTTCACTATTTCCACTGAAAAAACCCAGGAACCTGTAACCTGCCCATCTATTGTTCTGAAAAAAATTCTGCAAGTCAATGGTTAAGGGAGTATAGCCTAAAATAATGACATTCCTGAGACTGAACCCCATTTTACGATAAAAATAGAATGCGTAATACAACAGAAACTTCCAGGTTAGAATAAAGATAAAGAAGAGCGGGAAAAGACATTTAATGGTATCCCGGGGATAATACGATAAGGAAGTTACCTGAAAATAGATTAGAAACAGGAAAAAGAAAAGGATAGTAATGTTCAGGTATTTGAAAAGAATCGTTTTTTTACTGGTATTCTGATCGATCTTATGCGTGCCAAAAATCAGAACCAGGATTAACCAGATGAGGTTAAGGTAGATGTAAAACAGTAAATAGTTGGATGCAAAATATGAACCTTCAACCTTGAAAAAACAAAACCCCGCGACAAAAAAAATGTTTAAAAGGGCAAAATCTCCAACAATTGAAAGGAATGGTGTGAATCTGGCGTAAGTTCCCGGCAACTCGGCTTTAGGCAACAATTTTTCCGGCAAATTTATATAAAAAACTGAACGAATTACGCGGTGAATTTAATTAAAAACAGCCTGTTCGAACATGGTTTCATAGGATTGAATCAATGTATCCCAGTTATAGTTATTTCGTATCCTTTCAATGTTTTCAGTGATAAAATCCGGATTTACTAGTTGGTTCTGATTTTCACCAATCATCTCCGAAATTTGTGATGCATGGCAGAAGTACAGCGCGTTTTTCCCTAAAACTTCCCGGTTAAAGGGGTTATCATGGGCACATATCGGGGCCGAAGCGGCCATGGCTTCAAGCAGCGATGGATTGGTTCCGCCCGATGAATGACCGTGAAAATAAAGCCTGGAATAATAGCGTAAATTATTGAGTTTCTCTTTTTCAAATAGTGGTCCCAGGAACCTGATTTTTTCCGACGCATATGTTTTCCGGAGCGATTGTCCGTATCTGTTTCTGCAGTCTCCTACGATCAGAAGCGGCATTATGGTCTTTGAAAGCAACACGCCGTTAATTATTTCTTCGATGTGATTATCGGACTGCATGCGGGCAATGATCAGGAAATATTCACGTGGGTTAACCCTGAAAGGTATCAAGGCTTCTTCATGCGCTGATTCAAAAATGTCAGCGCCATAGGGGATGAAGGTAGCGGGGACCTGGTACGTTTCCGACAGGTAGTTCAGGATAACCTCTGAGTCGGCAACAAGGTGGTTGCTGCTTTTCACGGCAAGTTTCTCCGCGAATTTCAAAAACCGTTTCACGGGTTTGCTGTATTTGCTTCGCTGCCATTCCAGGCCATCCATGTTGGTGACAATTTTTGTTCTCTCCGGCAGGAGCCGGTACCAGACCGAATTACTCGTATAGCCCAGTTGCAGAAGGATATCAAAATTGCGTTTGCGCGCGTCGACGATGCAATTGTAATCATAGATAAACTGTCCGGGGATACCTATGTACGCTTCGGGATCAAAACGGTGGATAATATGTACGCCATGCCACCTGTTTTCAGTGAACGGGTGGTTATGTGAATTGTACACCCACACCTCATGGCCCCGCTGAACCAACCCTGCCGATAAATGTTCGGCAAATTGCTCAAACCCACCGTAGTTATTGGGAATACCACGCGTGCCAAGGATGCCGATTTTCATTATTTTTTGATTATCCGGGGTTGAACAAAGTTAATGGCAAACAAGTTGACCATTTCTTAGACACTTTGAATATAAAAAACCCTGATTATTGCAGATAATCAGGGTTTTAAGATGTTCTATCAGTAGCCCCGGCAGGAATCGAACCTGCATTTAAAGTTTAGGAAACTTCCGTTCTATCCATTGAACTACGGAGCCAGAAAAAGAATTACGAATTACGAATTACGAATGACGAATTACCCTGTTACCCTGTTACCTTGTTACCTTGTTACCCTGTTACCCTGTTACCCTGTTACCCTGTTACCCTGTTACCCTGTTACCCTGTTACGGTTTTTTTTGCAAAATTACGATTTTTATTTCACATCCGCCCCATTCACAGCGCCTTCTCCGGGGGTGACGAAAAAGAGGGTCCCGTCCGGGTTTTCGGCCATCAGGATCATCCCCTGCGAGTCGATTCCCTTCAGCTTTCGCGGCGCCAGGTTCACCAGGATCGAAACACGCCTCCCGATGAGCTCCTCCGGCTTGAAATATTGCGCAATGCCGCTCACCACGGTGCGCTGGTCAAGCCCGGTGTCGATCTTCAGTTTCAGGAGTTTGTCGGTCTTGGCCACCTTCTCTGCCTCCAGGATGGTCCCAACGCGGATATCCATTTTCGAAAAATCTTCGAACTGGATGACCCCT
>Ga0247840_10011813_pt1 | contig 10534 bp, 6 predicted proteins | sample LaCruzMarch2015__FD_192404 | JGI IMG/M metagenome (GOLD analysis project Ga0247840, IMG submission 192404) | Freshwater microbial communities from meromictic Lake La Cruz, Castile-La Mancha, Spain - LaCruzMarch2015_17m | ecosystem: Environmental > Aquatic > Freshwater > Lake | place: Spain...
AAAAATTTTCTTTCTTTTCCATCCAATCCTTCCTCGTTTCTTTTGCAAAGAAACGAGGAATGTATGTATATATAATACTATTTATATGCTTGTGGGGCAAAGAGAATTTAGGGAAATGTGGGGATAACTTTTATGATTTACAAGAAGTTTGGTCCAACAATCACCACAAACTCCCCTCTTGTTTTATTACTATCCTCAGCGACTTGTTCAATCAATTCTTCTGGACTTCCAACAAGACATTCTTCAAACATCTTTGTAAGCTCACGGGCTAAATAAACCTTTCTATTTGGTGTTTCTACTTTTTCAAAATGATCCCTCAAAGCCTCCAACGTTTTTTCTATTCTATGGGTTGATTCATAAAATACAAAAGACTCCTTCTTTGCACCAGAAATCTTGTTAAATAATGTCTCCCTGCCTTTTTTATGTGGCAAAAAACCGATAAAGGTAAATTGATGATCTGGTAATCCCACAATTGAAAGTGCTGCGGTTAGCGCAGACGGACCTGGCACCGCCTTAATATCCACCTCACCTCCCAACTCTTCCCTAACTTTTGAAACAAGCAGTGATCCTGGATCTGAAATTGCAGGAGTTCCCGCGTCCGTAATAAGAGCAAGATCCTTTCCGTCTTTTAGCATTTCAATAATTTTATCTATTTTTGCTAGACCACTGTGGGTGTGGAATGACATCGTCGCCGTTTTAATCTCATATTTATTTAAAAGAGTTCTGCTTGTCCTAGTATCTTCACATAAAATTAAATCCACCTCACCTAAAATGCGCACCGCCCTGAAGGTGATGTCTTCTAAGTTACCTATTGGAGTTCCAACAACATATAATGTAGACATTTTATTTTAGATTTATTTTATCACACTCTCCGTCAAAATATACTGACCAAGTCACTTTGTTCGTTTAATTTGGATACCATTTTATATCCAATGACCGATCCTTAATATTCAACTTCAATGCTCTGAAAGCCAGTTTTTGTTATAACTACATGGTCTAAAACATGAATACCAATCATTTTACCAGCTTGAACCAACTGTTTTGTGATTTCAATATCAGCCGTACTTGGACTAACAATACCAGATGGATGATTATGAGCAAGCACCACAGCCACAGCGCCATATTCTAGTGCCGGTCTAAAAACCTCTCTTGGATGAACAATATTTGTATTTATTGTCCCAATAGAAATTACCTCATCATGAATAACCCTATTATGAGTATCTAAATATATTCCCCTCAATTGCTCTTTGGGCAAGGAATGTATATCTTTTAAGTAATCATATGCGTCTTTTGCGGTTCTTATAACGGCCAAACCTATGTCATTCCTCTTATGGAGACGCCTCCCTATTTCACTACAGGCAACTATCTGACACGCCTTACCAATTGGAATATTCAAATCATCCATTAATTGCTGAGGATTAATTTGGGACGATAAAGCACTAACCCCATATTCTTTTACAAGACGCTTTGACATAGAAAGAACATCTTCATTTTTTGTGCCAACGTTTAATACAACAGCAACAAGCTCTGCCAAAGAAAGGCTTGCGGGGCCAAAGGACAATAACTTTTCTCTAGGCTTTTCTTCTTTTGGTAAATCCCGAAGGCATAAATCATATACACGAGCACTCCTACTGTCTCCGGCTGAAGACATAAATAAGTCTGTATCCTTTATGACATATGAATTTGCTTTGATTGATGTTTGTTGCATGACGCGGATAGTATAACAAATCAAAATGAAATTTCTATAAAGAAATTCTAAAGAATTCCCGAAGATTTTATGTAGAAATAGGCTAAAACACGTATAGAATGTGCATAAAATAATGCCGATTTAAACATAAACCTGCTTTTTTAATCTTCGCTAAAAGTAGAATCGGAAAAACAGGTTTTTTCCTTATCATATTGTTTTTCGGCAGCAGTACTATTTAGCCCCTTACACCACAACGTGTGTTTTCCAACAGAAGCGCCGACTCTATCTCCACCATCCACAGAAATATTTCCTCCAATGGCTGGTATTTGAGTTTCAGTCACAGATTTTTGTCCAGTTTTGTTTTTTAGATAACAAGAGGAGACATTAGTTGCTGTCAGAAAGAGCTTACACTTAGATCCCACGACAGTGTTGTTTGGATCGAATTTAAACAGACTTACTTTTGGCAAGACCTCACAAACTTCCACGGTAGGCACCATTATCCACTTTGGATCTGCGACATTCATATCACAAGATACATTATTCTTAAATCCACCAATACATTTATCATCATCACTTGGCTCTGTACCACACATAGAATTTACCTTTACAGAACAATCTTTTGTTACAGCAGTTGTTATACCCGTTGCTGATACTTGAGTTGCCACCACTTGCAAGCTAAATGTACCGGTATCACCATACGTTCTTGTATAACTTGTGGCTGTTTGTCCAGAGATATTTGGACCGTTAAACTCTTTCCATTGATACGTTACAGTACCGCTTGAATTAAGTGGAGCAACGGTAAAAGTTGTGCTTCCTCCTTGTTTAATTGTCGAAGAAGAAACAAGACACGTGGCTTCAAACGCACCGCCATTTGTTGTTGTGCTTGGGCATGATGGATCTGTTAGAGGGTCACAATCTGGTGGAACAGAAGACACTGTGGTTGTAAAATCTTTATACGACCAAGCGCTCCAATTATCTCCATTTGTCGCCTTTATCCTTGAGTAATATTTAGTTTCCGGCTCAAGTCCAGATACAATTATACTTCTTGTATCATCAACATTAGCCTCCGCTTTTACAACTTCAAGTCCAAATAAACTTTTTATCATTGACACAGAAGCATGATAAAAGTTATTACTTTTTGCAACAGCAGGGGGAGTATTTGAAATACTCTGAATTACTGAATCAAAAGTCTCTGACTTAGATATTTCCACCACGTTTCCAGTTTGAGGTTTTGGATCTGTATATACCCATTTTATTCTAGCTTGAGTATTAGAAATCCAAGGCACACTAGCGACAACATTTGGAGTAGTAGTTTGTGCAACAACGGTGAATGAAAAATAATTAACCAGAGGGCTAGGTAATTCATGTCCTGGAGGCGGACATCCGCCGCCGGACCCTGTTAACCATCCGCCACTACGTACAGGAGTACGTGCAACTGTACAGGTGTAATTAGAACCATACGTTACGTTACCTCCCCCTCTCCACCAACTAATATTAGAATTTGTTTGTAAAATATAATTTCCTGGAGTTAAGGGAGCTAATACAGATGTAGACTTCGTGTTAGCAGTCATAGGAGAGAATCCCGGTAGTGACCTATATGTGGTCGTATGACCACCAGAAGGATACAGTATATTGTAAGCACTTTGACTACTGACCAGGGAACCATCACTAGCGTTGTATACATTGTAATCAACATTAGTATTGAAAAAGTTATTTAAACAAACTTCAGCCATAGCCATTGTGTGAATAGAATAGCCCATTTCTTCACCTGGTGCAAAAGTGGTTTTACCAAGAGAATTATATAAATTCATGGTCCGTGAATAGCAACCCCCACCAGAGCATGTCGGTGGTGCATAGTCTGCATGTGGTCGAGTATAACCCTTTGCACCAGTCATAGCCAGAACATCACTCCCCCACATACTTGAAAAAACAAAGATTAAAGCGAGGACAGCTACCGAAACAGGCCTGTACTTTTTCTTAAGAAAAAAGATTATAAGGATAATTATTAAGGCGAGTAACCCAGCAATTATATATTTTATAAAATCCGCTTTTTTATTTGAATCTGGGTCAGTTAAAGTTGTACTGTATCTTACAAGCTCCACATCCCCCTTAGTTATCAAAGCATCAACGTTAACAGAAGAAGCATCCTTAAGAGCAATAGATTCAAAAGTTGCTACGCCAGACATTGTATTTAGATCTACGTCCTTAACCCCTTCTGATATAATTTCTTTTTTTTCATTAAGCAACAAAACCTTCATCGTACCTGTTCCAATATCAGCAGATTCCCCTGTCTCAATATTTACCGGTGAACCGGTATAGCGCACATCTATAATAGCTACCTCTCCCTCTTTGAAACTACTTTTGTTAATATTTACGCCTGGAATCGTTGCCATATCTCCTTCTACGATCCATCTACTTGATATAAAAGGTGCCCTATCATAACCCTCCTTATCCAAGAAACTCATTTGACCATCATAAACAGCGGCCTTTGAAAAAGCTGGTAAGTCTAGAGTTATCTTTTTATTTTCTCCAGCCTTAACTGTAAAGCTATCGTATGCCTTACTTCCGACTTCCGGCTTTGAAGGAACAACATCGTAAACAATTAATTTTGGAAACAACACAATATCCGTTGAATTAGTGTTCTTTACTTCTAGGATTAATTTAGGAGATGTATCTTTTTTAACAGTTGGACCTTGTTGAAGTGAATATTCTTTATCTTGGGCAGTAATATAAGCACTATTAATACTTACAGCCTCTAGAAAATTACCTAATTTAATATTCTTACCAGTCAAACCAATAATTGTACCAGATTTAGTTAGAGCGATAAATTCCACCCTAAGAGAATCATCCTTCTTAAAATTTATGGAATCTGGCATCTTGAAATTAATTTTTACCTCCTTGCTTGCCTTTTTTGATAGAAAAACTTGAGCCAGGTTATTTTGATAGCCATAATCTTGAGTAGAGCTACCCTTGTGATGAACCATTATGTATGCAGAAATTGAAATATCAGAATAATCTGCATCGCTTTTGTTAGTTAAGGGCAGAGTTACATTTACAACATCTTTTTTATTATATACCTTATCATCAAAAGATGGCTCTCCCATTCTAATACCAAGTGGATCAACATCGTTTACTATCTTCTTACCAACTTCTGCTAAATCAATTTTAGCCGATGGAATATATTGCTCTGTTGACAAAGTCTCGGCAAAGATACGACTTGAGGAGGTTGCTGTTGATAAAGCTAATAATGCAAAAATTATAAGTATGATTTTTTTCATACTTATAATTATACAACAATACAATATGTAAACAATGACCTAATCAACTAAACCACAAATATCTCCGCCTCAACCCTAGATCGTCTCTATCAACATTACATTTGACTCCTCTGTCTTTCCAAATGGAGCACCTGTCACAATCACCACCTTATCCCCCTTCTTGACAAGCTTTTCTTTTACAAGCATTGGCCTAACTTTTGTTAGTGCCTCATCAAAACTCTTGTACCTTTCATGCATTACAGGATAACATCCGTACATTAAACATGCTTGATTAAATAGTACTGGATTAGGAGTAACAACTAGAATTGGTTGATGTCCTCTATTTCTTGAAACCATCCTCGCTGCATAACCATACTCAGTTAATGCAACAATATATCTTGCATCCACCTTCTCCGCCGCCTCCATTACAGCAAGTGTGGTTGAATGACCCACTCCAATATGATGTGCGTGCATTCCCCACAACATTTCAGCGTGATGTTCAGAATTCTCCACCTTAAGTGCAATCCCGGCCATCATCTCAACCGCAGCAATAGGATAATCACCAAGAGTTGATTCTTCAGAAAGCATAACAGCATCTGTTCCATCCAAAATTGCATTAGCAATATCAGAAACCTCAGCTCTTGTTGGTACAGGAGATTTAATCATGGATTCCAGCATTTGAGTTGCAGTAACAACTGGCTTTCCAGCCTCATTAGCTTTCTTAATAATCATCTTTTGTACGAGTGGTGTGTTCTCATATCCAATCTCAACCGCTAAGTCTCCACGGGCCACCATCACAGAATCAGACAGGGTAATAATTTCATCAATGTTATCCACCGCCTCTTGAGTCTCAATCTTTGCCATAATCATAGCCTTTGACTTTGCTTTATCAAGAATTTCTCTAAGTTCCTTAACGTCTGCTCCTGTTCTAACAAAAGAGAAGGCAACAATATCAACCTTGTTTTTTATTCCAAAAGCAATATCTCTTTTGTCTTTGTCAGTGAGGGAGCTAACCTTTAAGTATGCACCTGGTAGGTTTACTCCACGCCTTCCCTTTGTATCTCCTCCTATTAAAATTTTACACTTAATTTCCTTTCCCTTTATTTCAACAACTTCAAATTGTTTCTTACCATCGTCAACCATTACAATGTTTCCAACCTTAAGTTCATTGTGAAGTGTTGGGTAATTTATTGAAACACGCTTTTCATCACCAACAATTTTCTCAGGCGTGAGAGTGATGAAGTCTCCCTTCTTTAGGTTTACACGCTCTTGATAAAAATCTCCGATTCTAAATTTTGGACCAGACAAGTCTTGCATAATTGCGCAAGGCATTCCAGTTTCCTTGATTGCCTTCTTAAGATTATCAAACTTTCCTTGATGCTCAGCAAAATCACCGTGAGAGAAGTTCATTCTCATCACGTTCATTCCAGCTTTAAGCATCTTTTTTAATTGTTCAGTCGATTCCGTTACAGGACCAATCGTAGCCACTATTTTCGTCTTTTTACCAAGGTGCATATATTTGATTTAATTTAATTTGTTTAGGGATATATCCTAGCACACCTTGGGGTTTTTTCCAAAAGCATAAACATAACCTCACGAAAGCATTATTAATACTAAATATTGGAAATATTATCCATTATCTAAATTCCAAAGACTTTTACTCTTTTATAGTCACACAGTAAATACGAAATCCGATAGTACCATCAAGTTGCTTTAATTGCTTCATCACTAAATCTTCCATAATTTTATCATTCTTCTCTTTCTTTACCTTACTAGAGCTTGGTTTCTTGTCTGACTTAACAGAAACTGAAATACTTTTATCAAAATTTTCCTTAATTTTAATAGTTATAGTACCAGGATCGATTGGTATATTATTAAATCCACCTTTTGGACCGTCCCCCTGATCAAGGGTATTAGTCATCTCTATATTAATACTGTTATCTTCCCAAGAATACCAAATTTTTCTTATATGACTGGCGTGGGATTTTTCAACTCCTTTCTCGCTCCATACAGTAATTAAAGTACAATCGGTTTTAGATAAATTAAATAATCTAAATAACTTATCAAAGTTTACTTTATCAAATGGTGGTATGGTGAAATGAAATTGATTAACTTCTACATTTTCACCATAAAATTTTTTGTATATTTCAACATATTTATTTAATGGAATACTTCCGTCGGGTTCCATGACCCCTTTTGCTAACAACTCTAAGTATAGGATAATCCAAGATCTGTAAACTAAGTATGGTTTTGAAACACCCGTCCCCGATCCAGAGTTTGACCCAGATCCTGAGCCAGAACTTAAATTTGTAGGTAATTTATATATAGTTGTCGTACTTATAGTTCCAAATCCAGAGGGTAATGCGGTTTTTAGTTTATAAATTAAAGAGTGAGCAATACTAATAAGGCCGCATATTCCCTTTTTTGCTTTTTTTGCCATATTAAGCTCTGGAGTATTAATTGCCGGCGATGGGCGATTAGATATTTCAGAAAAGCTTTGAACCGAATTACTTACGCTACAGCTAGAATCTTGAGTAATTATTGTATCATTCACATATTTGCCATTTGAACTATTTTTTCCGATGTTTGTTTCTGAATTATATGTACTATCAAAGTAAACATCAGCATAACCGTTGTTGTCGATTGAATCCTTTATTATTTTATAAAAATTACTCCTATATGCGGAATTATAAAATGAAATACTATTGGTTATAGAATCCAACTGAGACAATGTAGATACAGTAATTGATGGATAGATGTCCGTTACCACCCCACTAATGCTACCGCTACCACTGCCATAATTCATAGAAGTTACAACAGAAGCATCTTGATTCGATAAGACAAAGCACTTAGGACAAATTATGTCTTTGAAAAACCAAAGTATCAAAACTATTACAACAAAAGCTACTATAACCTTGATAAGCTGCGCCGGTTTTATTTTTTTCATTATATTTTGTATTTTATTACTTTTTTTCAATATATACAACACTACGCATTCACAACGATAAGTAATCTTGTTGCCGCAATCCCACAGAAATCTAAATTATATCTCCTTTATAACCTTAATATCCGCACCTATCCCATTCAAACGCTCTGCAATGTCCTCATACCCTCTACTAATTGGATAGATACTTCTCAAAATTGATTTACCCTTAGCTGCAAGCATTGCAACCATTATTATCATCGCTGGCCTAAGTGCCAAGGGACACACAATTTGCGCACCCTTAAGTGGAGTCTCTCCTTGAATAAAAACTCTATGAGGATCAGCAAGATTAATGTTAGCACCGAGTCTGTTCAGCTCCGCAAAATATATCGCCCTATTCTCCCACATCCAATCATGTATTAGGGTTGTACCTTTTGCTTGAGTTGCAATGGGAACAAAAAACGGCAAGTTGTCAGTGTTAATTCCTGGATATGGTTGAGCGTGAATTTTATCGATTGGCGCTATTAGCTTAGAGGGATAAATTGTAATGTCCACCAATTTTGTTCTACCATTTTTTGCATAATAAACTGCGGTCTGCTTATATTTCAATCCCATTTTTTTCAGCTTCAACATTTCAAGGGCCAAGAAATCAATTGGGCATCTTGTGATAGTTAAGGTAGATTGAGTAACAACACCAGCAGAAATAAACATCATTGATTCTGTTGGGTCTTCGCTGTTGTAGTAATCAATATCCATATTTATTTCATCGATTCCATGTACAACAAGCGTAGTTGTTCCAACTCCATCAATCTTCACACCCAGTGTCTCTAGAAAAAAACAGACTTCTTGAACCTGATAATTAGGTGGAGCGAATTGAATAGTTGTCTCCCCTTTTATTAAAGATGCCGCCATCACCAAGTTCTCAGCCGCAGTGTCGCTAGATTCTGACATAATAATATGGGCAGTTTTTAACTTTTTTGATTCAATCAAATAGTGATCTGATTTGGTTTCAATTTTTACACCCAAGTCCTCCAAGCCATATCTATGAGCTGAAATTGTTCTCTGCCCCATCTTGCACCCTCCAGCGTGAGGAATTTTAAATATTGATTCTCTATGAATCAATGGACCGATTATCATAAGACCAGATCTAATTCTTCCAGCCGCAACCTGATCTAAACTATCTACTTTTAGCTTTTTAGGTACAACAATTTCTAATGTGTTTTTTTCAATCCACTTTACAGACACACCTATACTCTCCATGAGTTCAATGATTCGTTGAACTTCTTCAATTCTTGGAATTCCATGAAGTCTTGTTTTTCCTTTATTTAATAACGATGCGCAAATTAAACCAAGCGCCCCATTCTTTGAGGTATTAGTTGTTATTGTTCCAGATAATTTTCTTCCACCTTCAATCTCAACATCAATAGAATCAGAAATTGCTACAATCTTTCTACCAAGCGCAGCGCTGATTCTATTTAATTCATCCGTCGTCATATTCTGTCCCCCACTTTCAATACGAGCGACAGCACTCTGTGAAGTCTTGAGTAGTTTCGCAAAATCATTTTGAGTTAGATTTCTATCTTCACGAAGTTTCTTGATAAAGAATCCAAGGTTCTTGTTGCTGTCAGTTCCCGCACTTACTCGTACGCCCTTTTTACCAGGCTTACCTGCATCTGTAGTTTTTTCTTTTTTGATTGATGGCATTTTCATACATATATCATATACGATATATGGCGAAAATCAAATACCAAAATTTACAGGTCGATATCACCTACTAACTTAAACAGATTAACTTCTATCTTTTATAATTCTTTTGAAATGGCAGCTTGAGTTTTTGGTCCAAAATACCCAACAGCCGGCACAATCTTGTTCGCCTTCTGGAACCTAACAAGCGCAGCTTTTGTTGCAAGGCCGAAGGTTGTATTCTCTCTTCCCTTTGAACCAACTCCCTTCTTTGATACTGGGAAGCCGTGAGTGTTTAGGAATTGCTGTAGGAGTTTAACATCTAATCCTTTCATGCCAAGCTTGAGATCGCGGGTGAAGGAAGAGGATGAGGGTATTGGGTTTGTTGGATTTGGTTTGGCTGTAGTTTGTGGAAGTGTATTTGAAGGTATAGTGATACCATACTGCTTTGCTATCTCCCTTGCTAAGGTGTAGTTACCCATAGCAATTAAGTTGTTAACTTGGCTTTGTGTGCTACCACCAGAAGATGAGTGGGATGTTGGAGTGGTAGGCGCGGTGACCGCTTGTATGGTTGGAGCAACAGGTGAGATATCAAACAGTACAGTTGAGTATCCTCCAGTATAGGTGAAGGTGATTTTGCCATCCTGATCAGCTTGGAGACTGGCAAGAGTGGTTGTTCCTGCACTGTTGTGATTGTAGTTGACGGTGTAATAGGTGTTTGGTGTTAGATCACCTATTGTGTAGATTGTGGATGTTGCAATTGATGAAGAAGCTGTGAATTGTTTGCTTGTTCCCCATGTGATATCTGAGATGTTTAGATATTCTGGACGAGTGGTTGATGCACTGTATGTTGGAAAACCTCCTACTGGTGTTACAGAGAGATTAGCAGTTGAAGAAGATGTGGTTGCTGTGGTGTATCTATATTTACCATCTCCGTAGATTCTGATGTTGCTTGAATATTGTGGGTGATCTGTAGTAATTGTG
>Ga0247840_10011818_pt1 | contig 10531 bp, 11 predicted proteins | sample LaCruzMarch2015__FD_192404 | JGI IMG/M metagenome (GOLD analysis project Ga0247840, IMG submission 192404) | Freshwater microbial communities from meromictic Lake La Cruz, Castile-La Mancha, Spain - LaCruzMarch2015_17m | ecosystem: Environmental > Aquatic > Freshwater > Lake | place: Spain...
TTGCCAGCGCCCGTCTCGAATTCGTCAACGGGACCGTGGCGAATGTCGTCGCGAGCCGTGTCTCGGACAAACAGACCCGCCGCATCCGCGTCTTCCAACCGGGGGCCTACCTGTCGTTGGACTTCATCGCGCAAACCATCGACAGCGCCGGTCTCAAAGAGATACCGGGGGCCGCCCGCCCCGCGATCGTGCGTGAGCGTCTCCAGGTCGAAGCGGTCAAGCCGCTGGACCGGGAACTGGCTGCCTTCGTGCAGTCGGTCCGCACGGGTCGTCCGCCATTGGTGGACGGCGCAATCGGGCTGAAAGCGCTGGAAGTCGCGCTGGAGGTCCGCGCCCGGATCGGGGGCTAGCACTTGCGAGCCGACGATGGAGTCGCGCAGCCGAGCGTCGCTGGTGCGGGGTCCGGCGGACGGTTGTCCGCGTAGCAAAGTGACCGGCACGCGCTCGTAGTCGAGCGTGTACTTTGCGTGAAATCGGATATCTGAAATTTGCGTTGACAGGGTCGTGGCCGATAATCAAAATTATGTGAAGTGGCGACAAGCCTGACGCCACCTGGCCCCCGACCGCTTCGTGAGCGAACCCCTTCTTGAATTCCGGAAGACGCCCGCGTCAGGCGATGTCGCTCTCACTTATTGAAACTTTGCCGATGGCAGTCGTGCGGGCACGTGCCGGCTGTTCGCCATAGGACAGCACCTTCACCCCCACGCTCAGTAGCGCCATGAGGGTCTGAGCCGTAAACCGCAGGGCTTCCTTTCCCTGGCGTTCCGCGTTCTCCTCAGCGGCGATCATGCACCAAGGCTTTCTAGTAGCGGACTCGTACAGGACAATTTGGACCTTATAGCCTGGCCTAAGGGCCTGAGCAAAAAACGAACTATAAGGGTACTTGCCTGGCAGCAACTGTCCTTCCCGCGACCTGAGCACGCCATCCTCTTCGAATCGGCAAGTATCGCCCCAGGACGGAACATCCAGGGACCGCAAAAAGCTCAAAGCCTGGTCTTTGGGCAGATTGTCGATCACTGTCTGGGATAGATTCAGGTTCCGGACGTTCGGGGCGCAGGAGAACGCGCTTGCCGCAAGCAGGGCGGAAAGCAGGAGTATGAGAGGACGTCGTAGGATCATCTTTGGTCAAGACCTCATGGATGTTACTTATTATTGATACCCAAGGGGAGGCCAGTTGCCGGGGCCGCGTACATCACGCCCACTATACCGCTCCACGGTGCCGCGCGTCTGCCAAGAATTTCCCGGCATGAGTCTCCGCGGCCGAAACGGGGATCACGGCTCACGCCGTCTTGCAGACTCCAGTGCCTCACGCCAGGAAGGTAACTGGACCGCCTTAGATAGCTCGGATGATGTCATGTCCCTCACTCCCATGGCAGCGAGAGCGATACCCATCTTTTGGATCAGCCGCGTGGCATCCGTGCCTTGGCTGTTCGCGATCAACTGCGGATGTATCAAGCACCAGAGTTCGTTGGTTCCGCGTTCTGCTAAGACGCCTCGGACTATCGTGCCTCGCCAGGTTATGCCCGTGACCGCCAGCGAAATATAGGGCCTCTTGCCGGGCAACAATTTGCCTTTCCACCACCTGAGCACGCCATCCTCCTCGAATCGGCAAGTATTCGCCGCTTCCGGCACATACTGCGACTGCAAAAAGCTTAAAGCCTGGTCTCTGGGCAGATCCTTGACCGTCGCCAGAGCCTCCGCCAGAACCGCCAGATCCTCGGGCGTGCGGGGCTTCCTATAGGTTATAATGGTGGGGGCGCAGGACGACACGCTCGCCATAAGTAGAGCGGAGAGCGGGAGTATGAGAGAACGTCGTGGGATCATTTTCTAGCCAAGCCCCATGAATGTTGCAGTGTTATTACGCGCGGCCGCTGTCGGTAGGTCGTGTGTGTCACGCATCCGTCAGGTGCTCCGCGCCGTGCGTCTCAGCCGCCACGCCGAGGTTAAGGCTCGCGCCGCCCCACTGACTCCCGTGCCTCGCCCCAAGACTGGGAGGGTGATTGGAGAATTCTGGAAAATTCGGAAAGTGGTATGTCCCTTGTACCCATGACAGTCAATGCTTGACAAATGTGATTGATCATCTTTTCCGCATTCTTTCCCTGGTGCTCCGCGAGTAATTTTGGATGCATCAAACACCAGAGTTCGTTGGTTCCACGCACGGACAGCACTAGCCGGACCACACGGCGGTCGTACGATAGCCCCGAGAAATACAGCGACTTATAGGGAACCTCGCCGGGCAGCAAGGTTCCTTTCTGCCACCTCAGAACGCTATCCTCCTCGAATCGACACGAATTCGCGGTTTCTGGCACGTACAGGGACCGCAAGAAGGTCAAAGCCTGGTCTTTTGGCATATTGGCGATCATCTGCAGTTCGCCCGCGCTCGGTGCGCTGCCATACATCCAGGTGGTCGGTGCGCAAGACCATGTGCTCACCGCCAGGAGAATTGAGAGCAGGAGCCTGAAAAGGACCCATGCAATCACCTTGGGCGCACAGGCCGGCACCTCCGCCGCGGGCAAACGAAAGATCGAGAATTTCGGGAGAATTCGCGTGATCATATTATGCACCGAAAAACGTCGCTATCGTTTCATTAATACCAGGGGCCGTGGCTGGCAGCATGCGGCGGATTCCCCGGTCCACTGAGAGGCCACAAGACTCACCACTCATTGAATCGCTTGATCGCCCGGAGCTGTTCCGGGGTGTAACGGGAGGAACCGGGTCCAGAAGGCGCACGGCGCTGTGGCTCTGGTTTGCGCTGTGCGGTATCGGCCTGCTTCTTTGGCTTCTGCTTTGGCTCGCCGCGGCCCTTCGGTGGGATGGCCGGGGGCGTCGGTACGGTGATCTTCGCCTGCGGCATTGGTTTCGTCGCAATCGCGGGCCTCGCCGGTCGCGCGGGCCTTGCTTTGCCGGGTGCAGTCGTGACCGCGGTCTCAGACGGTGCATCCGCCACCGGTGGCGCCGCATTCGTTTGACTTTGTAGACGCTTTTCGTATTCATCCAGTCCAGCGTTCGACGGGGCCACCATGGGGATTGCCGGTACGCCCTGCTCTTGCGAGTACACTGATGGCAGGCTGCGGGTTTGGTCCGGCACGGCAATCTGCGCATCGGGTTGAGGCCCCGACCCTGGACTGGGGGCCAGCGATGCCTGACCGGCCTGATTTGCACCAGACGATTCCGCCGACGGGGACGGCACCGGAGGACTGGAGATTCCGGCCCCAGTGATCGGCGCGTCCACCACTGCCGGGGTCTGACCCGGTGGTATCTCAGCACGCGACGGTACCTCCCCAGCCGGAGGTCGATCGGAGTTAAGCCAATAAAGCCAGCCTCCGCCAATGGCTAGCAGGGTGCCCGCCAGCCCCAACGCAACCCCAACCCACACCCTGGTCGGTCGCGACCGCGGCATGGGTGCAGCGGGCGGCTGCTCGCGACCGGACGGGATGATTGAGGTATGCTGCGGCTGCTGTAGTGACGGGAATTCAACCCCCACAAGATGCCCCGCTCCGGTCGCCCTCAATCCCGCCATCCGTGGGGCGGCATCGGTCGCAAGGACGGTTCGTGCGCTGGCGCCCCCGCTGCGCACCAATGCCAGACAATCGGCCAGATCCGCAATGGTCTGTTGGCGCTTGTGGAGGTTCAACTCCAACGCCTGGCAAATCGCTGTATCGAGCAGCGGGGGAGTCTCGGGGAAGAACCGCGACGGCGGTTCGAGTACCGTCCCGGTGATGCGCTCATGGGCTGCCGGCGGAACCCGTCCAGTGATCGCGCAATACATAATGGCGCCCAGCGCGTAGACGTCCGAGCGCGCATCGGTCCCGGTACCCAAGACCTGTTCCGGGGGACTGAAACCGTGGGTGACAGCACGGCCGAGGGTGCGCGTCACCGTCTGTTCATCGTTTTCCTTGGCGATTCCGAAATCGATCAGCATCACCCGACCCGCATCGTCGAGCAGGATGTTCTCCGGCTTGAGGTCACGATGGATGATGGGTGGGTTCTGTGAGTGGAGATAGGCCAGGGCGATGCACACCTGTTCCATCCAGGGCAACAGTTGGAAGACCGGGATGCGGCCCCCGTGCCGATCCATCTCGATCCGTAAGGTCCGGCTGCCGCCGAACTCCAGGACTAGATACACCATACCATTCGCGTCGAAGCGATCGATAATGTCCGGAATGGCGGGGTGATTCAGGCGCCCCAGCAGGCGGGTCTCGTATTCGTCGAACAACAGCCCCGGGATCTCTTTGAGCGCGCGCCGCTTGCCCGCGAGACGGATGTCGTCCACCAGATAGGTGACGCCAAACCCGCCCTTGCCGAGCACGCCGGCGACTTGGTAGCGGTCGTTTACCATGGCGCCCAGGTCCAGCACCCAGCCGAAGACCCCGCGCACCGCGCCATTGGCCGCTAAGTCCAGGTGCGCTAACTCTAGTGCGCAGCCAGCACACCGATATTGGCGCTGCTCCAGCGCAGCCGGCGCGTTGGGCGTTTGGCACTTGGGGCAGACCCGGTCGTCCGGACCAGACGCCGTGTTGCGGGTGATTGACTCAAGCATCGACGGGCTTGATCAACCCGAACAAACGGGCATTGGCCTGCTCTGAACGCAGCTGTCTAGCCTGATACTGGCTGCCCCCCAGCCAAGCAAGGACCCTGCCGCAGCCCCCACGGCATAACCACGGGCGTCGCCGGTCCTTTGCACCCCGACCCCACGCCCCAAGACCGCGCTGAGTCTCGCCACGAGCGCCTGTTGTTGGCCCTTCCCGCCAGTAGTGATAAATCCGGATACGATGAGGCTCGTCACCACTTGGTCCGCGGGGACGGCAGCGATCTGTTTGTTAAACATGGTCAATATCGCCTTTCATCAGTGGCCTAAAATGTGTTCGTAAAATGCCGATAAACATCAATCAAAACCAAGTAAGTTTCCGATCTTCGTTGATCCACGGGCCCCGCGCCTGAGTACGGGCTGACCGAGAACATTCGCCCTCATTTGTGGTCTGTCCCGGCCGGTACCGGGGCAGCCGCACCGGACGCGTCGGACGCAGCCTTGGTGTCGAACGAAGGTCCGTCCGATCGCAGCGGAATCTTCTGCGCAAACGCATCCACGCGCTTCTTGATCTCCGGAACCGGCGGCGGCTCAATCGCCTCGAACGTGCCGTCGTCGAAGACGTACTTGCCGCTGCCGCTAGGGTACTCCAGACCCAGCTTGAAATTATGCTGGTTGCCGTCGGGCGTGACATAAGAGCGGAACAACACGACATAATCGCTCTGCAGGATGTTCTGAATCTCTTCGACGATGCGCTGCATGCGCTCCGTGGTCTCGCCGACGTTGTAATAGATCCCAAATGAATTCTTGGACAGCGCCTCCAGGTTCTTGAAATAGGCTGGCGATTGTTTGGAGTACGCGAGTGAGTAGATCGGAATCGGGATCGTCAATCCCGAGATCCTGGTCATCAGTTCGTCCCGGGTCACCGCACTACCTTCATCGCGCCCATCCGAGAACACAACGACGGAGCAGGAGACCACATAGCCGTCTTCGGTGACCGAGCCCTGCGCACTCATGGCGCACATCTGGAGCGCGGCGCCGATGCTATCATACAGCCTGGTGCGGTTGCCGTCAGGCTTGATGTCGGCAATACGCCGGCCCAGCGCTCGCGCGTCACGCTCGAACTGCGAGACCAGTTCATAACCGGTCTTTTCATCGCGGATGGCAATCACCGCGACCTCGTCCTGCGGACGTTTACTGTCGATGAAACGCAGCGCGGCTCTACGCGTCGCATCGAAGGGTCTGCCCGCCATGGACTTACTGGCGTCGAGGACAAGCACACTGCGGGTCGCCTCAAACCGCTGGCGGATCGACTGCACGCCATACTGGCGTTTGGCCGGGTCATAGGACTTGCCTTGGACCATCAGTCCAATGTTCATCTCGTTCAGGTTGACCAGCGGCTGTTGGTGGTCGTCGAATGTTCTTAGATAGACTTGGACGAATGGGTACAAGGCGTTATCGACCCGGTAGATCTTTAAACCATAACCGCCGGAGGCGGCAAATCCGTAGCCATCTTGGGCGCGGATATCGCCACTGCACAGGAGCAACAGGCTGAGCAAGGCAACCAACCAGCGCCCTGCCTCAAAGGCGTTCGGGTAGTAGGCGTTCGCAGTCATCGCAATCTCCTCGATTTTATCAGGCGGGTCGGGTCGATCGGCTTTTTAGGCGCCCTTATAGCGAATGGAAAGGATGGGCTTGGTTCCGCCAGCTTGGGTGCCCGCGCTAGTTTCGGCTTAACTGAGGTACAAGTGATCTCGCGATGCGGCATTGCTTTCGCCGCAATCGCAAGTCTCACCGGTCTTACGGCTTCGTCTGGTCCCGATGCCGCGTTGAGTATTGTTGCCTCAAGCATGGATGGGCAGCCGCCTAGACCTTCCGGTCCCGGAGTCTGAGTCCGACTGCCGCGATCAGTAGAAAGCCGAGCGCGAGACCGGCGAGCGCCAGGCAGTCGGTTCCCCATTCCGCGTTGACGGCGATGAGCGCAGACCCATCGGGCCCGCGTAGGGCGAGCACCGACGCTTCGAGTGTCGTACGCATAGCATCAAGCGCCCAGTAGGCGATGACCGCCACCTTGGCGAAGGCCAGCGCGACCCCATTGAGCGGGACGACGGCGTTGGAGAGGATGAACTGCGGGATAAGTAAAAGCGGCAGGGCCGCAATCGCTTTGTCGTTGGTGGCGACGAAGGCACTGACTGCAAGCCCCATCCCGGTGGCGGCGAATCCGGCTAGAAACAGGGTCAGCAGGCGTTCGAAGAAGGGACCCGGGAAGTCGATCATCAGGGTCACGATCGCCAGGAAACTCAGGCACTGGATGGCGCACAGTGCCGCCAACGGCAGCAGCTTGCTCAGCATATAAGGGGGGATGCGCAACACCACAGCGCGCTCGCGTAGATACACGGGGAGTTCCTTCACGATCTCACGACAGGAATTGATGCCGCCGAACCATATAGCGGAGAGTACTAGGACAAACGTGATCTGTCCGTGAGTCTGCGCACGTTCCAGCATGGTCCCGGAGGGATCGAAGATTGCCCCCACCACCAGCGCGATCAGGGGCGCCTGAAGCAACAGGACGGCCAAATTCAGCCGGTCGGAACGTAGGAGGTCCAGGTATCTCCGAGTCAGGGTCCAGGTCTGGCGCAGGTTGCCCCATCCGCGACTGCCGGTGATCGCCGGGGACTTTCCACTGTGTACGGCGAGTGCGGGGCGCGAGGCAGTGTCGGCGGACAAGCGCGACGCGACGAAGCGATGGTAGTGGGGAGAGGCGCGGAATCGCTGACCCCAGGCATGGGCATCCTGACCGTCCAGTCGCTCGTAGACCTCCGACAGCCGTCCGATGCCGAAATATTCGCAGACATCACCCGGCGGCCCGTAATAGACCAGCACACCCTGGTGCAACAAGGTGACCAAGTGACAGTTCGAAACATTCTCCAACGTATGGGTAACGCAGATCACAGTCTTGCCGTCGGCCGCCAGTTCGGCAAACAGGCGCATCATCTTCTTGTCGGTCCCGGCATCCAGTCCGCTGGTCGCCTCGTCCAAGAACAAAACATTGGGATTGGCGACCAGTTCAACGGCGAGATTGACCCGCTTGAGTTGGCCGCCGCTGAGCGGCTCGGGGGTATCGACCGCCAGGTTGCCCTTGTCGAGCAGTCCAACCCGCTGTAGGACCCTATCGATGTGTGCCGCGATCTCGCCAGGGCTGGTGTCGGGCGGGAGTCTCAGGCGCGCCGTGTAGCGCAACGCGTTGCGGATCGTGATCTTACGGTGAACAATATCCTGCTGCGGGACATAGCCGATACCGGCGCGGAATGCCGCGAAGGAGTCATAGAGATCGACCCCGTTGTAGAGGACGCGCCCCGAGGTCGCCGGCCGCCTGCCATTGAGTGAGTCGAGCAGGGTCGACTTGCCCGATCCGCTGGTACCGAAGATGACCACGAACTCGCCCGGCTCAATGACCAGATCGATGCCGTCGAGTAAGATGCGCCGTTGCCTGGTGGTCCGGTCCGTGACAGTCTTGGTCAACTGGCGCGCCTCGACGCACACGCGCCCGCCGGACTGCGCCGGCTGTAGCGCCACGCCGGTGAACAGGTAAACAAAAGTGGCGAAAGAGACGTGATCGCCTGGCGCCAAGAGTACTGTTGCAATGACTGGATTGCCGTTGACGAAGGTACCGTTGGTGCTGCGCAAGTCCTCGATATACACGCCTTCCACACTCGGCAGTAACCGGGCGTGTTCACGGGAAATCAACGGGGAAGCGATCGTCAGGCCGCAATCGGGAAGTCGGCCGACGATGATCGGCGCGGAGATCTTGACCTTCGTGAACTGCAACTTTTCCTCGCCGTCGGCTTCGCCGCCGTTCTCCGGGAGAAATACCTGAAAGGCGGAGGCGCCGAACACCAGCCAATCCCCATTGCGCACCATCGTCCTGCCGGCGACGGGTTTGCCATTGACCAGGATCGAAGCCTGAGGCAACGGCGTGACATAGAGCAGATAATCTTCGAGGGTGAAGCGTGCATGGGTGGGAAGCACCCCGGTCCCGCTGATGCACAGGGGGTGGGATGGGTCACTTCCGGAGAGACAGTTACTGCCCGCGGATAAACGGCAGCGTCCCACCGACGTGCGTGACGTCTTGATAACCACTTCTTGATCGTGTGGCACCGCAATTTCCTGTTGTTAAAAAAACTTCGCTACGGTGTACCCTTTTGAATCTGTATCAAACGGATTGCATCTAGCGTGATGGCTTGTACTTTCTCCTTGGTATCGCAACGATCATTAGGGTGACAACTAATGAAGCCGACAGCCGATGTTCCAGGATAACCGGGGCGTACTTCAATGTGCAAATGGCAAATTGCAAATGTGGTATACCTGCTCCGTCAGGTTTATAATTAAAAAGGTTTCCGGTTGCGCCAACCTCGGTTTTTCCTGGGACAACTTGAACCTCTATGGCAAGCTGCGCACGGTCATGGCGGCCGACCGCGTGGTGATGCTCAAGACCCTGCGGTGCCGGGTGCGCGTGGTCTGGGTCTTCCGCACCACCCAATGAGTCGCCTTGGTCACCACGGACTTGGACCTCTCCGTCGCGCAGATTATTGAATATTATGGCGCGTGCTGGAAAATTGAAGCCGGTTTTCGCGAAATCAAGCAGGAGATCGGCAGTGCCGAGACGCAAACCCGCAACCCCGATGCCGTGACCAATTATCTGAATTTCTGCATGGCGGCGACCGCCATCACCTGGATCTACGGCGCGTATCTGGAGCACGCGCCGCCGCGCCGTTATTCGACCACGAAGCGCACCGAATATGCCTTCGCCGACCTGCGGCGCCGGCTCGCACAGGACCTCGGTGGGGAGGGTTTTGGTAGCGATTGCGGGGGGGCTAACAAACCGACGCAAAATCCCCTGATCGCAGCGGTTATGCGGCTCGTGGCTTAATTGAAAACAGGAAACTTCAGTCTCTATGTCACCGCAGACTATATCACTGCAGACTGTCGAGTCGTCGCGCACCATGCACTACCCGCACGACCTCGATACCATCCGGAAGGAGCCGGTAAAGGATCAGGTAGTTGCCGACGGGCCAATGGCGGAACGCGGGGGCGATGTCGGGCCGCGCGCGACCGCGACGGGGATTCTCGGCGAGGAGGACGCATTTGCGGTCAATTTCTTCAAGGAGTCGGTCCGCGGCGTCGGGGTTGTTGTGCGCGATGTAGATCCAGATATCGACCAGATCATCCTCTGCCCTGGCGGTGCGACGAATGACAGGCATCGTGCGTAGCTATCCCAGGGGTCTATCCAGGGCGCCGTTGTTCGTCCCAACGGCGCCGGGCCTCTGCCTTGATCGCGTCTATGTCCTGGAGGCGGCCGGGACCACTGGCGAGCCCCTCGACCCACAACCGCCGCAGTTCCTCGATGTCACCTTGCTGGAGGATGCGCCGTTGTTTCCACTCGCGCAGTGCCTCGCGAACCACCTCGCTGGTGGTCGCGTACTCTCCGCTCTCGACGGCGTCCCGGACCAGGACTACCATTTCCGGGGTGAGGGCGATGCTAAGTTTCTCGACGTTTGCCATGGGTCAATACCTCCCCGTTCGATGGTAGTAAATATAGCTACTGTTTTCCACCGAACCGTCTCTTGACCTATCGGGCCAACTCACGAAACGCCGAAGATCGGATGCTAACGAACCCAGCATCAGGGTGTCATTTTCCGAAATCGTCTGCACCAAGTGTCAGGAGTCGCCTGCACTACCGCGGCAGTGTGCGCCGCTGATCCTTTTAGCGGGTCAAGTCGCTCTCGATCATGGCCGTCTCGCGGATCAGCGCCCGACCCCGGGCGTCCGCTTTGCGGTACATCCCGAGTAGGGCAAGCTCGTCGGGGCTGAAGCGCATCAGCGGCTCGACACAGAGCAGGTAGTCCGGCGTGACCGTGCCCAGGGCCTTGGCCAACAGGCAGGCCTCCTCGATGCCGATGCGCCGTTGGGCCCGCTCATAGTTGCTGATCATCGAAACTGAAA
>Ga0247840_10011826_pt1 | contig 10519 bp, 7 predicted proteins | sample LaCruzMarch2015__FD_192404 | JGI IMG/M metagenome (GOLD analysis project Ga0247840, IMG submission 192404) | Freshwater microbial communities from meromictic Lake La Cruz, Castile-La Mancha, Spain - LaCruzMarch2015_17m | ecosystem: Environmental > Aquatic > Freshwater > Lake | place: Spain...
TGCAAAGAGCGTGAAGACGTATGAGGTGCGCCCGGACTTTTCCACGCTTGCACAAAAAAATATCCGGGAAGCAAAGCTCGATAATGTGGAGGCAATTGCCGCTGATGTGCTGACAGCAACCGGGACTTTTGATGTCGTGCATCTTGATATGCAGATAGCACCGGAGTACGTGGCGCATGCATACGAACTCCTGCGGCATGGCGGGTATCTTGCCTGTTACACCCCGTTTTTAGAGCAGATGGCAATTGTTGTTGATGCTGCACAGGAGAAATTTACCGAAGTGCACACCCACGAGCTGATTGAGCGGGAGATGACCCGGTCAAAACGCGGGACACGCCCTTCCACGAGCGTCTGCCACTCGGGATATATCACCATCGCGAGAAAATAATTTGTTTGCTTTATAGAGGGAAGTAAGCCAAAAAGGGGGATCTCAACCTGTCTTGTATCCCATGGAGTGTGCGAGAGCGACAAGTTCGCTCACCTGGTCCTCCTGTCTTGGATTCAGATTCCTGCCATTCTGGATTAACCGTCCGAGCCTGACAAACCTGAGCTTTTCTTCGCGTGAAAGCGACGATGTGTTGTGAGCCCATTTTATGAGATCAAACCACTGCCGTCGATCAAACCTCATGCTGCCCGGTGCAGGGGAGACCCTGTGCTTATCAAGCGTGCCGATTCTCTGCACTTTTGCGGCTTCTGATTCTTTATTCGTATCTGCATCGCGAGTGATCTCTCCTGCCCCGGTATCGGCAGTCATCGGGACAGCATTATTTGTAGTAATTGCCGCCGCCTCTTTTCCACCTGTCTCTTTTGCCAGTTCTTCTACAGGAGAATCGGACTTCACGTTCGCAGTATCCGGTTCCGTGGAATCAGCCATAACGGAAAGTCCGGTGCCGGAATCAACAACCACTTCTTTGTTAACCGGCTCCGGCTCAATAATGGCATTAGGAAGCTCACAAATATCCATTTCATGGTCATCTTCAAAGAGATCCTCTACGCTCTGAATGTTTGGGGCAGAAATCTCATCCGGTGCCGGTGTGGACGGCACCCCCTGTTCAACTGGTACAATTACCGGGTCCCGGGGGGGTTGTACACTGTCCACAATTGAGATGGATTTTTCCGGGTGTTCAATAACCCGGGGAAGAGTCGGTCCTTTGAGGGTCAGTGCGTGGTTGTGAGCACTCTCTGGGTCCTCTTTTAGCTGGGTATTTTCGCGTATATCTGCCAGCTGTTTTTCAAGATCATGTCGATTCTTCTGCTCTGCCTTAAACGCCGTGAGCAACTGCTCAAATTCTTTGGAGAGCGTCCGCAACGCATCTTCTTTCTCTGATTGTTGCTGCACGGTTGCCGCGAGTTTCTGCTCAAGAGACTTCTGCAGCGCGATCCCTTTCTCAACATCTTCATTCAGTTTCTTAAACTTTATGACAAGGTTGTCGTGTTCGTGTCCTTTCTCACCAGTGACCGTACGCAGGCGCTGTTCGATAAGATCCTTTGCCTGCTTTTCCTGATCCAGGCTCTCTTTGACACTTTTTCGCTGCTGCTGTTCGGTCTCAAGCGCAGCCCGGAGTTGTTCTATATCGTGAGAGAGTGACTGGGCAAACTTCTCTGATTGTGCCTTTCCGAGGACAGCTGCAGCGAGTTCATCCTCCAGTTTTTTTCTTGAGCTTTTTATTGTGTCCTGTTCACGGTTTGCAAGCTCAAGTTTTTCTGCGTGAGTTTTTAGGTCGTCATGCAGACTGGCGAGCAGTGCCTGGTGCGACTTCACTGCTTCGTCTTTTTCGCCCAGTACGTCCCGTATGCTCTTTTCTGAAAGCAGGTGAAGCTGCCTCTCCTTTTCAAGGCTCTCTTCGACACTTTTTCGCTGCTGCCGTTCAGTTTCAAGCGCAGCCCGGAGTTGTTCTATATCGTGAGAGAGTGACTGGGTAAACTTCTCTGATTGTGCCTTTCCGAGGACAGCTGCAGCGAGTTCATCCTCCAGTTTTTTTCTTGATCTTTTTATTGTGTCCTGTTCACGGTTTGCGAGTTCAAGTTTTTCTGCGTGGGTTTTTAAGTCGCCATGCAGGCTGGCAAGCAGTGCCTGGTGCGATTTCACTGCTTCATCTTTTTCGCTTAGTGCTTCCCTTGCACTTATTTCTGAAAGAAGGTGCAGCTGCCGCTCCTTTTCAAGGCTGTCTTCAACACTTTTTCGCTGCCGTCGTTCAGTTTCAAGTGCAGCCCGGAGTTGTTCCATCTCGTGAGAGAGTGACTGGGCAAACTTTTCTGACTGTACTTTTCCGAGAACTGCTACAGCGAGTTCATCCTCAAGTGTTTTTCGTGAGCTTTTTAATGCGTCCCGTTCACGGTATGCGAGATCAAGTTTTTCTGCCTGGGTTTTTATGTCGCCATCCAGGCTGGCGAGCAGCGCCTGGTGCGAATTCACTGTATCGTCTTTTAAGCTTAGTGCGTCCTTTGCATTCTTTTCTGAACGCATGCGTAGCTGCGTCTCCTCCTCATGGGCAGTTTCGGCAATCGCCAGTCGCCGGGTTAGTGTGTGCATCTCCCTGCTGAGCTGCTCCTTAGCGAGAGAAACAGTTTGGATCTCAGCCGAAAGGGTGGTATTTTTCTGTCGTTCCGCTCCCAGTAAAGCGGTAGTTGCATTAAATTTCTCCAGCAGGGCATCCCGATGCTCCCGGTTGCTCTCCTTTTCTGCACCAAGAGCTGCTTCCTTTTTCTCCTTTTCCTGCGATAGAATCCTGATCTGCTGTTCGAAAGCGATCCGCCGCTGGGATTCGGAGTCAAGAACGGCTTTTTGTTTTACCAGATCGTCTGCCAGTTGTTTTGCCTTTTCTGAAAGGGTATTTACCGTCTGCTGGAGATCATGTTCTGATTTGACTTTTGCCTGCATCACTGATTTTATTTCCTGTTCGGCAATATTTGCACGGTTTTTCTGCTCGGCAAGAGCTCTTTTTCCTTCGTCTGTTTCAAGTAAAGACGAGCGAAGGGTCGATTCGGTTTTTACCTTTTCCTGCGCAAGGTTTGCATTTCTGGATTCGAGAGCGTTGATCTGGTCCTGCGCTTCTGAGTGCGCGCGTTTGGTCGATTCAAGTTCGGTTTTGAACTCATCGCGTTCTGTGCAGAGCGCATCGATCTCCGTATGGAGTGATTGTTCAACCTGTACCTTGTCTGCAGTGAGCGTGCGGATTTTCTCTTCTGATTCGGCTTTTGCCTGCATCAGTGATTTTATTTCCTGCTCGGCAATATTTGCCCGGTTTTTGTGTTCGGCAAGAGCACTTTTTACTTTGTCTGTTTCAAGTGAACACGAGCGAAGGGTCGATTCGTTCTTTACCTTTTCCTGCACAAGGTTTGCATTTCTGGATTCGAGAGCAGCGATCTGTTTTTGCGCTTCTGAGTGCGCGCGTCTGGTCGATTCAAGTTCGGTTTTGAACCCATCGCGTTCCGTGCAGAGCGCATCGATCTTTGTATGGAGTAATTGTTCCACCTGCGCCTTGTCTGCTGTGAGCGTGCGGATTTTCTCTTCTGATTCAGTTATTGTCTCAATTTTTGATTGTACTTCCTGCTCGGCAATATTTGCCCGGTTTTTGTGGTCGGCAAGAGCACTTTTTACTTCGTCTGTTTCAAGTAAACACGAGCGAAGGGTTGATTCGGTCTTTACCTTTTCCTGCGCAAGGTTTGCATTTTTGGATTCGAGAGCGACGATCTGTTTTTGCGCTTCTGAGCGCGCGCGTTTAGTCGATTCAAGTTCGGTTTTGAACCCATCGCGTTCCGTGCAGAGCGCTTCAATCTTCGTACGGAGTGATTGTTCAACCTGCGCCTTGTCTGCAGTGAGCGTGCGGATTTTCTCTTCTGCTTCTGCATACAGTGAGTTTTTTTGGTCCAGTTCGTCAGTGATCTTTGTTATGGTGGCTGCCTGACGGGAGATAATCGCTTCGTTATCCTGCACCAGCACACGCAGATCTGTTTCCACGCGCTCTTTATCCAGAATGTTTCTGTCTTTTTGGGCATGAGAACGGGCATGCTCTTTTACTATTCCATCGAGCCGTTTTACTTCATCAGAAAGTGCCTGTGTCCGGTCTTTCACCTGGCACTCCAGATTTTCTGTGAGTTCTTTAAGTTCTCTCTCTACACGGGAACATTCCTCTGCATGATCAACCGCGAGTTCATAGGAGGAAAGGAGAAATTCGAGTAACTTGCGGCGATCCGCCATGATCACGTATTCGCGGTCATCATGCAGGATCTTAAATCTGGTCTTCAACTGCTCGGGATCGGGTTTTTCAAGTCGTTCCGCGATCAGATCTTCGATAAGCAAGAGGAGATCCGGGAGGTCATACGGTCGCGCGACATAATTATCCGCGTTGGAATCAAGGACTTTTAAAAGGTCTGTAAGGCTGGATACGCCGGTGATAAGAAGCACCGGGATCATCCAGAGATCATCGTCTGCCTTGAGTTGGCGGCAGAATTCATAGCCATCAGGTTCCGGGCTTGTGGTGTCACAAATCAGAAGATTGGGTTTTCCAGCACGGATCTGATCAGACAATTGCGTGCAGTCGGTAAAAAGGGTTACACGATATCCACATGGCGAAAGCTGCTGCTCGAGCAACGTGGCATCTGATGAGTTACCACAGAGCACGAATACATCAATAACATCAATAATGTCTTCATCTGTGCCTGGCGGATCAGTATTCATTGCATTTGCTCTCCAACAGAAATAAAAACGCACAATAGTATATGCCTGCTTATATGATTCTCCCAAAAGTGTGCGTCACTCACTCCTGGGCTGCATCGCATGCCATCCCATTTGGGTGCAGCTCTGCTTGTTCTCAACGCATTGCAGTCCATAGCGGAAAAACGCGGTATTAACCGCAATAAAGTCATTACACAACTCTTAACCTGTTTTATATAAAGGTTATCCCTTCCACCGAGTGGTTTTGAGGCAGATTTTGGTGTGACAAAACCGGGTGCTCAAAAAAAGGGCGCTCTTTTCCAAAGTGATTGGGTAATTTCATTGCAGATGCATGTTACAGATTGGGGATTTTATCCCAACACCTCAGTGAATGAGGGTTCCACCGCTTTCGAAAGGACGCAGCGGCGGCGGCTCGATTGCCATGTTTTTAGGACAATTAATTGAATGAATCCACTCATAAAAACGCTAAAAACGCAAAATGTCTGGTGTATCGCACTTTTGCCGAAAAGTTAACAGGATTTTATATAGCCAGATATGCCACTTCCCGTCCGATCTCTTTATTATCATCAACAGACTCATTCTTGGCAATGGAACCCGTCATGGTGCTAAAAAACAATAAACCGGTCACGGTGTTCTGGGGGTAAAAGATTGTGATCTCCATCCGTTTTTACCGGATCTATGACATTGGCAGGGAGATTGACCTTGACTGGCTGGAAAAGTCGCTTGCACAGAATTATTTTACGGCGCGGACGAGTTTTCTCCGGGTCAAACCCAAGTCCATCGTGCTCGAAGATCCACCTCTCCTTATCCAGATGCACCCGATCCGGGTGGAGCGTCACGAGCGCCAGTTTGAGTTTTCCGTTGTTGCACGGGTGTATGATATCGGGGCGATCAGTTTCTGTTTTGTCTATGAAGACAGGAATGCGGATTATAAAGAACTAGAGGAGATTGCGTTCCTCTTTGCCGGTCAGGAAGGATTGGCGGACTTTTATGTGCAATACTTAAAAACACTGGGCGAGATCATCAAACCGCATATCAAAAACTTTGCCATCAACCCGGCATTTTTTGAGGACTATACCATCTACGTGACTGACCGGAGGGATGACTCAATCGACCCGGTGCCATTAATGATCGGCGCAAAGATCTCCATATCCTCGCAGATGCGTGAAGAGATCATCAAAAATTCACTAAGTTATTCTACTGACGATCTTGCGGTACTCAGCTGGGACTCGGCACTCCTCTGTGAGCCCGGGAGTCCGACTGACATTCTTGACCTCATCGAGTTTGCGAACGTGCAGGTGCTCGAACTCCGGTACTATGACCGGGAACTGACCCGGAAGATGGAGAAGATGTATGAAGATATCGAGCATGCTGACCGCATGTCCCAGTTCCGGCGGAGCCACCAGTATCACGCGATTATGGCAGACCTCATGGAAACCAACGCGGAAGTGTCTGAAATCATCGAGAAAGTCAATAACCTGATCAAGGTGACCGAGGATATCTATTACGCCCGCGTGTATGAGACGGCATTAAAAGTTCAGCGGAGCCACCAGTGGAGCGAGAGCGTGAGCCGTAAGATCGATGTTATCCGGGAGAACTACTCGATGCTGTCGGATGAGGTGCGCATCCAGCATTCCAATTTCCTCGAATGGGTGATCATCATCCTTATCGCTCTTGAGTTCGGGCTTGCGATCTGGGAGAGTCTCCGGTAAAACAGGGTTTATGTACCGGGATTCAAAACCGTGCACTTTCTTGACAGTTCTCACCAATTTGTTTGGATCTCACCCTTACCCATATGTAGATCAATGCCCGGGATAAGCTCACTCGTGAAGGCAGTACCGGGAGATTGTCTCGGTCAAACCACCCGGCTGATGTGATCTCGTTGTTATCGAAGGTGATCTCTCCATCCGCATGTTCCGCCACAAAACCGCACAAGAGCGAGTTCGGGAATGGCCACAGTTCGCTTGCGACATACCGGAGCATTTTGATTGTGATGCCGACCTCTTCTTTAACTTCACTGTGTGCTGCCTCTTGCAGCGTCTCGCCTGGCTCCACAAAACTGGCAATGACGCTGTGCATACCTGCCGGAAAATGAGGGGACCGGGCGAGCAGGATCTGGTCGCCTTTCTGGATCAGGATGATGATCGCAGGGGAGATCCGGGGATAGGTGATCAGGTTGCCGTCGGTACATAATGCTGTTCGTTCTGTCCGGAGCCTGCGGGTCCGGCACCGCACCTGCCGCAGTAGCGGGTAGTCCGGGCGAAGTCAATAATCCGCACCGCAAAAGCCGCAATCGCGAGCTCGTCGGCAGGTAATTGAAAAAGAGTTCTCGTACACCGGAATGATTCATACCCGGAGGGAGCGGACTACCGGGGATTACCTCTGCTGCATAGCAGGGGGTTTGCCCATGGTGCCCGAGATACTGGATTACAACCGGCAGCAGCGGGACTGATCACAGAAAAGAACCAGGGTGGATTATCAGGTGTGATGGCGACACCCATATCAGAGATGCACACCCACAAGACATCGTTCTCCTGGATTGTCTCCGGTTCCGGAAAGCGCTGGGTGAGACTGGTGACAGAATATCGTGCAGTATGGATTATCGTATCAGCCCCATGCACGTGAACGCCTGCCTTCCAGCACGAGTTTTTGAAAGGATTTGGATATAAATGAGCAATTTTATCCACCATTTCATGCGGGTGCCTTGTCATTGTCTCATGAGATGCGCCGGCTGAAGTACCGAAAACTTTTCGTGCTGCCGGGTGTTCTCCTGTTGGGTCGGGTGTATCAGCCATGAAATTTATTGCGTCCTGTGAAATTCCTCGGTTGTATGAGTTGCTGAAAACAAAAGAGCGTAAAAGACCCGCAACGACCGGTCATACTATATATACCGTGACAGAAATTCTATCATATAAATGGTGTGTATCCATGGCAGAAGAACCAATAAGTCCTGAAATGATTATGAAGAAGAATATCGGTCTCTATCCCTGGTGGGTAGTGCTTATTTGGGGCATTCTCGCGATTTTCATTGGCATTATGTTCCTTTCGACGCCGGCAGTAACTACCATAATCTTCATCACGCTTCTCGGAGCATTCTGGTTTGTCGGGGGTTTATTCTCCCTTGCCAGTCTTGCCGTTGACCGGAGCCAGATGGGATGGAAGATCGTGCTTGCGATCCTGAGCATGATTGTCGGTATCATCATCCTTGCGTATCCCCTCTACAGCACTCTCGTTGTCCTTGAATTCTTTATTATATTCGTCGGTTTCTGGGCATGTATCGCAGGATGTGCCCACCTGTACCAGGCATTCTCCATGAAGGATGCAGGAACAGGGATCCTTGGTTTCTTCAGCTTGATCTTCGGTATCCTGCTCCTCGCGTTTCCGATTCAATCCATTATCGTTCTACCATTTGTTGCAGGAACACTTTGCCTGGTCGTCGGTATTGCTGCCATTATTGTCTCGTTTACGGTAAAGAAAGCACATGCGGCGCTCATCCAGTAACCCGCTCCTTTTTTCTTATGAAATAGGACTTACGCAGATCAACCGGTTCGATAACTAATTTTGATATACTCAGCATAGATATTGCTATTTGACGTTGCCAAATCTTGATACGCCGATGCATTTTACGTAACTCCTACAGTAAATCAAAATAATGAAATGTGTTTTCATGCCAGGAAAAGATAATTCAAAAGACTATGATGACCCCGGGAAGATTCTGGCAGCCATCATTGCAAATCGTGGCGAATCCATTCTTGAGAATCCTTTGCGATTTCTGGCAGAATTTAACGATTACCGTAAAGATAACTTCACTCTGGAATATAATATAATTAAACTTTCATTTTCTGAAAATATTCCCTCGGATTTGAGGAGTAAAAAAAATAAGGTACCTTTCAGCATATTAGGTCGCCTATTGGTGAAAAAAATTCATGACTCCCATGGAACACAGATTGAGTTAGCTGAATGGGTGGTTTACTCATGGGCATTCGCTTTGGGTATTATTTCAAAGATTGATTCCCCAAAAAAAACGAGCGAGAATAAGTCGATAAAAACATTTGCTACTGATATGTCTTCGGATACTCCAGCAATCGGTAGAAATACCTGTCCACTGTGCGGGTGTTTTTTTACTGGGGAGCCGGTGTTTTGTGAAAATTGCGGGATGCGTCTTCCCAATGACTCTTCTCAACAAAACACTACGAAAGTTACCAGTCAAAGTATGGGGATAACCACACTCCCGGATGCAATGTTCCGCGCAAATCCCCAACATACTAGTGAATATGACAACGGCGGGAGTGTGCCAACCAAAGCCGAATTGTGGCGGTTCGGGACGAAAGGTCCTGTGCGTTCATCACCGGCAGTGGTAAATGGTGTCGTTTATGTCGGGAGTCGGGATAAGAACCTGTACGCAATCGATGCGATAACGGGCAAGAAGAAGTGGCGGTTCGGGACGAAAGGTTCAGTGCGTTCATCACCGGCAGTGGTAAATGGTGTCGTTTATGTCGGGAGTCGGGATAAGAACCTGTACGCAATCGATGCGGTAACGGGCAAAGAGAAGTGGCGGTTCGCTACGAGAAGTTATGTGTCTTCATCGCCGGCGATATCGAACGGTATCGTTTATATCGGGAGTTATGATGACAACTTGTATGCAATCGATGCGGTGACGGGCAAGGAGAAGTGGCGGTTCGCTACGGGTGGTTTTGTGTCTTCATCACCTGTAGTGGCGAACGGTGTCGTCTATTTCGGGAGTGCTGATAAGAACCTGTACGCAATCGATGCGGTAACGGGCAAAGAGAAGTGGCGGTTCGCTACGGGTGGTTCTGTGTTTCCACCTCCAGCGGTGTCGAACGATGTCGTCTATGTCGGGAGTTATTTCGGGAGTGCTGATAAGAACCTGTACGCAATCGATGCGGTAACGGGCAAAGAGAAGTGGCGGTTCGCTACGGGAGGTCCTGTGTTTTCATCACCGGCGGTGTCGAACGGTGTCGTCTATTTCGGGAGTGACGATAAGAACCTGTACGCAATCGATGCGGTAACGGGCAAGGAGAAGTGGCGGTTCGCTACGGGAGAATTTGTCCGTTCATCGCCGGCAGTGTCGAACGGTGTCGTCTATGTCGGGAGTGACGATAAGAACCTGTACGCAATCGATGCGGTAACGGGCAAGGAGAAGTGGCGGTTCGCTACGGGAGAATTTGTCCGTTCATCACCGGCGGTGTCGAACGGTGTCATCTATGTCGGGAGTGATAATAACAACCTCTATGCGATTGGCAAACCAAAATAGGTGGCAATTAAATGTGTGTCATAAAATGCAGCTCCTAATGATATCGGATTATAATAGGACTTACACAGATCAACCGTTTTGATAACTTATTTCGGTATACCCTCCAAACAAATTGCTATTTGACGTTGCCAAATCTTGATACGCTGACGCATTTTGTGTAACTCCTATTGATTTCAACAGGTAGAACGGTCAGCCCTCGACAGGTAGTCACCGGTGCCTCCATAACCATGGCGGATCTCACGGGACGAGAGACGCTCGGGCATGTCAATGACCCCCCACTCCAATGACCCATGAGGCATCCCCTCAGTCATCATCTACAACCCGTTTGCATGGGTAGCATATATGACCGCATGGCTGAACCACAATCTGGTGGAAAGGACCCGGCAATGGTATCCCGCACCATTTTTTAGACAAGATCTACAGCTTAAAATCAATCAGTCTTAACAGCTCTGTCAAAATCCTCCTAAAGAATATTTGTCAACTACTCATGCATGGACTTTTTTCTTTGAATAGATCTTCTTTCGCTCTCCATTGTAATACTCTGCCCAACCTTCAATCGTTGTCAC
>Ga0247840_10011828_pt1 | contig 10518 bp, 7 predicted proteins | sample LaCruzMarch2015__FD_192404 | JGI IMG/M metagenome (GOLD analysis project Ga0247840, IMG submission 192404) | Freshwater microbial communities from meromictic Lake La Cruz, Castile-La Mancha, Spain - LaCruzMarch2015_17m | ecosystem: Environmental > Aquatic > Freshwater > Lake | place: Spain...
ACGGTATTGGAAGTATGCAAATGCAAGGTGCTATGGCTATTTTTACTGTAAACATCAAAAGAATACTCAAATTAATAAACTAAAGAAGGTGCAAAGGCAAATAGACCCATTTTAAGGTCTAAGGAACTACTTTTAGCCAAATGGTATCCACTTGATTAGGGGATAAAAAAAACTTGCAGATGAAGTGTTTAACCTCTCCTGCAAGTTTTTTTTAATTTAAGGCGCCAAATAGAGGCACTTTTTCAGTGCCCTCCAAAACTGAGACGCTCTTTTTTTTTTCCGGAAAACCAGGTTTCCAAAACTGATGAGAATGTGATGACTAATTCTCTCTCAGCACAAATTCATCATACTCCACTTCAAACCTGAGTTTATGTTTCGATTCTTCCTGAGCCAGGTGAAGAAACAAGTTTCTCAGTTCCGGACCCGGAGCGCGGTCAGCAAGTTTGGTATACAATTTAAAGGCAGATTTCTCACGTGACATAGCCAGTACCAATGCCTCGGCATAGCTCATTTCAGGATGAGGCTGGGTTTTTACGAGGTAATCGGCAATTTTCAGATCAGGGACAGCTTCCCCTAATCCACCAAAACTACCTTCCTCACGGATTTTGGCAATTTTCGCTTTGTGTCCCATCTCTTCACGGGCAAACTGTTCGAAGATCTTTGCCATCTCAGGGTTTTTCGAAACACTGGCCAGTTCATTGTAAAAATCTACTGCGTCCTGTTCAGCCTGTATGGCAAAATCAAGGATGTCGTTAAAACTATTGAATTCTTTCATATTGGGGTAGTTTGGTTAGCTCAAGCAGATTGCAAACGTACAAAATTTAGGAGAAAAAAAAAGCTGCACCGAAGCGCAGCTTTTCAAAAAAATAAGAAATTTAAATGACACCCTGCTCAAGCATGGCATTGGCGACTTTCAGGAAGCCGGCAACATTGGCGCCTTTAACATAATTAACATAACCATCAGGTTCAGTACCATATTTAACACAGGCTTCGTGGATGCTGATCATGATTTGGTGCAGTCGTTGGTCCACTTCTGTTCTGGGCCATGACAATTTCATAGAGTTCTGTGACATTTCAAGTCCACTGGTTGCAACACCGCCGGCATTAACAGCCTTTCCGGGAGCGAACATCACTTTACTTTCATGGAATACGGCAATGGCCTCAGGTGTACTTGGCATGTTAGCGCCTTCAGCAACACAGATTACACCATTTTTTACCAGGTTCAAAGCGTCTTCTTTGCCAAGTTCGTTTTGGGTAGCACAAGGCAATGCAATGTCGCATTTGATATCCCATGGACGTTTGCCCTGGAAGAACTGCGCAGAAGGGAATTCATAAGTATATGGTTTTACGATGTCCTGGTTGGAGGCACGCAATTCAAGCATGTATTCAATTTTCTCACCGCTGATGCCATCAGGATCATAGATATAACCATCAGGACCGGAGAGAGAAACAACTTTGGCACCCAGTTCAGTTGCTTTGATAGCAGCACCCCAGGCAACATTCCCGAATCCGGAAATGGCCACGATTTTGCCCTCGAAAGAATCACCTTTGGCTTTCAGCATTTCATTGGCAAAGTACACAGCACCGAAGCCTGTTGCTTCAGGACGAACCAAACTACCGCCCCAATTCAGGCCTTTTCCGGTGAGAACACCGGTGTTTTCGCGGGCTAGTTTTTTGTACATACCATATAAGAATCCGATTTCGCGGCCACCAACACCAATATCGCCGGCAGGAACATCAGTCTCAGGTCCGATCATCTTCCATAATTCCAGCATAAAGGCCTGGCAAAAACGCATGATTTCATTGTTCGACTTGCCTTTTGCGTCAAAGTCAGAACCACCCTTGGCACCACCCATAGGCAGGGTCGTAAGGCTATTCTTGAAGATTTGCTCAAAGCCAAGGAATTTCAGAATACTCAGGTTTACACTAGGGTGAAAACGAAGTCCACCTTTGTAAGGTCCAATAACATTGTTGAACTGAACACGGTAGCCCAGGTTCACATGGACTACACCATTATCATCCTGCCATGGCACCTTGAATGTCAGAATACGATCAGGTTCAACAAGACGCTCAAGAATTTTGGCGGATTCAAATTGTGGGCTATCATTGTAAATGTCCTCAATGGATTCAAGGACTTCTCTAACAGCCTGGAGATACTCCACCTCACCCGGGTGTTTCTTCTCCAATTCCAGCATAAATTTTTCTAAGTTCATGATATTTAATATATTAAAAACGCAAAGTGCAATTTTTGTTCTGCAGCAAACTATTGTTATTCGATTAACAGTGCAAAGGTATGAATTATCTTCGACCTAAACATTATTAACAATATTTTTCACTCAGTCTAAATAAGAAAACTCTATCCGGAATTATTTGTTATACTTGCAATGAATAGCCTAATCTTATGTTTTTAGGAAAGATAATTAAGGATCTCCGGCGCCGTGACCACAAGCCGCGCTTTGGAGGATTAGAAATATTAAAATACATTGGTCCCGGACTACTGGTTACTGTCGGGTTTATAGATCCGGGCAACTGGGCCTCCAATTTAGCAGCAGGTTCCTCCTTCGGGTACACCTTGTTGTGGATGGTAACGCTATCAACACTGATGCTCATCATCTTACAACACAATGTTGCCCACCTTGGCATTGCAACAGGATTATGCCTCGCAGAAGCGACCACTTTACATACCCCAAAATGGTTATCGCGTAGCATCCTAAGTACGGCCATGATGGCATCGGTTTCGACCTCCATGGCTGAATTGCTTGGAGGGGCCATAGCACTCAACATGCTTTTTCATATCCCGGTGAAATTCGGGGCAGTACTCATCGTCATTACAATTTCCATACTGCTGTTTTCGAATTCCTATCAGAAGCTGGAGAAATGGATCATCGCCTTTGTCAGCCTGATCGGAATCTCCTTTATTTATGAACTTTCCCTGGTCGACATTAACTGGACAGACGCAGCCAAAAGCTGGGTGAATCCAGTCATCCCTGAAGGCTCTATCTTGATCGTAATGAGCGTATTGGGTGCTGTGGTCATGCCACACAATTTATTCCTTCATTCTGAAATCATCCAAAGCAGGCAATGGAATCTTGAAAACGAGAAAGTGATTCAGAAACAGCTTGACTATGAATTATTTGACACTTTGCTCTCGATGATCATTGGTTGGGCCATCAACAGCGCGATGATCCTGCTGGCGGCTGCCACTTTCTTCAGTCAGGGTGAAATTGTGACAGAGATTCAGCAGGCAGGCAAATTGCTGGAGCCCTTGCTTGGTTCCTCTGCCGTGCTGGTATTTGCCCTTGCCCTTTTGTTTGCCGGTATTGCTTCCAGTGTCACCTCAGGCCTGGCAGGTGGCAGTATTTTCGCAGGTTTTATCGGGGAGCCTTTCGACATCAAAGACAATCACTCCAGATTGGGTATTTTGTTATCGATGATCCCTGCTCTGATCATCATTCAGCTGATTTCTAACCCATTTATGGGGCTGATATATTCTCAGATGATCCTGAGTATCCAGCTCCCGATCACCATTATCATTCAGATTTACCTGACTTCCTCCAAGAAAGTCATGGGGAAATATGCCAATAAAAAAGCGACCACTATAACCTTAATAGTGATCGCTGCAGTAGTAACCTATCTGAACATCCGGCTACTTATGTTTCTTATGGCTTAGAAAGGCCAGAACTGATTGTCATTCCAGATCCGCTCTTTCAGTTCCTCATCCATTTGGTGAAGTACTTTGTGATGACCTCTTTCCCATTCAGCCAGCCAGCTGAACATTTCCTTTTCATTAGGATCTGTTGCAACGGCAGCACGTGAAGCATAGGCTTCGATGGCACGGGTTTCGAAATCCATGGCAGCAGAGATGGCAGCAGCTTCGAAGCCTGAAGCTGAGATAGCAGATTTCATACCATCGGTAAGGATGCTGTTGATAACACTCTCATCACCACCGCTTGTCATCGGATCATTGACATCGAAAGTTTTGTTTTTTTCGTAAAAAGAGAACTGCCTAGCCAGAAATTCGACATGCATCTGCTCTTCCATTGCCATAAAAGTGAAGACCTGACGGACCTCTTCGTCCTTGGTTTGTTCAGCAACCTGGGTGTAAAAAGCCTTGCCTCTTTTCTCGAGCAGAATGGCCATTTTCAATACATCAGTAGGTGATTTAGTTTCCATATCTTAGTGTTGTTAGATGAATCGATAAAGTTTGCAACAAAGTTACAAATAAAATGGTCGATTCTTCCCTATCCCGGGGGATTGAATTAGAATAAAACATGGAATTTCGTTTTCTTTGTACATTAATCCACCATCACTTGCAAACATCAGTAAAAACTAATTTAACAGCACTTTTTGAAGAATGGGCAGCAGAAGAAATCAAGGCTTTCACACCCATCGCTGTTTCAGGTTCGAACAGACAATACTACCGGATTTCCGGCCAATCTAAGCATGCCCTGGGTGTATACAACCCTGATGTGCGCGAAAATGAAGCCTTTATATACCTGAGCCAGCACTTTCTTGCGCAGGGATTGCCGGTACCTGCTGTCCTGGCACAAGCCCTTGCACAGGATATTTATCTTGTGCAGGATTTCGGCGATCTGAGTCTTTATTCGATGCTGAGTGCTGACAAACACAACGACAAGACATTCTCCCCGGCAACTAAGGAAATGTATAAAAAGGTGGTGGCCATGCTGCCCCGCTTTCAGGTGCTGGGGCATGACAATCTGGATTATACACAATGTTACCCCCGGCCGGCTTTCGACATTCAGTCCATGTTGTGGGATCTGAATTATTTCAAATACTATTTCGTAAAACTTGCCGGTATCAGCTTCGATGAACAAAAGCTGGAAGAAGATTTCCAAAGCCTCTGCCAGTATTTATTAAAGGCCGGCAGTGATCATTTCCTCTACCGTGACTTCCAGTCAAGGAATATCATGATCTTTGAAAACGAGCCTTATTTCATTGATTTCCAGGGAGGTCGCAAAGGAGCCTTGCAATATGACCTGGCATCACTCCTTTTTGATGGGAAGGCTGACCTCAGTCCTGAATTCAGAGAAGCGCTGCTCAACAGCTATATGCTGGCTTTGCAAGAGCTGGCTCCCACTGCCCTTCAAAATTTCAGGGAGTTTTTCTATCCTTTTGTCTACATCCGCATCATCCAGGCCATGGGTGCTTACGGTTTCCGTGGCTTCTATGAACGCAAAGAACATTTTCTGCAAAGCATCCCTTTTGCCCTGCGCAACCTGAGCTGGCTGCTGGAAAATGAACCCTTAAAAATTGCTGTACCCGAATTACAAAAGGTCTTGGTGGAGATAACCCATTCGGAGTTTCTCCGTGACCTGAACAAAAAGAAACTCATCATCACCATCAACAGCTTTTCCTATAAATATGGAATCCCTGCCGACAACAGTGGCAATGGCGGTGGTTTTGTCTTCGACTGCAGGGCTTTACCCAACCCCGGCCGTTACCCTGAATACCAATCGCTTAACGGGAAAGACACCGCGGTTAAAGACTTTTTGAACGCTTATCCTGAGGTAACCGCCTTCTTCGACAACGTACTTGGTCTTGTTAACCACAGCATCGATACTTATTTAAGCCGGGGATTTACGCACCTGATGCTGAACTTCGGATGCACAGGTGGTCAGCACAGATCGGTTTTTATGGCAGAAAGTCTTGCGGCCACACTTGCCTCCAGAGATGGTACAGAGATTCAACTTTTTCACCGCGAGCAGAGGCTGGCCGGCAAATCCTGAGCATCCTATGAAAGCTATGATACTGGCTGCAGGACTGGGAACCCGACTAAGACCCCTGACTGACAACAAGCCCAAAGCACTCGTCGAAATTGCGGGCAAACCTATGCTGGAATGGGTGATACGTAAGCTAATCGCGGCAGGAATCCGGGAAATCGTCATTAACATTCACCACTTCCCGGATCAAATCCTGGATTTTCTGGAAGAAAAAAAGAATTTTGGCATTGACATTGCCATCAGTGATGAAACTAATGCCTTATTGGATTCCGGTGGAGCGATCCTGAAGGCATCCTCCTTTTTCAGCTCGGGAGCCTCATTCCTGGTTCATAATGTTGATGTTGTCACCAATCTCGACATCCCAAAACTCCAGGCGTATCACATGCAATGCCAGGCCCTTGCCACCCTGGCTGTCCGGAAACGGGAAAGCTCCCGATACCTGCTCTTTGATCAGGACATGCGGCTGAGGGCATGGCATAACACCCAAACCGGACAATACAAAGGTGGAATACAAGCTCAGGATATGAATCTCAATCCACTGGCTTTCAGTGGCATATACATGATATCACCCGACATTTTCCCTCTCATTACCGAAAGTGGGTGCTTCTCGGTCATCGAACTATTTCTCAGACTGGCTCCTGTTCACAAGGTACAAGGCTTACTGCAAGAGGATGGCTGGTGGTTTGACATTGGAAAGGAATCAAGTTTGCAAATTGCAGCATCTCATTTAACATCAGCATAAAGATGGACAGCTTCTTAGGAAAAATCAGTGCTGCCTTGCATCATGACTACCCCACCGACATGGGCAAAGTAGCTCTGGTGTTCCCGAACCGCAGGGCCGGCCTTTACCTTCGCAAGCATCTGGCGCAGCAACTGCAGGGACCGGCATGGTCGCCTGAGACTTTTTCAATCGAAGATTTTGTCTTTGAGGTATTGGGAGTTCAAAAAGCGGATCATGAGTTCCTGCTTTTTGAATTTTATCAGATCCATACCCTTTTGAAGAAAGACAAAGCACAGAGCTTCCAGGACTTCTCCGATTGGGCAGACACCGCCCTGCGCGATTTTAACGACATCGACCTGTCGATGGCCAATGGGACCGCCCTATACCAATACATCGACGAAGCCAAAGCCCTGCAGATCTGGAATCCGGGTCAGGATCATCTCACTGCCTTTGAGTCTTCCTATCTTGATTTTTTCCGATCTTTCGGAAAATACTACGAATCACTGACGGAGTCGCAATTGTTACAACACAAACTCAGCCAGGGACTTGCCTATCGCCGGGCTGCTGAGAATATTGAAGAAATCCTGCAGGGGCTTCGCTGGGACAAGGTTTGGTTTGTGGGTTTTAATGCGCTGAATCCTGCTGAAAAGAAAATCCTGGAAGCCTTTACACGGGCAGGAAAAGCAAGGCTTTTCTTCGACATCGACAAATACTATTTTGAAGATGACAGCCAGGAAGCCGGCATTTACCTGAGAAAATACTTTGAAACCCATGACAAGGAAAAAATTGAATGGGTCACAGACAAACTCCTTACTGAGTCCAAAGAAATTCACATCATCGGGGTCCCTCAGTTAATTTCCCAGGCAAAAGCTGCCGGCCAGATTCTGTCCTCCCTGCCTCCTGACACCATGGACAAAACCGCAGTCGTTCTTGGCGATGAAAACCTCCTGATTCCTGTAATCCATGCCTTGCCCGAAAACCTTGGAGATTTTAATGTTACCATGGGCATGCCCCTGCAGATGTCTGCCTATCACGGATTGTTCGAAAATCTGTTTCAACTGTATCGGACAGCCCTCATCTTCTCTGCAAAACCCAGGGAGAATGCGGACTTTCATGTTTCTAGCCTGAGGTTTTACCACCAGGATCTGGTAAAACTTTTTCAACATCCGGGAATTTTCTCCGTAGTGCCCGGCATTCGCCTGGCTTCCAAAAAAATACAGCTGTCTAACCGCTCTTTTTATTCCGGGAGGGACATCAAAGAAATACTTTTTGAAGGGGCTGAAGCCGCTTATACGGTTTTAGGACCACTTTTCGAACGCAATCCCTATGCGCCCTTTACCTTGCTGGAGGGAGGTTTGGCACTGATTGGCCTGATGAAAGGCAAAGAAACGGCAGCCAATGACCTGGACATCGAATATCTCTATCATTTTTCTATCCTTTTCAACCGTTTACTTGAGTTAAAGAGAAAATACAATCCCGACATCGACCTCGGTGGTTTGCGTGCACTTTACAGGCAGGCTGTCAGAGGAACAAAACTGCCTTTCTACGGAGAACCACTCAAAGGAGCACAGCTGATGGGGATGCTGGAAACCCGTAACCTTGACTTTGACCAGGTCATTCTCCTCAATGTCAACGAAGACATCATGCCTTCAGGAAAAACATACAACTCCTTTATTCCTTTTGACATCCGCAAAGAACACGGTTTGCCCACTTACCGCGACAACCAGGCGGTATTTGCCTATCACTTTTATCACCTGCTGCAGCATGCAAAGAAGATTTTCCTTTTGTACAATGTAGAACCCGGGCCTGTCGGGGGGGGTGACAAGAGTCGCTTTATCAGCCAATTGCTCCAGGAAATGCCTGTCAAGAATCCGAAGGTCAGCATCATTGAGTCCGTGCTGCATCTACTCCCCTCCTCAGAACCGCAGGAGCGTGAGATCCGAATAACAAAAGATGAAGACATCCTGAACAGAATCAACACCTTACTGACAGAGAAGGGCTTGAGTGCTTCCCGGCTAAACAGCTACCTCAGCTGCAGCCTGAGGTTTTATTTTGAAAGCATTGAGAAACTGAGAGAATCAGAAGAGGTTGAAGAAACCATGGAAGCCGGCACCTTTGGCAATGCCATACACAAAGCTGTGCACACGCTTTTTTTGCCTTACCTTGGGCTAGCTCTGAAAGCAGAGTCATACAAGGCGATGCAGGAAAATCTTGAAGATGCCGCCATGGATGGCTTCAGAGATGCATTGCCGGAGGGAGATCTGCAACATGGAAAGAACCATTTGTTTGTCCAGGCAGGGATTTCCCTGATACGTAAATTGTTAAAGAATGAGGCCGACAGCTTGGGCGGCCCTGAAAAGTCGGTGGCCAGGATCGTTCATGCCCTGGAAAAAAGATATACTTTCGAAAGAAATGGCATTCTGTATCAGGGGATTATAGACAGAATCGACAAGGCCGGTGATCATTATGAGGTCCTCGACTACAAAACAGGATCTGTCATGGAATCTCAGTTAAAATTTACTTCCATCGAAGCCTTACGAGAAAAAAAAGGCAGCGAAAAGCTAATCCAATTGCTGTTTTATACCCAACTGCTGATCCATGATCCGGAATTCATGGGTTTCCCTATAAAAACGGGAATTATCTCTATGCGAAAACTGAATACTGGCACGATATTCACTAACTTGCCAGTCAATGAAAATGAACTTGAAGTGATCTCGCAGAATTTTTTGGAATTTCTGGATGAGATAAGCAATGAAATAAAAAATCCTGCGCTACAATTTACTCAAACAAACAATGCTGACAATTGTTCCTATTGTGCGTTTAAAACCATCTGCAACCGATAACACAAGAAGCAAATCATCACTCATAATATTACACCCATGAGAATTACTTTAACAAAGGGCATGTCCAGAATCACACTGATCATCATTTTCCTTGCATTGCTGCACCTGAGCCCCAGGGCCCAACAAACCGAGCTCCCCGGTGGTGATACAGCCACTTATCCTTATTGGATTGAAATGATGCAGGATCAAAGCGTCAATTTTTTCAAAGTTCAACGGGCTTTTGAGACGTATTGGAAGGACCGTCCTATCACCAAGGGATGTGGCTGGAAACCTTTTAAACGCTGGGAATACATGATGTCGAAACGTGTTTCACCCACTGGAGAAAGGCCTTCACCTGATCAGGATTTCAAGGAATATCAAAAGTATTTCCAGACCAGGGGAAATGCAAAAAACACCAAAGGAAGCTGGAAAGAACTAGGACCTACCAGGATGCCCGTAAAAGGTGTCGGACTTGGACGTTTAAACGGACTTGCATTTCATCCTACCGACTCCAATATTATATGGGCCGGGGCACCAGCAGGTGGTTTATGGAAGACCATCGATGGTGGTCAATCCTGGTACAGTAATACAGATGGCTTGCCAACGCTGGGCGTTTCTGCAATTGCAGTTGACTACACCAATCCTGACATCCTGTACATTGGCACCGGTGACCGTGACGCCAATGATGCTGCGGGAATCGGCGTAATGAAAAGTATTGATGGTGGCCAAACCTGGCAACTCTCTAACATAGGGATGGGAAATAAAACCGTTGGAAAACTCCTAATCGACCCCATCGACCCGAATTTACTTTATGCTGCCACTTCTGATGGCATCTTCAGAACAAATGATGCGGGTGTTACCTGGACGATGGTCTCTCCTGGAGGAGACTGGAAAGATCTGGTCTTTAAACCAGGTGATAACCTTACTTTGTATGGTGCGAATGGAACGAAGTTATACCGTACAAATGATGGTGGAGATACCTGGGTGTGGCTCCAAACAGGCCTGGGTACCGCTAACCGTGGCGCTATTGGTGTCAGTCCGGCAAATCCTTCTGTCGTATATTTCCTGCTTGCCAACAATACTTCCTTTAAAGCACTTTATCGTTCACTCGATGGCGGAGACAACTTCAGCCAGATGTCAAACAGCCCGAACATCCTGGCTACAGGATGTACCGGTGGAACAGGGGGCCAGGGTTATTATGACCTGGCAATTGCGGTAGATCCCTTCAATGAAA
>Ga0247840_10011832_pt1 | contig 10517 bp, 7 predicted proteins | sample LaCruzMarch2015__FD_192404 | JGI IMG/M metagenome (GOLD analysis project Ga0247840, IMG submission 192404) | Freshwater microbial communities from meromictic Lake La Cruz, Castile-La Mancha, Spain - LaCruzMarch2015_17m | ecosystem: Environmental > Aquatic > Freshwater > Lake | place: Spain...
GAGATTCGTGCGCGGCGAAAGCTGAATGGGGTGAAGGGATGGAGATCCTGATTTGCTTCTGCCTTGTCTCGTTTTATCTGCTACCGGACTTTCAACATTAAGCGGAGAGTGAAACAGTCCATGAAAGAAAATGGACGTATCTACGCATTGTGCCTGGGGTTGGTCGTTCTGGCGATTGTCGCCGTGTCGTACCTGGCGCTCAGGCAACCTGCCGATAAGCCGACGACACCGGCGGACAAGACGGTGGTGACGGCTGAAGATGGCCGGAAGCAACTGCGCGCCCTGGCCCTCATGAGCAAAGAGTGGACAGGGGACTTTGACAAAATGCTGGAGTTCCGGAGGATACGGGTACTCGTGCCGCCCAGCCGCACACTTTACTTTAACGACAAGGGCAGGGAGCGAGGACTGATGGGGGATACCGTGCGGGATTTTGAGAGCTACCTCAACAAAAAATACGCCGGTAAGCTCGGAAAGCGTCCGTTGACAGTGTTTATCGTTCCATGCACGCGCGATGTGTTGTTTACAGGCGTGGACAAGGGCCTTGGCGACATCGCCGCCGGCGACATCACGGTGACCGAGGAGCGTCTAAAGAGAGTGGACTTCGTCGCATCTGAGGAAGCGCCGCCTGTGTCCGAGGTCCTGGTGACGGGACCGAATTCGCCCACGGTCGGTGTAATCGACGATCTTTCCGGCAAAACCATACACGTGCGCAAGTCATCAAGCTATTACGAGAGCCTGTTGTCTCTGAACGAGCGATTTAAAAAGGAAGATGGAGGATTCTGGTCGAAGAAGAGGAAGCCGCCGGTCAAAATTATCCCCGTCCCCGACGCCCTTGAAGATGAAGATCTGATGGAGATGCTTAACGCAGGACTCTTTGAATTCCTTGTTATCGACGACTGGATGGCAAAAATATGGGCGCAAGTTCTGCCCAAAATCAAGGTTAGGGAGGAGATCGCGCTTCGAACCGGCGGCAGAATAGGTTGGGCAATCCGGAAGGGCAGCCCGAAGCTTGAAGTTGAAATACGGGACTTCTCCAGGAACTATCTTAAGAAGCAGGGCATCATGGCGGGTCGACTGGCCCAATACCATAAGAGCATCAAACAGATAAAGAATCCGACGGGCGCTACCGATTGGAAGCGGTTCGAGCAGACGCTTGCCCTGTTCGAGAAGTATGGCCAGAAGTATCAGTTTGACCCGCTGATGCTCGCGGCGCAGGGCTACCAGGAATCCACCCTGGATCAGAACAAGCGCAGCCCCGTCGGCGCCATAGGCATCATGCAGATCATGCCGGCTACCGCGCATTCTCTGAAGGTGGGCAATATCAGCGAGACGGAACCCAACATCCACGGGGGCGCAAAGTACATGGACTTGCTCATCGCGCGCTACTTCCCTGACCGAAGCTTCAATGAGCAAAACCGCACGCTCTTTGCCTTTGCGAGCTACAATGCTGGACCGGGGAAGATCTCGCAGATGCGCAAGCTGGCGGAGAGTCGCGGACTCGATCCGAACCAGTGGTTCAACAACGTCGAGATCGTCACCGCCGAGAAGTTGGGAGTCCAAACTACAACCTATGTTCGCAACATCTATAAGTATTATATCGCCTACAACCTGACGCTTAAACACACTGAGGAAAAGCGCAATGCGAAAGAGCAGATGTTGCTGGACAAGAGCCGGCAGGGTAAATAGCGAGGGTGTGGTTGTGAGGCAGTCCTATTGCCTGTTGATCTCGCTGGTTGTCCTGTTTGCCTGCGGCTGCGCCGGTATAAACCCTGGCCCGGGCGACAGGAAAACGGATGCGTCAGAGGAAAGGATTCACAGCATGAGCAGGGAAGTTATACCCAAACTGGTTGGTTCCTGGAAGCTCATATCCTTCCACAGCCAGGATCCGAGCGGACAGATTGCCTACCCCTTCGGCAAGGATGCCCAGGGAAGGCTCATCTATGAGCGGAACGGGCGTATGGCGGTGCAACTCGCGAACCCGAAGCGTCCCGGGTTTGTGTCGGACGACCCCCTTGTCACATCGGAGGCCGAAGTCCGGACGGCGTTCGGCGGATATACCGCCTACTACGGGACCTATTCCGTCAATCTCGATGATCATACCATCGTGCACCACATCGAAGCCGCGCTCCTCCCCAACTGGGTTGGGGCGCATCAGCAGCGCCTCTTTGAATTCGACGGGAAGTATCTAACTTTGAAAGGTCCCCTGCTCCTCGGCGGCGTCCAGTGGGTTGTCAGCCTGGTCTGGGAGCGCTTGCCCTGAAGGAAAAAAAATGAGGGAGGATGATGATGCAAAGGATTGATTCTGTTGATGTCTTGAGAGCGCTAGCGCTTGTCGGAATGGTAATATGCCACTATCCGATATTCCTTTCGAGCGGAGAAGGAAGAGATGCCATGCTCTATTTCTTTTCAAATCACTTCCTGGGTGGGGATTGTGCGGCTTCATGGTTTGTATTTTTGGTCGGGCTAAGCCAGGTTTTATCCGCCAAGAAAGGGGATGCGGCCCAGGTTCAGAATGAAAGAAGGGTCATTATCCGCGGCATGGCAATTTTTGTTATTGGGTTGTTGTTTTTGCTCATTGTTCAGGGTTATGAAGAGCTCTGGGTCTGGGATATTCTAACTTTCATCGGCGCAACGACCATCATTTTGCTTCTTTGTCGTAAAGCCCCATCCTGGGGACTGATTCTGGTTTGTTTGGTTGTTTATTTGATTACGCCCTGGCTTAGATCATTTATTGACATTGCCCCTTTTTATGGTGGGCAATTTGAAAATGTAACCTGGATATCGGATTTTATTCCCAATTTTATTTTTGATCCAGCGAAGGATTATGAGGGAGGAAAGACCGTCCTTGACAATGCCACCGGTTTTTTTCTTATCGGACAATTTCCTCTTTTGCCCTGGATAATTTTTCCGCTGATCGGATTCATTGTCGGAAGAAGAATGACCCAGAACCTATTGGCCGCCGATTTTCCGTTTATTCTTATCATCGGGATGATGTTCAGCTCCATGGGACTTTTTACCGCCTATGCAGGTTCAATAAAACCGGGGTTCTCTGTGGCGAACGACTATATAACGCCGCTGTCGTTTTATCCCGTCTCTTTCAGTATGATCATGCTACTGATTGGGGTTGTCCTGATACTGTTTATCTTATTGTGGCGCATTTACGACGCAAACCCGGATAGCGCAAAAAAACCGGGAATGTTCCTGGTCTACTGCCGGCAGATCAGCAAATATTCGCTTACGATCTATATCACTCATTTTGCCCTGTTTTTTATCCCTCTGCGGATCATCAAGGCGGCAACAGGAACATATTATCTAAAAGATTTGGTGAGTACCCCGGTTGCGTTTGCGCTGGCGGTGCTTCTGATGATTCTGTATTACCCGTTATTGAAACTCTGGGATAAAGCAGGCGGTAAATACAGCTTTGAGTGGCTTCTCGCCAGACTGCTGTCCATGTATAGGCAAGGAGATCTGAAATGTTGAAGAGAATCTTTGTGATTGCGGAATGATAACATTTTTCGGGGATAGCACTCATGACTCCGAACGGTGGGACAGTTGAGGGATTGGAACGGCGATATTCTGTGGTATTCAGGTTCTCTAAACTGTCGTAATTCAATCCAACAGTTATTCTTCGGCTACAATGGGCTTCGACTCTGGTACCTGACTGGCTTCCTTCTTCATGCCGCCGCATACACACTGCGTCCCGCCCCATAGTAAGCATCATAGACATGCTGGAATACAGCCGTCGTTTTTTGCTCGAAGAGTAGCGGCGTATAGACCCTCGGCAAGCCCTGGTCCAGCAGTTTCTCGATGGTCACACGCACCTCGGCACGAGCCTGCTGACGTTTACGCCAATCGAGAACCAGTTTACTTTGCTTGAGCGTGGTCAGTAACTCCCTGGCCGTAGCCTTCACCTTTTCCCGATCCGCATCGCTCAGTTCAATCTGCGGCTTCGTCAAGAGGTCGAAGAGCGCCAGTTCTTCCTCGTTCAGTTGTTCTCCCATAGCACGTTTTTCTTCTTCATTGAGGCTCCGGGCAAAGGCCATGAGTTGCTGGAAGAACTCCTCTGCGTTAAGGCTGCCTGCGTTGTAGGCGTCGATCATCGCCTGGAATCGCTCCATATAATCCATGCGTGTGCGGTTGAGCCGCACCATAGCCGTAAGTTTCTGCGCCACAGACCCCTTGAGTTTCTCATTCACGGTGCGCTTACGGCCTGTCTTGAACTTCTCGGCCAGTTTCTCGAAATCTACTTTACTCAGGTCAATCCAATGCTCATCGTCAAAGGGTGCGCTCGCCTCACGAATTACGTAGCCCTCCGTTGCGATAGAGCGGTCGAGCAGCCCTTCGACCTGCTGCATAACAAGCGAGATATCCGTTGGCGGTGTCAGAGCGCGGATTTTATCGGCGATGACCTGCACGGGTATTACCTCGGCGGCAAACTCTCTCGCGGATGGATCGGGCAATACTGCCTTGTACAGACGCTGAACGGTATTCGCCAGATCAAGATATCGTTGCTTGATTTCCTCAGAGGCCACCAGTGCTTCCACGGCATCATCGAGAAGGCCAATACGGGCAAATCCCTCGGCGGTTTGAATCGCTGTAAGGTTTGCCACATGCTCCTGACACAGCCCTCGTGTTTCTGCCAATGCCTGTCGTAGCGCCGCCACCAAAGCGGATTTGTCCTCCACAGGCTTGCCACCGCCGCCACCGGCGCCATAGATGGCCAGAGCCTGTTCCAGGTTACGGAATACCCCAGCATAGTCCACGATTAGACCGCTAACCTTGCCGGGATAGACTCGGTTGGCCCGGGCGATGGTCTGCATCAAGGTGTGATTGCGCATCGGCTTGTCGAGATAGAGGGTAGAACAACTCGGCACATCAAAACCGGTCATCCACATGGCGCAGACAAAGACCAACCGGAAGGGATCGTCCGGATTCTTGAACTTGGTTTCCAAGTCTTCATCTACCATACGTTTGCGATGTGGTCGGATGTCCAGTTCCTTCTCGGCCATCTCGGCAATCTCGTTCTGGCCTTGAGAGACTACCACAGCCATATCGGTTGCTTTCATAAGGGCGATACGTTCTTCTATGTCTCTCCTAACATCATCGTCCGCTCCAGCCCATTCCGTTTGTAACGTGGTGATCTTCTGACTCCAGTGTTTCCTCACCTTATCGTACATTCGGATGGCTGTGGCCTTGTCAATACAAATCATCATTCCCTTGCCCTGGAAACCCCTTCCCGTGAAATGTGTCACCAGGTCTTTGGCCACCGCCTCCAGACGGTCGTCACGTGTGATCAGATGGTACTCACGAGCGAACTCTCGCTCCAGTTTCTTCTCCTGCGCCTCATCCAGTTCTGCCTCTTCCAGAAGGCGCTCCATGTCCTCGTTGAGGTTTTCATTGACCAGTTGCAGTTCAGGGATACGGTTCTCGTAGTAGAGCGGCACCGTCGCGCCGTCGGCTACCGACTGCTGGAAGTCATAGACACTGATGTAATCGCCGAAAACCTGCCGGGTCTTCTCCTCGCCCACGATGAGAGGTGTGCCGGTAAAGGCCAGAAAAGCGGCGTTAGGCAGGGCCGTTCTCATGTTCAGCGCCAGTGTGTCATACTGGCTGCGGTGTGCCTCGTCGGTGATGACAATGATGTCGCTGCGGGGGGAAACCATCTCTGGCTCTCGGAACTTGTGGATCAGGGTGAAGATGTAGCGGTGATCCTCGCTGAGTAATTCTCGTAAGTGCTTGCTGCTTTCTGCTTGGGCGCGATTTTCAGTTACCACTCCCGCAGAGACAAAGTGTTTGTAAATCTGTCCATCCAGTTCCTGCCGGTCAGTGACTATAACGAAGGTCCAATTACCAGGCACCTTCCGTAATACCTTTTGAGCGAAAAACATCATAGCCACGCTTTTACCACTACCCTGGGTATGCCAAAATACCCCCAGTTTACCCTCCCGTTGGCGAATATCCTCCAACGCGGCCAGTGCATTATTGACGCCCAGATACTGATGATTCATGGCTGTCAGTTTGATCAGCCCACCAGGAACTTCCTGGAATAGGCAAAAGTTCTCAACCAAGTCCAGAAACCGTGACGGGTTGCAGACGCCTCGTAACATGTTCTCCAGCGATACCTGGCCCTTTTCATCCTCACTGCCTACCTTCTTCCACTCTGCGAAGTGCTCCCATCCAGCGGTCACACTACCCACGCGGCTCTGGCTGCCGTTGGATAGGATGATCATGGCATTGGGCCAGAATAGATGTGGAATGGTGTCCTTGTAGTCGCGCAGGTTGCCGTTGAAGGCGGTCTCCAGACGGCGGTGGGCGGCTTTGAGTTCGACAAACAGTAGCGGTAAACCATTGACAAAACCCACCAGGTCGGCGCGGCGGGTGTACATCTCGCCCGTAATCCAGAACTGAGAGCAGAGCAGAAAATCGTTATTGCCCTGGTCGTCCCAATCAACCAGCCGCACCACTTCCACCGTCTCGCCATCGCCATCGGGGTCGGACATTGGGACTCGCACACCGTTCTTTAGTAGTTGATAAATCTCACGGTTGGCAGCCACCGAACTCATCCGAGAACGGTCACGGGTCAATTCCTCGATGGTTTGTTTGATAGCCTCGGGCGACGCATCCGGGTTGAGCCTCTGTAAGGCTGGACGCAATCGGGCGGTAAGAATGACCTCTGCCCGGTTCTCACGACCCAGGGGGCTTACACCTTGGTCGAACTCACTATAGGCGTTTACTGTCTCCCATCCCAACTCTGCGAGCAGAGCGATAGCCGGTTGCTCGACCAAGGCATCTTCGGAGTAACCCGACATTTTCCCTCCTAAAAGTTTTCCTTGACTTTGGAATTCGCGGCAACTATCCTCTACACATGCTCATTTACCATGTGTAAAAGGAGTTACGAAGCCGTCCTACGGGGCGGCTTTAGCCTTTTTATGGTCTACTTCTCCGGTATCTATCGTATTCTTGCCTGAGTTTTCGTTTGGTATGCTCTCTCGTTACCAAGAATGCTGTCCACGGAAGTAAATATTCCCCCCTATCGGCCAGCACAACAACATAGTCTTCCTCTTCCAGCCAGATGTGGATTCTATCTTCGTTACGCTTGACCGATACCCAATACTTTACTCTTGGGTCTTTGTCGTGCTCAATCACGGGTTTCGGCCATCGGATTCGTTCACATCGCCTGAAATCCGGGATTCGATCTGCTTCCTCCTTGCCTTCTGAAATCATGTGCCAAAAGGTTGCCTCTTTACCGTTAGTGAGGGGATGGTGTTTTAGGCCAAGTCGCCGCCCCTGGAACACAGGCTTGTTATCGATAAAATCTTGCTTGAACCACGCATAGATGGTTGCCAGGTAAGCGTCCCAGTCGCCGCTGTGGTCGTTGAGCAGCAGCAGTGGGGGAAGCCAGTCGGGTGGGCCGCTCATATCGGAACCTCAGTGGCATGCCAGCGAAAGAGATTGATCTTTTCTTCTCTCAAAAGTGTCGATTTGGTCAGGGTGTATCCTGATCGTTTCTGTATTCTTTGGATCACTGCCATTTTCCCTGCATTCTCCTGCAAACCTCTGTTCAAATAACTGATCGCGCCGATGAGCAGGTCAGCAATCTGCAACTGCTCAATCTCATGGGAGTGCACCAACTGCAAGCGTTCGATTACTTGACGAGAAAAGTCGTACATGTTGTTGCAAAGCACGTCATGTAACTTGGCAACTTTCTCGGCCCCTCGCGTATCCTTGATGTCCATGTAGATGCGATAATGCGCGTCTGGTCTCAAGATAACCTTGAGCATGTCAAAATACATCTTGTAATACCAGGTGTCGTGATCCTGACCGGCAAAGGCATCATGTTGCAGTTTGGCCTTGTCCGGAACGATCAGGCTCCGAAAGTATAGATCGCCGTCGTCGAAAAAATAGTCTATCAGGTCCAGATAGAAGTCTTTCTTGGCGGGAGAAACTTTCGTCCACTTCACCTCAAATGGGGCGGGCATGCCATGTTTTTTCTTTATTTCCCGAAGCCGTACTGCGATCTCCCTTGTTTTATCCAGCGGACACCATACGGCACCAAGCACCATTGTACTTTGCTTGTCATTCTCCAGATGACACGATTCGTCGCAGTATATGTTGAAGATTTCACTCATACTTCTGCCTCCTCTGGAACGGCTATATCCCGTTCCGATACATCTACCTCGCCAGAGATGAGCCGGGGCAGCAACAGGTCATGGGTGCGGCGGAGGATGGTGTTTTTTCTTTGCAGATTCAGTACATGAATGGCGAACGTCTGAACCGTATCCTCAAATTGGGTTACAATAGCAGGCATTGGAACTACCAGTTCGATGGTTTTAAATACGCCCTTGGTGATTTCCTTGAAAGTAGCACCGGTTCCGAGACTGATGAAATACGCAACATTCTCCTTGAGCCAGTAATATAGAGTATAAAGCGGAAAACGTTCGTTCGGAACACACGTAATAAAGCCCTGATTCGTACACGCCTCGGTAGTATTGATTGAAATCACGCCAAGCGTAGCCCGACTGGTCATCATCACGGAAAACGGTGGGAATAAACGTGCTGAACTCTTTTGCAGACCAAGTTCACTGATTTGATGGCCGGAACGCTCCATGAACATAGAGTCTGTTGCGGTGAGATCGGTGGGAGAATACCAATTGATAATTCCGTTATCCCAGTATTCGGAAACGGCTTTTGATGGCGTTCCACCACCCATAATAGCGAACGTGTTCTCGATAGTGCAAACCTCCCACCCCTCCGGAATCATCCCGAGGGAGGAGTCGACAAAGCGGGCATTCTGGTGCCCGGGGAAACGGAACTTGACGAACCACTCGCGGTAGAGGTTCTGTGCCATCTCCTCCAGCATCTTGATCCGCCTCAGGTTGTTCTCGATCAGGTCGTCGTAGGCCGAGAGAATCGCCGCTATCTTCCGCTGCGTGGGGAGGAGAGGAATAGCAACATCAAGGCTATCCAGATGGTTGCGATTCAATGTTGGTACGCCAGCCCCAGAGTTGTAACGCTCCAAGCCGAGAGTTTGCAGAAAATAGAAAACAAACTTGGGGTCATTGCCCTTGAAATCCTTGACCCAAAGCGTTGTGTTCAATGGCCAAAAGGGTACTTCAATATATTGTACTGAACCAAGAGATCCGCTTCGTCCCGTTACAACACCAGGCGGCTTTACTTTGTATTCACTATGGTAGGCTTGAACGGCAGTTGAAGCGACCACTGGAAATAATCCCGGCTCTCTGTCTTGCTTTGGTAGGTCAAAACCTCTTTGTAGCGTAACGAAATTGCTGAATGTCTTAATGTTGAAGGTGTTCTCCATTACTCCCCCTCCAGCAACTTGACCACATTCTCCGCAATCCGCTCTTCCAGTTCCCGCGCTTCGGCGTTGAGGGTTTCCAGTTCCTCGTTCTGCTCCTCTAACCGTACCTTGAAGTCGAAGTCATCCTCGGCGAGGGCGGTAACACCCACATAGCGTCCGGGGTTGAGACTCCAGCCCTGGGCTTCTATCTCGGCCAGCGTCGCTACCTTGCACAGGCCAGCGACGTCACTGTATTTGCCATCGGGAAAATGCTGGACCATCAATTCGGCACTCTCTTGCAGATTCTCCGGTGCTTCATCTCGATAGAGACGGGCGATATTGGCCAGAAACTCGATCTGCGCCGGGGTCCAGTCACGGTGGGCGCGGTCAATCTGGCGATAAAGGTGACGAGCGTCAATGAAGAGCACATGGTCAGCGCGGGCGGTCTTTCGCTTGCCCAGGTCGAAGAACCAGAGGGTGCAGGGCAGGGTCACGGTGTAGAAAAAGTTGGGGCCAACGGCCACCATCACATCCACGGCGCGGGCTTCGATAATCTGCTTGCGGATCTCCAATTCCGAGCCACGGGCATCGGAGGCGGAATTGGCCATGACGAACCCGGTGCGTCCGGTTTCATTCAGCGAACTGTAGAACATCTGAATCCAGAGGTAGTTGGCGTTGTCGGTGCGGGGCAGGCCAAAGGGGAATCGCGGGTCGTCCTTGAGCCTGTCCTTATCCACCCTGTCCACATTGAAGGGCGGATTAGCAAGGTGGAAGTCAAACTTCCCGATCATATTGTGCAGGTCTTCATAATAGGTGTTTCCCTGACGGATGTCACCGGCCAACCCGTGAACGGCAAGGTTCATTTTACAGAGGCGAACGGTTTCCGCCACTCTCTCCTGTCCGTAGATGCTGATTTCGGCGGATGGATTGTGTTTGTGGGCTTCAACAAAACGGGCACTCTGGACAAACATGCCGCCTGATCCATTGGCAAGGTCACAGATTCGCCCGCAGAATGGCTGAATGATAGCAACAAGAAGTTGGACGATCGCGGTGGGGGTAAAGAACTCTCCTCCCTTCTGCCCCTCACTCATGGCAAAGTGGCCGAGGAAGTATTCATAAATCTTGCCGAAAGCATCCCCCTCGATGTCCATGGGGACGGAGTTCATGGTCTTGAGGAGTTCTTTGAGCAGGCTGTTCTCGAAGCGGTTGTAGGTCTTGG
>Ga0247840_10011833_pt1 | contig 10514 bp, 9 predicted proteins | sample LaCruzMarch2015__FD_192404 | JGI IMG/M metagenome (GOLD analysis project Ga0247840, IMG submission 192404) | Freshwater microbial communities from meromictic Lake La Cruz, Castile-La Mancha, Spain - LaCruzMarch2015_17m | ecosystem: Environmental > Aquatic > Freshwater > Lake | place: Spain...
ATCAACCTCAACGAACAAGATGTCGCTTCATGCGCAAATGCGCTACGCTGCTGTCGCGTCGTTCATGTCGAGACCAACATCGCCATGGATACCCTCCATGGCTACATTCAGCGAGTAGCCGCCTAACACGACCACCCCAACATGCGGGTGGTCATTTTTTTATTTAGAGTTTTAGATTGGAATCGACTTTGATTTGATCCCAGGTTTTAATATCGTTTTTAAGAATATGATAGTATGCTGCGACGCCGATCATAGCGGCGTTATCGCCACATAATTCTGCCGGGGGCAGAATTAGCTGATAGCTAGTAGCTGTTAGCTGATAGGATAATTCCTCGCGCAGGCGTCTGTTGGCGGCAACTCCGCCGGCGAGAATGACAGCTTTGGGCTGATGTTTTTCAGCTGCCCTCAAAGTTTTTGTAACCAGAACATCGACGACCGCATCTTCGAAGGCGCAGCAGATAGCCGACTTGTCGGCAGGTGTTAGCTGATAGCTGTTAGCTGTTAGGGACTTCACCTTGGTCAGGACAGCGGTTTTAAGGCCAGAGAAGGAGAAGTTAAAAGTACCGTCATTCAGAATAGGTCTTGGAAAAACCAGTGTAGAATTATGAATTATGAATTTAGAATTTAGAATTTTCTCACTTCTTAATTCTTGCTTCTTAATTCTGTTCCTAAATTGTTCTGCCAGGCGCGAAACCGCCGGTCCGCCCGGATAACCTAGCTCGAGCAATTTCGCGACCTTATCGAAGGCTTCACCAGCAGCATCATCTAAAGTCTGCCCAATATTCTCATAGATCCCATGATCACTCATTAAAGTAAGCGATGTGTGGCCACCAGAGACCGTGAGCGCCAGGATGGGGAAGCTGTCAGGTGTTAGCTGATAGCTGTTAGGGCTTTGAATATTTGAATTTTGGGATTTGTTTGCCCGCAGGGTCACTTCGAAGATATCTTGTTTCTTGGAATTTGTACCTTCTCCGCCGAAGGCGGAGTAAATATGCCCTTCTATGTGATTGATTGGGATGATTGGGATATCTAAAGAATAAGCTAAAGACTTAGCTGTATTAAAGCCGACGAGTAACGAACCGATCAGGCCAGGACCAGCAGTAACTGCAAGATGGGTAACATCTTGCAGTAAATCCGAATTATTAAGCACGAAATCCGAAACTTTTTTTGAATTTATATTATTAGAATTTTGAATTTGTTTAGAATTTCGAGATTCGACATTCGAATTTGCAGTTATTAACGCTTCATTAATAACTGGAATTATCGCCTCCATATGCGCACGGCTTGCGACCTCCGGAACCACTCCACCAGTTTTGGCATGCAGATCAATCTGGGAACTTATGATATTTGACAATATAATTGGGCGACAAGAATTAAGAATTTCGAATTTAGAATTTAGAATTTGTTTGGAAATTGCGTCTTGTTTCTTGGAATTTTCGTTAGCAAAGCCAACGACAGAAGCAGCTGTTTCATCACAGCTACTTTCAATCGCTAAAATTTTAATTGGTTTTTGACCCATATAATATCTAACATATATATCACAAATAAACGACTTAAGTAAGAGCCTTACTGTTTAGGTAATAAAAGACCAAAATGGTAGAATTAAAGCATGCTACAAACTTTAAGAAAAATTCTACCCTGCCGATTACCTGTGCTTCTGCTCTCTATATATATTTTAACAATCCCGTTTGAAGCAATTCTCTTGATGCCTACAATTAAAGGTATCTCATTTTCTACTATCGTAGGAATATTAGCTTTAACAATCTTTGCATTGGACATAGCTGTTCATCAAACTAAAATCAGAATTCCAGCCAATGTTTTCCCTTGGCTTGTGATCTTCCTATGGATCCTACTCTCGACAATTTGGTCCATAAACCCAATCGCTACCTTATCGGCTTTCTGGGTCTGCATTAGATTTTTATTTTTCTTTTTAGTGCTAACTATGTACGAATTCAGGAAAGAAGATCTGTCCATAATCAAAAAAAGTATAATTTTATCTGGGATGATCGCTTCAATTTTCGTTCTTATTTTTTACGTTCAAGGGAATTTTTCTTGGGTCTACCGGACAACCTTATCGGCCGGCGGAAATACCGCAGACCCGAATCATTTGGCCGCTAGCCTTATCTTACCATTCGCTTTTCAACTTGGAAGATTGGTTGTATCTAAATCAAAAAAACCGTTGGACATTGTATTTTTACTCCTAATGTTTTTTGCTGTTATTGCTACTGGCTCCAGAGGAGGGCTTTTGAGCATCTTTGCAGTTATGCTCTCGATGTTCCTGTTTTATAAACCTGAAGGAAAAGAAAACAGAGCTATTTTCTCAATCATTGGCCTTATGTCGTTAGCGCTATATTTTATTTTGCCCTACCTTTCAGCAGGGCTAGTCGAGAGGTTTTTACCAAATAGTGACCTAAATAGTTTTACAGCCGGACGCATTGAATTGTGGAGGGCGGGTTGGATTGCTTGGTTAAAAAATCCATTTCTGGGTTATGGGTTTGGCAACTTTTTTGAGGTTATGGCTTCGCAAAGTGGCATTTTATTCACGGCTCACAACATTTATCTTCAATTTTTAGTTGAAATGGGACCATTTGGATTAATTTTTCTTCTGTACACTGGGGTTAAGAGCATTTGGTTCAAGGCTAAAACATCTTTGGGTGTAAGCGCAAAATCAGGCTTGATCGGACTTGCTGTGGCCAGCTTTGCTCTCGGCACTTTTAATTATGATTACTTTTGGTTGATCTTTATCATGATCATCATTGCCAGGAACTATGAACAAAATTCATTTAAAGTGTATTTCAATGGCAAAGAGTAAAATCGTTTTAATCACTGAGAGTTTAAAAATGGGAGGCGCTGAAAAAATCATCGCCTCTCTCGCGCGTTGCCTTCAGGAAAGTGAAGTATTCCAGGTCTCGGTAATTTCTTTCTTTAACGCCTATGATGAGAGAGTCGCTAAAATGTTGAAGGTACATAATGTTAAAGTAATTTTCTTAAACAAGCGGAAGGGGTTGGATTTAAGGTTCTATAAGAGGCTGAAACAGGAAATAACAGCCCTTCAGCCTGATATAATTCACTCTCACTCCATTCACAATTTAAAGTATTTGCTGCCTTTTCGAGACAAGTCATCGCTGGTTCATACTCTGCACAATGATTTGAATGAACATTGCGGTAGAATGAGAACAGCTTTATATTATTTCATCTTTAAATACTATAAGATTGCTCCCATAAATATCTCTAACAGGCTAAACCTTAGGTTCAATCGGCTACAAGGAGCTGAAGTAATCTTCAATGGAATCGAGTTAGTCTTCACCAAAGAAGTCAGAAGAGACAAGAAACAGATTTTGAGCGTGGGGAGACTAGAAAGGCAAAAAAACCACGAGTTACTGCTTCAATCTTTTGCAATCATCAAAAAAGAAATTCCGGATGCCAAGCTGATTATTGCCGGCACTGGCAAAAGAAAAGAGATGCTGTCAAAGTTAAGCTCCGAACTTGGGATCTCAAATAGCGTCAAATTTCTAGGACAACGCAGTGACACAAATGCCCTTATGGCATTTTCTGGGCTTTTTATCTTGTCTTCTAAGTGGGAAGGCATGCCATTGGTTTTAATCGAGGCTTTAAATAATGGCTGCCCCGTGGTGGCTACAAATGTTGGTGGAATAGCAGATGTCGTTGATGAAAAAGTCGGATATCTAGCAACTCTAAATGCGGAAGATATAGCAAGAAAAGCAATCAAGATTTTGCATAACCCGATGCTCGCGGAGAAAATATCAAAGGATGCTAAGGAAAGAGCAAAAATATTTTCTGCTAAAGAAATGTCAGAGAGATATATTCAATTCTATAAAAAAATTTTATCATGAAAATTTGCATTATTACTGCCAAAACCCCTTTTTCGTCAAAAGAAACTTTCATTTTAGAAGAAATTTTTGCTTTAGATAAAATTTGCGATCTCTTAATATCACCGAGAGACGTTAAGGGTAAAGTTGTAAAGGGAGCAGAGGGCTTGAATGTGCTGGCAGCTCCTCTTTTCAGCGTTAAAGCATTTGCCAGCTTTTTTCTCATAATATTTACAAAAGATTTTTGGAAAATAATTCAGCTAATATTTTCAGCCGGAAACAAGAGAACAATTCCAAAAAATCTGGTGGTTTTTCCCAAATCGATTTATTTGTCTAGAGCTTTGCGAGCAAAAGGAATCGAACATATTCATGCCCACTGGGGAGGTACAACTGGGACAATGGCACTAATTATTCACCTCCTAACCGGCATTCCGTTCAGTGTTACCTTCCACCGCTGGGACATTGGCGAGAATAATTTAGCCAAGGAAAAAGTCGCCGAAGCTAAGTTTGTCCGCGCTATTTCGGATTCTGGAAAAAAGGGACTTGAGAGTTTATTGCCGAGCGAATTCCATAAGAAAATTGCTATGATCCATCTAGGAGTTAAGATTCCCGAAAATACAATAAAAAATACCCGTACTAACGCGTTGAAAGTCATCAACGTTGGCAATCTTGTCGCTGAAAAGGGTCAGGAGGTTTTTCTACGATCACTTAAAATCTTGAAAGATAAAAACATAAAATTTCAGGCTGACATTTTTGGAGACGGCCCACTGGAGAATTACCTGAAGCATCAGAGCATAAATCTTGGAATATCTGATTGTGTTGAATTTCGCGGCCGCATTGCACATCAGAAGCTTCTAAAGAAGTATGCCAACGGAGATTATAATTCAATGGTTTTAACGAGTTTTATGGAGGGCATTCCTGTGGCACTGATGGAAGCTATGGCATACGGGATTCCAGTGATTGCAAATGACGTGGGCGGTATCGCTGAGTTAATAAAGGACGGAGAAAATGGATTTTTGATCCACAATAATTCACCTAAACAGATCGCTAAAAAAATCATTTTATTATCAGCAAACAGGGAACTTACTAGTGAGATCAAAAAATGTGCAAGAGCTAAAGTAGCAAAGCATTTTAATGTTAGTACCACAGCCCAAGAACTATTAAAAATGATGAGCTAACTTTTCAACACAAAGAAAATCATTTATACTAATGATAAGGAAATAAGGAGCGGGATGTCAAAAACAAGTTCAAAGCTTTACTTTTTAAATTTGCTAATAATCTCAGTAATCATAGGCGTAATCACCTTCGTCTTCTTTTACATGCAGCCTAAAACTTACAAATCATCAGGCAAATTCAGCATTTCTTACAAAGACCCTGCCGAGATGGCGGCAAAAAATCTTTACAGCACAAATCTAGACTCAATGGCACTGGCTTTAACTGAAGGTATTAAATCCCGAGTATTTGTCGATCAGCTATTAACTAACGCTTCCATCAAATTTGATATTGAAGAGTTGAATAGGACAAACAAAATAATCTCGGCCACTGTGCTTAAGGATTCAAGCATTGTAACAGTTGAGATTTACAACAAAGATAGAGACGCCTTGGAAAAAATTAACAAGATTTTTCTAGACAATTTAAATGATTCCGAAATTGTTAAGAGTCAAGAACCAAAAATTGTCATTAAGGCCATAGACCCTTTGTACGCCAGCCAAAAACCTGTTTATCCCGCCCCCCTTAAATTCTCGATTTTCGCCATAGCAGGAACTTACCTCCTCGGCCTAATGCTCATCTACACTTTTGCCGAAGACAAAGAAGATGATTCCTACATTGTAAACTACAAAGTTTAAGATGACCGATCCCGACGAAAAAATAGAGGGAATTGCAGAGACCGAAAAAATAGAAAGGAGAGAACATCCTGACTTTTTTAATGATCCCGTAGAGGAGATTCCAGAGAAAAAGAGACGAAAGAAATGGTGGTTTTGGCTAATTCTACTATTGATTCTCATCTTTCTGCTTTTTATATTATATCTCTTAGATCTTAGCAACACGGCCACAAAGATTTTTCTGGGAAGACGTCCGAACCCATTGACTGAGATTAAAAACATTATCGGTCCCGATATGCTAAAGGGGGAAAACGAAGGGGATATTAATGTATTATTTGTCGGTATGCGCGGTGATGAAGAGGAATATCCATATGCCACCAACGCAATAACACTTGTAAATTATGATGCTAATAAAGAGATTGTGAATACAATATCATTCTCTAGAGATATGCTTGTTCCTGTTAAAGGAGAACCAAGAAAAGTCAACAGTATCTGCGAGCTCGCCGGAGCAAAACCACTTGACTGTACAGGCTTAGCCACTGAAGTTTTTGAAAATGTAACCGGTCTAAAAATTCATTATACTTTCATTGCAGACTTCAACGGATACATAGATATCATAGATGACACTCAAAGAATAGACGTAAATCTAAAGGGCAAGGCCGGTGAGTACCCATTCCTCAAGGATAAAGAGTTTGATAGTGCTCGAGATATTAATCCTGAAATATTTCATTTAAACGGTGCCCAATCGCTAATTTTTGTTAGATGGCCCAAAGATGTGATTCCAGATTTTGGGCGCATTGAAAGGCAACAAATTTTCTTAAGCGCCGCCAGCGAACAGATACTAAGTCCGTCTCTAATTTTGAACCCTGTAAAATTAAAGTCGGTATTAGAGATAGGCGCTGAACATCTTCGGACTAATTTCCAACTATGGGAGATTTTAAAATTCTCAAATCTGGTGAAAGGCGCCAGTATAAATAAATATTCGTTAAATACTGACTTGAGCGCCAAGGGTGGACTACTTAAGGCTACCGGAAGAAGCGATCACTCATTGGCCTCGATTGATGGTGAAAATAATTTTGATTCTATCCACAAATTCTTCAATACAATTGTTGCCGAGAACTAGCTCTATTTTTCCCCGCAACATGCAGATTGCATATTTCAAATTCTCGAATTCTAGCACTTACCGAGAGTTGTGCTAATATTACTTTATGAGAACAATCTTCAAATCTACAGCCGAGACTATGGCTTACAATTTTGTGGTGGCATTGACAGTATTCATATCGTCGGTCTTTGTCGCTAGGACTCTAGGTCCTGAGTTAAAGGGTATTTATTCTCTATTAGTTTTAATACCTGCCGTGCTTTACACTCTTGGACATTTCGGTATAAATCTCGCAACCAACTTTTTTATTGCAAATAAGCAAGAAAACCGCGCGAATGTTGCAAATACCTCTTTGGCAATCTCTTTAGCCCTTGGAATGTTCTTTGCCTTACTCGGCTTCCTAATACATTTACTCTTGAAAAATATTTTTTTGCCTGGCGTCTCTAATATATTTTTTATTATCGTTCTCCTAATAATTCCAACTCAGCTAGTTTTTTCCTCTTTAGACAATACCCTGCTAGGCATGAAACAGGTCAGGTTATTTAATCAATTTTATTTTGGAAAAGTTGCAATTAACACTTTGCTAGTAATTCTTATTTACTTCATTTGGGGTGGAAATCTATTATTATTTATCTTGGCCTTATTATTTTCTCAGCTTCTGCTTTTGCCGATACTCATAAAATACGTTAAAAAATCTGTTTTTTTGTCTTTCAACTTTTACAATAGACTAACAGCTAGAAAATTATTCAGATTTGGACTCAAAAACTATCTTAACTATTTGACACTCTACTTAGAGTTCAAAATTGATATACTAATTGTTTACTCATTTCTGGGGTCGCTAAGCGTCGGTTTTTACAGCATTGCAGTAGCAGCGGCGGAGACTTCTACCATTTTGGTTTCGGCGATAAACACGGTGATTTTCCCTTTGATAGCTGGCACAAAACTGGCAAATGAAGCCAAACGGCATAAAGTCTTCAGCATTTTTTTTAGCCTTGTATCATCTGTAATAATTTCTGCACTGCTTTTCCTTCTAGCACCACTTTTGGTCCCAGCAGTATTTGGAGATGCATTCACCCCGGCGGTATATCCTCTACAGATCCTGGCTGTAGCAACTATTTTTTCAAATTTGAAAAGAACAATAATGAATAATTTTTCGGCTGAAGATAAGTCGCATATAAACAACTTCGTCAACCTGCCATCATTAGCACTGAATATCTGTCTAAACATATTTTTAATACCACGATTTGGCATAACCGGCGCCGCATATGCTAGCCTGACAAGCTATGTCCTTTCCGGTACCGCAATGTTAATTATTTACCTAGAGCATCAACGTATTAATTTGCACTCAAAAAAGTGATATAATCAGTTCATGGCGAACATCTTTCAGAGCAAAGAGTGGGCTATTTTTAAAACCAAGAGTGGGTATGAAAAGTATTATGAGATATCCGGTGTTTTTGTATTGCAAAAAAGACTACCTGGTGGCAAAACAATGCTTTATTCCCCAATGGTAGACAGAACTCAAGAGAAAGTAGTAAGAAGCAAGGATTTTTTGGATGAAATTCAGAAAATTGCTAAAGAAAATAAATCTATATTTTACAGATTAGAGCTAGATATACCTTCTACCCTTCAACTTCTACCTTCTTCTTTTGTAAAAGCCTTCGAAGAGATGCAGCCTGAACACACTCTTATAATTGATATTTCAGCCGATGTTGAAACTATTCTTGCCAACATGAAACAGAAAGGCAGATACAACATAAGGGTTGCAGAGAAGAGTGGCATCAAAATTTTGAAGAATAAAAGTATTGATGGCTTTTACCAGCTTTATACGACAATGGCCAAAAGAAGCAAAATTAGTTATCGCAGTAAAGCATATTTTCAAAGTTTGATTGACTTATTGACTCCAAATGGCTATTGTGAAGTGTTCGAGGCATATTTAGAGCAAGATTTGATTAAAAATCAGAGCGATGAAGCAACTAACGAAAATATTTTTGATACTCTTCGCCCTGCTGATTACAAACTACCACCCGTTCCACTTGCCGCAGCCATAGTAACTTACTGCGGAGACCGAGCAACTTATCTGTTTGGCGGATCATCGAACGAAAACCGTAATCTAAAAGCACCATCCTTACTGCAATATGAAATAATTTTAGATGCGAAGAAACGAAAATGTACAGAATACGACTTATTTGGCATAGCGCCGAATGACGACGAAAATCACCCTTGGAGTGGCGTAACAAAGTTCAAAAAACAGTTCGGAGGAAGAGAGGTACAGCTTTTAGGCAGTTACGACTTAATTATAAAGCCACTGGAGTACAAACTGTTTAAAATGGCCGAGAAGATTAGACGCTAACATCACTGATTTTATGCGCTGATAAACGCTGACAGCTGCGTTGTCATTCCCGACTTGATCGGGAATCCACTATAGTAGACTCCCGCCGGAGTTTATCCCGTACTCTGATACGGGGCGGGAATGACATACGGGAGTAAAAATAATTTAGTCATTTAACAATATAATTATGTCCAACCCACTTTCAAAACTTTTATCACAATCAACCAAGAACAAGTATCACAAGATTCGTTCTAAATTTGCTGTGCTTAGATACGGCAATCCAGGCGCAAAGATTAAACTAATCGGCGTTACCGGCACCAAAGGCAAGACAACAACATGTAACATGATCTCTTCAGTTCTAGACGCAGCAGGCATTAAGAATGCCATGGAAACTACAATTAATACTAAGATAGGTGACCAAGTTACAGCTCATACCACCAAAAGCGCCTGGGTCACGACTCCGCCAGCTAAGGTTTTGCAGGCATTTCTTAAAAAGGCCGTACGAGAAGGCTGTAAATATGCTGTAATTGAGGTCAGCTCTGGTGCAATTGACCAGCACAGAATTTATGGCCTCAAATTTGATGCGGTAGTTTACACCAACCTCTCTCATGAACATATGGAGTATCACCACACCAAAGAGAACTATTTGAACGCCAAATTAAAGCTTTTCAAAGATAACCCTCAAGCCAAATCCATCATCAATATGGACGATGCAAACTGGAACAAATTCTATGTTCTGCCTGCAGCCGAGAAATTCCTATACTCAACAAAGAAGTCAGTAGAGCACGGTGTTGTGGCGAGGAAAATACTTACACAGGCTGAGAACGTTACCTTCACTGCTGCTTATGACAGTGGTCAATCAACAGTAAGGCTAAATATGCCGGGAATCTTCAATGTTTCCAACGCTTTGGCTGCCTTTGCATGCGGTATTGCCTTGGAGCTCGATGCTAATAAGATAAAGTCTGGCCTAGAAAACATAAAAGGTGTTACTGGTAGGATGGAATCGATCAAGGTTAGTCAGAAACAGAACTTTTCAGTCATAGTAGACTATGCCCACAACGCTGATTCGCTAAAGAATGTATATGAAACCATAAAAGACGGACTAAGTAAAACTGATGGAAGAATGATCGCGGTGCTTGGAGCTACCGGCAGACGTGATAAGACCAAGCGGCCGATCATGGGCGCTTTGGCTGGCGGTTATGCAGATATGGTAATTTTTACCGATGAAGATCCATATGACGAAGACCCAATGCAGATCATTGAGGAAATTTCGGCTGGCATTCTTAAGGGCGGAGAGAAAAATCAGTGGAGGCTAAACAGAAACTACTGGAAAGTCTTAGACAGAAAACAGGCGATCGCTAAAGCCTTACGTGAGGCCAAGAAGAATGATGTTGTAATCATTACCGGCAAAGGTGCTGAAGAGGTTATGGCTG
>Ga0247840_10011835_pt1 | contig 10513 bp, 6 predicted proteins | sample LaCruzMarch2015__FD_192404 | JGI IMG/M metagenome (GOLD analysis project Ga0247840, IMG submission 192404) | Freshwater microbial communities from meromictic Lake La Cruz, Castile-La Mancha, Spain - LaCruzMarch2015_17m | ecosystem: Environmental > Aquatic > Freshwater > Lake | place: Spain...
TTCACATTATGTTAAGTTTAATATACTAACAATATTACTTACAAACTTATCAAATCCGCACTCCATATCTTGTTTTAAAATATACATTACATTAGCATTAGCATTTCCAGTTATAGTCCAAACAGACTTAATATTATATTTAGTAGTAAAGTCATCGTTATACAATATATAATAAACTTTATAGCCAAAAGCCCACACCAGAATACACGGCACTAATGATTTTTGCTTTATTAATTTTATCTTATTAGCATTAATAAAAAAACTCTCATAATTTTCAAACTTTACAGCACGGCACTTTAATTCTATATGTAATTTAGCACCAGTTAAAGTGTTAGTTATTATAAAATCCGTGTTATCATATTTATCCGCCGTAGGAATTATAGTAAAATGTTTTAAACCATCATCAAGCAATTTTTTAAACATACTTACACTAAACTTATTTTCATTAGTCGTGTGATAGTCTATATCAACTTTTAATGTTAAACCAAGTTTTTTAAATGTGTCTAATTCGTCTAATGTGTCTAATGTGTTATTAGATAAGTCCATTATATAGAAGTGTTATATATATTGTTTATATTAAAATTAGCATAAATTAGTTAATTACATAACCAATTAAAGTAATTATAGCGAATTAGAAACGCTTTTAAAATTAATATATATATTAGAAACTACTTAAAAATAAAATATATTAGTTATATAATAAGAATGACTGAAAAATATAGCAAGTTTATAACATCTATTTTGTCTGCCGTTAATGAAACAGAGTTAAGCAATCAAACTAAATTAACAATTAAAAGCAATTTAAATAAACTACCACAAGCAACAGCAAAAACATTTACTAATGAAGCCGTAAAAGTGTTTAAGTCTATTGAAAACATTAACAGCAAACATACTTTTATAGGAATAATTAAGATTGTGTTAAAAAATGTAGATTTACAATTAAAGCCAAATGAGTTAGAAGTAATAGAAGAATTATTTAAACATATCAAAAATATTAAAGAAAAGAAGCAACAACAAGCAAAATTAAACACTAAACAAGAAGACAGATATATTACAACATATAGCGAATTAGTTAAACAAACAGAGCGATTAGATGGATTAGATAAATTATACTACGCTTTATACACATATACGCCACCATTAAGATTAGACTATAACGCAATATATATTATTGATGATAGTTTAACTAAACCAGCAACAAACATTAACGAATTAGATAATAACACAAATTATTATAGTGTAAAAAATAACACTTTTATTATTAATGAATATAAGAAATTAAGAACAGCAGAGCCACAACCAATTATTTTTCAAGCACCAACAAAACTTAAAAACTTAATTGTTAAATCATTAGAAGAAACGCCAAGAAAAGTTTTATTATATAACGGATTTAAAAACACTAAAAATACACCAATAACACCAAGTTATTTAAGTAATAGAATTAAAGAATTAAGCACGGCACTTTTAGCAGATGTAGAAGTTAAGAACGATGACGACAGACGCATAGGCGTTAATGATATTAGACATTTATTTTTAACAGAGTTTTATAAAGACTACACTACAACAGACCATATAGAAAAACATTACGAAGATGTAGCAAAACGAATGGGGCATAGTGTAAAAGTAGCATATCAATTATACGCAAAAGATATATAAAGCGGTTAAGCGAAGCGGTTAAGCGAAGCGGTTAAGCGAACCGCACACGCTTTTAATTGAACGAAGTTAAGCGAAGCGGTTAAGCGAACCGCACACGCTTTTAATTGAACGAAGTTAAGCGAGTGTGAAACGCTTTTCACAAATAACTTATAATAACTTATAACAACTTATTATAACTTATTATAGCTTTTTCACTAAAATTGAAATAATTTAATATATATAACTAATTTAAAGACATAATACATTATAATATATATAATGTTAGACGAACTATATAAAAAGCGTTTAGAAGATAGTGATTTAAAAGTTAATAATACTTATTTAAACGACGATAAAAATACTAAACTTATTGAAATAAAAGACAGAGCCAACACCAATATTGATATTACTAAAATAAGAAACAACATTAAAAAGCAAATTAATAATAAGAAAAAACAAAGTAATACCAATTATAATGAAGAAAAAACACTAATAGATACTATTTTACATATTGATAATTCTAACTTAATAGATAATTATAAACAAACTACACGAGAACGCATATTAACTAATTTAGATTATTACAAGATTTTTAATGAATGTAAAAATATGACTTTTGAAAGAGAAAAAATAACAAGACATAAACCACCAACTAACGACGGATATTTAAACCAAATTATTAATGCTTTAATTATTAATAAAAATGTCTATTATCCAATATTAAAACTAAATAAGATGATACACAATATACCATTATACATAAACATAGCACATAGAGTAATTAAAACAAGCAATTATTTAATACCAAGAGCAGAATTATATTTAATGGATACTAACTACGATTTAGCCGAAACACATAAATACGAAAACATTATGAAAATATATATAGCCAAAGCAAAAGTAAAGCCAATTGAAATATTTTTATATGCTTTTCAACAAGTTTTAACCACTAATGAAAAAGTGTTAGGAATGACTAAATACATCACCCAAAAAGTTTATGAATATAAAATAGATTTTACAAGTAATTATTTATACTATTCTACTGATACGCATATTTTAAGATTTAAACTACTTTATATTATAACATTAGAAAACCAACAACTACCATTTACAGACTTAAACTATTACTTATTTAAAATTAGATGGATTAACCAAAACCCAATTAATAGCAATAGTAATTTTGTTGTTGTTGTAAAGTTAGATGTGTTTTTTAGAAATACTAATTTATTAAAGCAGTTAAGCGAACCAGAGCGGTTAAGCGAACCGCACACGCTTTTAACACAAAACTTATATACTTCTAATAACCAATATGATTTATACTATAACATCCAGCCAATTGTAGCAGAACTTAACGCACCAACTTATTTATGTGAAACAACATTAAGCAATAAAATTAAAAATATGTTAGATACGCCAAACTTAACACAAACAGAAATAGACGAGTTATTTAATCCAAAGCAGTTAAGCGACACAGAAGAAAGAAAAAAGCAATATATTTATAAGAGTGTGTTATATAATAGTAGCGAAAACGACAGCGACAGCGACGAAGAAGAGCAATTAGAGCAAATAGCAACTTCGTTAAATAGCGTAGTGAGCGAACAAGACCACTCATTTAAGTTAATTTTTAAATACAATAAGCATTATACTTTTAATAGTGATGAGAAATATTTAATTACTAATGCTTTTATTAATAAATATAACACTAATAAAAAACTACAAGCATTAACAACTGATTATGAAGTAATAATGATAATTAAACCAACAGCCAAACATTATACATATATTAGATACTTTAACTTTATTTTAACAACACACGATTATACATACTTTACAAAACAATACCACGCATATTTAGACCAAAACGACAACATTACAAATATAACAGAAATAACAGAATATATTAAAAATGTTGTTTAGCGGAGCGGTTAGAGCGAAGCGGTTAAAGCGAAGCGGTTAAAGCGAACCGCACACGCTTATAAATATATATTAAATAAAATTGAGAATTAATAAAAACCATAAATAACTTATAATAACTTATAACAACTTATTATAACTTATTATAAATTGAACGAAGTTAAGCGAGTGTGAAACGCTTTTCACCGCTTTTCACCGCTTTTCACTTTTAACTACAATAATATATTTAAAAAGCATTTAAAGATATTATAATATAGTTATATATAAAATAAGATGCCCCCAATTAACCGAGATAAAAACACCGAATATGTTATTTTAAGCATTACTGATGGAAAAAATAAAATGTTAGATTTAACAACAGCAAATAACAAGCGAAATTATAAACATAAACTAATTAATGAACTAAAAGCACAAGAAGACAAACGCAGTCCAGTTTATCAAGAGTTTAAAAACTCTAATATAAATACTATTGAAATTGAAGCATTAGACGCAATTAACGGCACATATTTACACGCATTAAATTATATGAATAAAATAGCAACAAAATATAACTATAAGACACCAAAATTAATTAATAGCACTATTTTAGACATCCAATTAGAATTACAAGCAAAGCAATTAGAGCGGTTAAGCGAACCGCACACACAAGAAGAACAAACACCGACCACAAGCGGAATTGTAAAGCGGTTAAGCCAACCACACACACAAGAAGAGCGGTTAAGCGAACCGCACACGCAAATTAACAATAGCGAACCAGAGCGGTTAAGCCAACCACACACGCAAGAAGAACCAGCGACCACAAGCGGAATTGTAAATAATACACCGACCACAAGCGGAATTGTTAAGAAGCCAAAAAAAGTAATACAAAAAATTAAACTAAAACCATTAACAGAAGAAGAAGTAAATGAACCAACCGCAGAACTAATTAAAGAAGCAATTAACACACCAATTAACATTAGCACACAAGACCGCATTACTATTGATTATGAAAAAGACGAAGAATTAGAACAATTAGAAGAATTAGAACCATTAGAGTTAAAAGTTATACTACCAAATCTTAAACAAAAAAATACACCGACCACAAGCGGAATTGTAAAGCGGTTAAGCGAACCGCACACGCAAGAAGAACCACCGACCACAAGCGGAATTGTAAAATTAACAAAGAAACAAGAACAGCAAAAAAATAAACTTATTGAAGCCAATACACAAACTATTAATGAATATTACACATTAAAAAAGCAAAAAGAAAGTTTAGAAGCAAAAATGAATACTTTACATTTAGCAATTCTTAATAATTATACAACATTAGCAAATACATTTAATTATGTAGATGGAAGCATTAGCGATTTTAATTTTGAATAGAGCGAACCGCACACGCTTTTCACGGCGAGTGTGAAACGCTTTTCATAGCACACGCAAACAAATAAAATTGAGAATTATTAAATAACCATAAATAACTTATAATAACTTATAATAACCATAATAAACATAATATATATATAATTAATTGTAATTTATATATATATATAATTATATTTAAAAACAACTTAAAAAGAAAATATATTATATATATTATATAGCCGATGACTATAACATTTATAACAAATACAGAAAAACCCAAAGAAAAAGCATTTACATTAATAAAAGAATACCCGAGCGGTTATGTTTTAGGCAACGGATTATATGAATATATAGCAATTAGCACAGAAGAAGAATATTACGACTTAATACAGCAAAAACCAATTAGTTATACGAGTGATTATGGTTTAGCACATTTAAACACATCAACAAATAAATTAAATAAACTTTTTGAAATTATTACAAGCGACACACCAAAAATATATTACGATTTTGATTTTAAACCAGCAATAACAACAGCACAATTTAATAACATATTAGAACATTTTTTTAATATTGTTAAAACAGAATTAAGAGTAGAAACATTAGAGCCACTTATTTATATTAGAAACGAACCAACACCAAACACTATTAGAAGCAGTCATATAATTTTACACAAATACAGAATGAATAAAGCACACCAAAAAGAGTTAGTAGTTAATATAACAGAACAAACACAAACAGAAGACTTACTAAAAGATTTAGATACAACAATATATACAAAAGACCGCTTATTTAATCTACCAAATCATACAAAGTCTAATGAAGCAAACTACGAAAACAGACACTTTAAATGTTATGACGAATATACACGCACCAAATCAACAACACCAGAAAACTTTTTAGTTAATGATACAACTAACACAACATTAAAAGTTTATGAAAACACAAAAGCAAATAAAGCAAGAACAACCATTAAGCAATTATTAACAGCAAATACTCTTATTAAAATTAGCACGACAAAATATAATTTAGTAGAAAACTTAATAAAGCATCTACCGAATGATTTTTATACAAAACATAATTATAAATTATGGATTAAACTTTTTAGATACTTAATAAAGACACAGAATAAACATTATGATTTTTTAAAGCATAGCCATATTATTTATGGCGAAACTTTTGACGAAGAACAAATTAAACAATTTACACAAACAACATTAGAAAATGAACGGATACATTACGATTATGCTTTATATGATATTGTTAATAAATATAACATTTTATTTTATATTGATAGTTGTTTAACAAGCGAGTTTATACAATATGTTAATACTATAACACAAACAGACTTAACAGCAACATTAGAAGAAAATGAATTAGAATACTTTTTATCAACGCTTTTACATAAAAAACGAAAACTTATAACACACGAGAATTTTACTATTAACACTTACGAAAACATTATTATAGACAATAAAAATAACACATTTTATTATGAACCACTTAACAGACCAGCAACCACAAATGAATATAAAAATATATGTTGTAAAACCATAACAGATATAGCCCAATTAGGAGAATTAATGAAAACAATAACTATTAATATTGATGATAATGATAAAGAAGCACAACAACAAGTTTTTATAGTTAAAGCGTTATATGGAAGCGGAAAAACCAAAATCATTATTAATACATTATTGAGTAATTTATATGAAACCCATAAAGACCATAAAAAACTAAAAACTCTATTTTTAACAAGTAATAACGCATTAAACGAAGAAACAGCAAAAAAGTTAAAACTTACACACAGCGAATTAGTAGTAGAATACCACCAAAACGACGCATTAATAGAACAACTAAAACACGCAAAAAAAAATAATGATAAAAACCCAATAGAAACATTAGCACACTTTACAGATATTTATATATCTTCAATGGAAAGCATACTTACACGGCAACCAATTAAAACTTATGATATTGTAATATTAGATGAATATGTTAGCATTTTAGACCACTTTTTTTCATCTACGATGGAAAGCAAAAAAACCAATAATGGAAACAGCGAATATGATAAATATGTAGAAATTAAGCGAATAATTAAACAATCAAAAATAGTTTTAGCATTAGACGCAGACATTAATTTAGAGAGCGTAAATGTAGCAAAAAAGTTTATACGCAATGATGCTTTATTAAAGTGTTATTATTTAGAAGACAACAACTTTAAAAACTATACTATTTACAATTACTATAAATATATACATTTATTATTTAACTTTAAACAAGACATCAAGAATGGTTTAAGAGTAGCATTTTGTAGCAGTAGTAAAAATGAAGTAAAAACACAATTTATAGACTTAACAACAAACCACCCACATTTAAAAATTATTATGATAAATGGAGATGATACAGCATATTTACATATGAACGGCGAAACCGAACCAATTAATAAAAACACTTATTTAAGTAATATACAACATTTTACAACAGAAAAATATAAAGTAGATGTTATGTTATATACCCCCACTATTACAACTGGAATTAGCATAGAAACATCTTATTTTCATAAACTATACGCAGTAGCATACTCAAAAAATACACCAATAGCAAGAGTAGTTAATCAAATGTTATTTAGGAATAGAAACTTATTAAGTAAGCAAATACATATAGGATATTTTAATATGATTAAATATAAGTCTTATGTAGATAAAGCAGAAGTCTATAAGTTTTATAACACCAATAAATATTACGATAATTTATACCAAGAAACACATCCAAACCATAAAACAGATGAACTATTTAAAATGTTATATGTTAATCACCGCCAAGAAAAAAATATATGTGAAATAGCATTTATCCAAGAATTATTAGACATTCTTAAAAACCACCAATTAAACATAAAAAACATTAATAGTAATGAAAACTATAACGACACATTAGACTTACATATTAACGCAAACGAAGAAATGAAAACACAAGAAGTAATAAATATATGTAAAGCACACCGCATTAGTTATAGCACAAATAAATATTATACAGACAATCATAATTTAGTTATAAATAATCAAGCCCATAGAACGCTTATAAGATATGAAAAACTTAAATATTTTATGTTAAAATTAGGAGCATATACAGACAAGCCACAAAATAAAATAGCATTTAATAAAGAACAATTAAAAGACAAAAACTTAATACCACAAGATATACAATTAATAAAACAAAAACAATATTATAACCAAATAGTTTATGAATATGATAGGGAAGACAGAATAAATAAACTCATATCAATATTAGCAACACCGACTACAACTACGCTTACAATAACACCAAGCGGATACATTAAAGTTACAATAAACATAACAATAAACAAAATACAAGACATATCAAAAATTACAAGTAATTATAAGTTATTAGCACCAAGCAGTTATATAGAATATAATAAGTGTTATAATTTTCTTACAGCAAACCATAAAGACTTAATATTAGACAACTTACAAAAAGCACCATTATATAAAAAAACTGGATTGTTAAAAGAAGACGAAGAAGCAGTTAAAAATAATGTAAAACATAGTGTTTATAAGTTATTACAATTAACCAAGCACAATAATTTTACATATAGTTATAGTAATGAGAACTTTAAAGAACACATAGAAAACCATAAAAAAACGATACAAACCAACTGGGATTTTTATTGTGATATATTGAAGCAACCAAAAACACACTTTAAAAATATAGTAAAAATAGAAGACTTAATAGAAGAAGTTAAACGCTTTATAGGAGAAATGAAAATATCTTATATACATAGCAGTAATATACATTCTTATAGCACATTAATAGCCAATCCAAAATATCAAAAATTAAATACTACATTTATAACACTCACATTACAAAAACCAAATCATTTAGTAGGCAAATATTTATATACACCACTACCAACATATATTTATACAACACCATACCATATAACAATACCGCATAAAACATCTATTAAAGTTATAGAGCATAATGTTAATGTTAAGTCTAATTTTAAAGTGTTAAAGACTGGAAGAATTAAAGTTAAATTAGATACTATTAAATTATTTACAGCAATAACATTAACGCATAATTGTTATACTGAAAAAAAGTTTAGTAAAGAACATAACTTATTAACAACATCACGAGATATATTTAATATTAACGCAAAACAAGCAAAAGAAACCAATACAAAACGAATTCGTTTAAAAGAATTTAATAACGAAATATTACACGCAAATACTATTAACACATTTATACCAACTGGCGAATGTGAAACTAAAACAAGCATTCTTACAAGAACCAATAGCGATGGATTAGTTAAAATATTCGTAAAAATAGATGTAGCCAAATTATATAATAAAGCACCATTAATTACATATCACACGAACAACAAACAGCCAATTTTTAATACAAAACCACCAAACAACAATAATTTAAGACCAATACACGAATATATAGACGGAATAAACGGCATTCTTACAATACCAAAAATAGACTATAACAATTTTTATACTAAATATGAATATGCCGAGTTAATGAAGCAGAAGTTATATGAAGATGTTAAAAAACCAAAATGTAAATGGTTTAATAACGACAACCAACGGCAATATATAGACAACTTAATAGAACAACAACACATTAATAAACTAAAAAATGATTTTACATATAATTATGAATGTTTAGTAAGCGGTTAAAGCGAAGCGGTTAAAGCAGTTAAAGCGACTAAAAGCGACGAATACACACATATTAACATATAAGTTATATATTTTCTTATAGAAAATACTTAAAAAAATAATATTATATTATATTATATTATGACCGACACATTAAGTCAATCAAACTATTATAATAACGAAGAACATAACACAGATGGAGATATAGAATATCCATTTAATATAATACGCATTAGCATACCAATTGATAAAGTGAAAGACTTTATACAACTAATTTACGGCACACAAGAAATCATTATTACTCGTAGTGTAGTAAGCGACAATTATTTAGACTTAACACGCAGAAATGTAATGGTTTTATAAGCGAAGCGGAGCGGTTAAAGCGAAGCGGTTAAAGCGAACCGCACACGCTTTTAAATATATAGCGGTTAAAGCGAACCGCACACGCTTTTAACGAAGTTTAGCGAGTGTGAAACGCTTTTCACAGCACACGCTTATAAATATATATTAAATAAAATTGATTTAAACATTTTTCTATAATATAGAATAATATAGAATAATGAGCGATTATAAGCCAATAGAGAAATTAGACTATACATTCTATAAATGGATACATATAAGCAAAAATTTAGACGATTTATGTTATGTAGGAAGCACCGCAAATATAGTTAGTAGAAAAGCAAAGCATAAATCAAATTGTAATAATCCAAATAGTAAAAAGCATAACTATTTACTATATAAAACTATACGAGAATATGGCGGATTTAATAATTTTAAAATGGTGATATTAGGCACAGCAGAACAAATAACAAAACGAGAAGCACAAGCAATAGAAGAACAATATAGAGTAGTAGAAAAAGCAACTTTAAATATGAATAGATGTTATACAACAGACGAACAAAAAATAGAACAAAAAAAGCAATATTATCAAGAAAACA
>Ga0247840_10011838_pt1 | contig 10510 bp, 10 predicted proteins | sample LaCruzMarch2015__FD_192404 | JGI IMG/M metagenome (GOLD analysis project Ga0247840, IMG submission 192404) | Freshwater microbial communities from meromictic Lake La Cruz, Castile-La Mancha, Spain - LaCruzMarch2015_17m | ecosystem: Environmental > Aquatic > Freshwater > Lake | place: Spain...
CGCCTCTCCGCGGCCCCGCTCGTTTGCCCTGCCCGAGGCCCGACCGCATGCCGCTCGTCATCGAACAGCTCGCCGATTCAGGAGCACTGTCGATCGACGTTGCCGGCGTCGTGCCCGATCAGATCGTGGCGCTCACGGCCCGCGACATCGCCCGACTCGCGGTGCGGGCCGACGATCGGCCCACAGAGCTCGGCACGCTGTTCCGCATCACAGGCACGGCTGCCGACGGCCGGATCGAATGCCGCGGTGATTTCTCCCGCGTGCATGGCGTGGGCGCGGGGATGGCAGCGGGCGAGATCAGGATGGAGGGGAACGCAGGGCGGCATGCGGGCGAAGGCATGACCGGCGGCACGCTCACGATTCAAGGCGACGCGGGCGACTGGCTCGCCTGCGAGATGACCGGCGGCACGGTGCATGTGGCCGGTTCGGCCGGCGACAATGCCGCCGCGGCGCTCCCCGGCAGCCGGCATGGGATGCGCGGCGGGCTCGTGACGATCGCCGGCAACGCGGGCTGCCTCGCCGGCGCCCGCATGCGGCGCGGAATCCTGGCGATCGGCGGCAACTGCGGCCCTGCGACGGCGTTTGAATTGCGAGCGGGCACGGTGCTCGTGGCCGGCGCCGTGGGCCCTGACGCCGGGCACGGCATGCAACGCGGATCGCTCGTGGCGGCGGGGGCGCGGTTCCAGCCACCGGCCACGTTTCGCAAGGGTGCGGTGTGGATGCCCGCATTCCTGCCGCTGCTCGCCGCCAGGCTCGATGTGGGCGGGTTTTGCCCAGGCGGCGGTTCGGTCCGCCCCCTGCTCGCGGGCCCGTGGGAGCAGTGGCACGGCGACCTTGTCACCGGCGGACGGGGGGAAATTTTCCTGCGGCCGACGCCAGCCGCCGCCTGATTTCTGCCCCCGCTTTCATGCCCCCCTGGTTTCGGCTAGTCTCTGGGGCTCCCGCCATGTGGCGGCTCCGCACCATTTTTGCAGGACACGACACTCCGGTATGCCCACGATCAGCCAGCTTGTCCGCAGCCGTCGCCGGCCCAAGCGCAAATTCTCCAAATCGCCCGTGCTCGACCGCTGCCCGCAGAAGCGCGGCGTGTGCCTTCAGGTGCGCACGATGACCCCCAAGAAGCCGAACTCCGCCCTGCGAAAGATCGCCCGCGTGCGGCTCTCGAATCAGAAGGAAGTGACCGTCTACATTCCGGGTGAAGGGCACAACCTGCAGGAGCACTCGATCGTGCTCGTGCGTGGCGGCCGTGTCCGCGATCTTCCGGGCGTGCGGTATCACATCGTGCGCGGTGCGCTCGACACGCTCGGCGTGCAGGGCCGCAAGCAGTCGCGCAGCCTCTACGGTGCCAAGAAGGGTTAAAGAAGGAAGACACGAGCCATGGGTAAAATCACCGCCAGCCGCGAGCAACTCATTCCCGATCCGCGTTACGGATCGCTCCTCGCGAGCAAGTTCATCAACTGCCTGATGGTCGACGGCAAAAAGAGCGTCGCCCAGGGTGTCTTCTACCGGGCGATGGATGTCGTCGCCCAGAAGGTGACCGACGTCGAGCCGATCGAGGTCTTCAACCGGGCCCTCGAAAACTGTAAGCCGTCGGTCGAGGTGCGGTCGAAGCGGGTGGGTGGTGCCGCATACCAGGTGCCGATGCAGGTGAATCGCAACCGGCAGCAGTCGCTCGGCATCCGCTGGATGCTGCAGGCCGTCCGCGAGAAGAAGGGCCGCGCCACGCACGAAAAACTCGCCGACGAGATCATGGCCGCGTACAAGCGCGAAGGCGCCGCGGTCACGAAGCGCGACAACGTGCACCGCATGGCCGACGCCAACAAGGCGTTCGCGCACTTCGCCTGGTAGGCGAAGTGCCCTGCTTCACGCCTGCGGAGCCATCCCTGGCCTCCGCAGGCTTGCATGGGTCGCTCGACTTCGGCATTGAGCGTAGGGACGTTGTCGTCCAATGCGATGTGCTCCCACCCGACCTATTGCGGGTGGTCGGCGAGCTTGGGCTGGCTGTCGAGCAGTCGCAGTATCTGGTAGGCGACTCACATCAAGACATCCCACCAGGGGCAGCCGCACAATCCGGTTAGTGGCCGATGGCGCGCTGCTCGCACCACGTATATGTACGGGCGTTCCGTCTCCTGGTAGACTCGACCTGTCCGGTTACAGCCCCTAGCGACCCGAGGAGCTCCGATGACGTTTACCGCCGTCTTCATGCCGGTGCCCGAGGGCTATATCGGATTTGTCGAGGAGATCCCCGGCGCCAATAGCCAGGGCGAGACGCTCGACGAGGTTCGAGAGAATCTTCGCGAGGCCGTCCAGCTGGTTCTCGAAGCAAATCGGGAATTGGCAGAGCAAGCTCTGATCGGCCAGAACGTCAAAAGAGAGCCTTTTGAACTGGCTTCGTGATGAAACGGGTCGATTTGATTCGTCACATCGAGGCCAGCGGCTGTGCTTTTCTGCGCGAGGGCGGCAGGCACACGGTCTACGTCAATCCGACTGCACGGAAAGTATCCACAGTTCCGCGACACCGTGAGATCAACGAATTCATGGCGAAGAAGATCTGCCGTGAACTCGAGATCGACGACCCCGGCAAAGCGAAGAAGCCCGAACAGGGAGAACAAAACGATGCAGCGGACTCGCGATAACATCTGGCGGTGTGGATAATCCCTTGGCCGCGAGCCGCTGCTCTTTGGCGTTCGGCACCACAAATGAATCTTGCCGTTCGCGTCGCTGCCGAAGCTGGAGCTTTAGCGTTTGCCTTTGCAGCACTGGCGGTTGCCATGCTCTCCATCGCATTTGCAGGTGTTGGTGTTGGTGGCGTTATTGCGACTGCAGCTGCACTAGGCTCCCTTGCGGGTGTCACTGTTTTCCTTGCAGTCTTGGCTTCGGCGACGAGTCGTTTCCCAGGCAAGAGCCCGGTGTTGGGCGCGCGACGCGGAGCAGCCATCGGTGTTCTCGCAGTTGTGGTCGTCGCGTCAGTACATGCCGCATTCACATTTGGATCGGGGGGTCTTCTTTACAGCCTCATCTGGCAAGTGGTCTACGCATGCTTGCTTGGCGGCGGCCCGGTTGCCGCTGTCGGCGCTCTTTTCGGGTGCTCGATTGAGCGAAGGTATTTCGGGGTGCGTGGAACCTAACCAGTCGCTCAAGTGGCTGGATCACCGCACCCGTACGCTGGCCGGCATGCGCAGTTGCGGCCGGCCGCTCGACAGCGCCGTGAGCGTGCCGGCGTGGGCTCTGATCGCCTCGATCCCCGGCAGCCCGAGCAGCCGGGCGGCAAGATCGACTCCGGCCACGGGCGGTGTGCCGAGGCCCTGCATGCCAAAGAGATCGTCGAACAGCCCGCGTGGCTCCGGTAGCAGCACCCGTTCGATCTCTTCGTCGGCGGCGAGGCCGGCAAGCGCCTTGGCCTCGTCGATCGCGTCGTCGAGCGTGCCCAGCCGATCGACGAGCCCGGCCTCCTTCGCCATGCGGCCCGTGAACACGCGGCCCTCGGCGAGCTTCTCGATCTTTTCCATGTCGAGCTTTCGGCCCGCGGCCACCTTCGATGTGAACAGCCGATAGACGTCTTTCATCGTGCCTAGGAAGACCTCGCGCTCGGCCGCCGTGAAGGGCGACTGCATTGACAGCCAGCCGGCGTTCTTCCCCTTGCTCACCACGTCTGTGTGCACGCCGTAGCGCTCGAGCGCCCCGCCGACGGCGACCTTGCCGCCGACCACGCCGATCGAACCGGTGAGGGTGCCGGGGGCCGCCACGATCTTGTCGGCTGCGACTGCTATGTAGTAACCGCCGCTCGCGGCCGTGTCGGACAGGCTTGCAACGACCGGCTTCTTCGTGCGCTCGGCCTCGCGCCAGATCAGGTCGCTGGCCAGGGCCGAGCCGCCGGGTGAATCGATCCTGAGCACGATCGCCGCCACCTCGTCGTCTTTGGCGGCTTCGCGGATCGCCTTGATCACGGTGTCGCTCCCGGCCGCGGCTCCCGCCAGGAGATCGTCGCGGCCCTTTCCCTCAGCGATCTCGCCGGTCACATGAACGATCGCAATCTGCTTCCCCTTGCCCGAGGCAGCCGCCTGCTTCTGGCCCGAGAACATCTCGACGAGCTTCACGAGGCCGCCCAGGCCGGAAAAATCATTGTCCACCTTGCGCTCGGCGTAGTCGCGCACGATCTTGGGCTCGGCGAGCTCGATCTTCTTCGCGACCGCGGCGGCCACTTCGTCTTCGTAGCCGACGGCGTCGATCAGCCCGGCCTCATCGGGCGTAAATACGCCCGTGTCGATGAGCTCGCGCACCCGCTCCGGCGCGAGCCGGCGTTCGGCGGCGATCCGCTCCACGAGCTGCTCGAAGAGGTCTCCCACGAAGCTTTCATACTGCTCGCGGAGCTGGGGGCTCATGCTCGACCGGGTGAGAGGCTCGCCGGCTCCCTTGAATTCGCCCACCTGGAGGATCTCCGCCTTGAGGCCGAGCGAGTCGAAGAGGTCTTTGAAGAACATGACCTCCGTCCGCACGCCGGTGATCTCGAGCGTGGCGGCGGGGGGCATCGTGATCGTGTCGCACGCCAAGGCGACCATGTAATGCACCGGGGCCGAGCCCACGAGATACGCGGCCACCGGCTTGCCCGCCTTGCGCAGCCGGGCGATCGCCGCCCGCAGCTCATCGGCACGGGCCCGCCCGAGATCCGGCGATTCGATCGAGAGCACCACGCCCTTCACGCGCTGGTCGGCAGCCGCCTTGTCGAGCCGCTCGATGATGCGATGCAGGTGCGGCGCTACGTCGGCGAGCAGCCCCCCCTGCCCCACGCCATCGGGCAAGGAACCGGCCAGCGTCACCTGGGCAATCACCGCCGTGGGCTTCTTGTCGGCGGGCTCACCCCGGGCGGCCTCAACCCCGGCGGGCAAGGCGACGACCACCACGGCCAGCATTGATCGGACGGTCCGCGCGAACGAAAAATTGGGCGACATCAAGGGGGCTCCTGCGAAAATGAGACGTCAGCCCCAATATACGGGGGCGAGATCTCTCGCGCCTCTCCCCCGAAAAAACTGCTGGACTTGTGATTGAACGGCCGTATAGTAAGATACCGGCGTCCAGATCGCTACCCACCATTCACCCTTCAGGAAACGGCCCCGCCGTTTGGCACCCATGCCCAAGTTTGCCACCAGCAAATCCGCCGTGTCTAAGTCTGCCGTCCGCAAGAAGTCGCCGGCACGCGCCGCGGGCAAGGCAGCCGGCCGGAAGCCGAAGGCGGGCTCGGCAGCGCGGTCGTCGCAGGTGAGGCTCCCGTCGGCCCTCGGCAGCCTGCTCCCCCTGGCTGCCGACGCCGAGGTCGAACCTGGCGACGTGCCCACCGAGCGCCAGATGGAGATCTATGGCTTCATCCGCGAAAAAATCCAGACCCGCGGCTTCGGGCCGACGGTGCGCGAGATCGGGCAGGCTTTCAAGATCCGCTCGCCGAATGGCGTGGTGTGTCATCTCAAGGCGCTCGAGCGCAAGGGGCTGATCACCCGCGGCAAGAACATGTCGCGGGCCATCGAACTCGTGATGGAGCCTGCGCATCTCCGTGGCCTGCCGATGGCGGGCTGGGTGGCAGCCGGCACGCTGCGGGCCGCCGAAGAGCAGAAGGAACGGATCGACTTCGAAGAGCTCTTCGATCGCGACGACCACTTCGTGCTCAAGGTGATGGGCGACTCGATGATCGATGCCCAGATCGCCGACGGAGACTGGGTGGTGATCCAGAAGAAACAGACTGCTCACTCGGGTGACATCGTCGTGGCGCAAACAGAAGACGGCGAAGCGACACTGAAGCAGTGGTTTCCCGAGCGTGATCGCATCCGGCTCCAGCCAGCGAATACGTCGATGAAGCCGATTTACGTAAAGAACGCCCGTGTGCTCGGCGTGTTGGCCGGGGTCGTGCGGAAGACGTAGGACAGGCTCGCGCCTTCCCTATGCGGATCGTTCCACGGCGCCGTCCTGCAACTGATGCAGTTTGTTGTAGAGCGTCTTCAGGCTGATGCCGAGCTCTTCGGCAGTGCGGGCCTTGTTGCCGTTATTGCGCTCGAGGCCCTGCAGGATTGCCTGCATTTCGAGCTCTCGAAGGCTCACAGCCTTGGGTGGCGTCGCTGCCGCGGCCTGTGAGGCCAACGCCGAGGCGGCCGGCGCCGGCGACACTGCGGGCCGCGGCCGCAGGGCTCCCAGCCGTGCCGGCAGGTGCTCCACGGTGAGCGGGAGACCGTCGCAGAGCACGAGGGCGTGCTCGATCACGTTGGCCAGCTCTCGAATATTGCCGGGCCACTGGTGGGCCGCGAGCGCGGCGAGCACCGCCGGCTCGGCCACATCGGCCTCCGACGGCGTCTGCGGTCGGGCTTTTCGTACGAAATGCTTGACGAGCGCCGGAATGTCGTCGAGCCGCTCACGCAAGGGCGGGATCGCCACCTCGAAGGTGTTGATGCGAAACAGCAGATCCTCACGGAAGGCACCCTGAGCGACCATGTCCTCGAGCGACCGGTGCGTGGCACACACCACGCGCACGTCGACCGTGATCGGATGGCTGTCGCCCACCCGCCGGATCTCCCCACTTTCGAGCGCCCGCAGAAGCCGCGGCTGAAGCGCCTTCGGCAGTTCGCCGATTTCATCGAGAAACAGCGTTCCTCCATCAGCCACTTCGAAGAGCCCGGCTCGGTGCTCATCGGCGCCCGTGAATGCCCCCTTGCGGTGGCCGAACAGCTCGCTCTCCACGAGATGCTCCGGGAGCGCGCCACAGTTCACCGCCACGAGCGGCCCTGCCGCCCGTAAACTGCCCTCGTGGATCGCCCGGGCCACCAGCTCCTTGCCGGTGCCGGTCTCGCCCCGCACGAGCACGGCGGAGTCGCTCGCGGCCACGCGTGCAACGAGCCGCTTCACCGCGGCGAGCCCGATCGATGCACCGACGAGATGCGTGGTTCCCTCCGCACGGCGCACCCGGCCCTCGAGTGCCTTGAGCCGGGCCGTGAGCTCCCGCTTCTTCCGCACCCGCTCGAGCACGGCCTGGATGTCGGCGAGCTTGCAAGGCTTCGTGAGATAGTCGAACACGCCCTGGCGCACGGCGGCGATCGCACTTTCGAGCGACGACTTGCCGGTGATGATCACCGCCTCGGTGTCGGGCGACGTCTCGCGCACGCGGGCGATCACGTCGAGCCCGCCGAGCCCCGGCATGTCGAGGTCGACGATCACGCAGTCGAATGCCGTGCGGTCGAGGGCGGCCAGGGCGGTGCGGCCGTCGGGGCAGGCCGTGGCCTCGTGGCCGAGCCGCGGGAGCTCGATCCGCATGAGCTCTTGCAGCGACGCCTCGTCGTCGGCAAACAAAATCCGCATCGGCCTAGGCTGCTTGTTGGCTGGAATGATCCACCTCCTTGACGTGTGTCGCGGCGGCCGTCGTGCCGCCGACCTCGGCGACAGGCAGCGTGACCCGAAACGTCGAGCCCGTGCCCGGGCCAGCGCTCGTAGCCTCGATCCGGCCGCCGTGGTCGGCCACGATGCGGTGCACGATCGAGAGGCCGAGCCCCGTGCCCTGCCCACTCTTGCGCCGCGTGAAAAACGGTTCGAAGAGATGCTCGAGGACCTCGTCGGTCATGCCGCAGCCGTCGTCGGTGAGGGTGAGCACGGCTGTGGCGCCGTCGCGCCGCACCGCCACATGCACCCGGCCCGTCTCTTCGATCGAGTCGAGCGCATTGACGAGCAGGTTGAGCACCACCTGCTTAATCTCCTGCGGATTCACCATCACGAGCACGTCGCTGCCGGCCTCGATGTCGATCGTGCGGCCCGCGAAGCGGCCGACATGCCGCAGCATGTCGGCCACGTCGTCGACGAGTGCGAGAATCGCGGTCGCCTGCCGCCGCACTTCGCCGAGCCGGGAGAAGTCGAGCAGTTTCTCGGTGATGCCCTTGCAGCGAAATGCCTCCTGCTGAATGAGCTCGAGGTAGCGGCGCATCACCTGCGTGTCGGATTCGTCGGTAGGAGGCGTATCGAGCCGGCTCTCGAGCGACTCGGCGCACATCGCGATCGAGGCCAGTGGGTTGTTGATCTCGTGGGCCACGCCCGCCGCGAGAAAGCCCACACTCGCGAGCTGCTCATTGCGCACCACCTCGCGGGTGCGCAATTGCACCTGGCGATCGAGGTCGTCGCAGATCTCCTGAAACCGCTGCGTCATGTCGTCGAGCGCCCCCGCCAATTCGGCCATCTCGTCGCGGGTGTCGAGGCGGATGCGGAAGCTGAAATCGCCCGCTGCCACCCTCCGGGAGCCGTGGCCGAGGAGCCGTAGTGGCCGGAAGACCCAGCGGTAGGTCAGCACGCCGAGCGCCGCGAGCAGGACCGTCGCTGCCAGGGCGGCGGCCCACGTCGTGATGATCAGCGTGCGATAGCCCACCCGTACTTCGTCGGAGAGGTCGTGGAGCCGTTCCTGGAGAAACGTCGGCAGCTCCGCCGAGAGCACCGCGAGCCGCTCGAGATGCGGCTCCACGGCGAGCAGCTTCCGCCGCTGGTCGGGCACCGACTCCTCGATCCACGGCAGCAACCGGCCCCGGTCGATGCCCGTGATCGACCGGATCGTCTCCAGGCACGACGTGATCTCCCGGGCGGTTTCCCGCTCACGGCTCCGGTCGCCGAACGGCATGTCGTCGAGCTCGCCAGCGGCAAGTTCGTCGCAATACCGCTCGAGCGCCCACCACGTGCGTTCGATCTGGTCAGTGAACCAGTCGCCAAACACCGCGTCGTCGCGCGGCATGATGGGAGACCGCAACAAGCCCAGCGGCACCGTCAGCCCGGGGCCGTCGAATGTGCCCGGATCCCCTGCCAGGGCTCGGGCATGCGTGAGCCGGAGGTCGCTCACGCAGGCCTCGAGCGCACTGGCCCGCGGCAACTCCGCCGCGCGGCAGCTCAGGGCCCGCACGAGCCTGCGGTAGGAGTAGATCCCGAGAAAGCTGCTGGCCGAGAGCGTGGCCACCATGATCCCGACGAGCAGCCCGCCGAGCAGAAGTTTGTCACGAATCGGCCGCCGTTTGTGCACGCCGGTCCTCGCTGGCTGGGGCCGTCCGCGTCACTGACGGGCGCGGGGTGGGAACGTAGCAAAGCTGGGTCGACGCCGGAAGGCGGAAAACAGCCTCACACGAGCCCGAAACGCTTGCGCATAATCCATTCGAGGATCAGCAGGCCGGCGAGCACGAGTAACATCGGCCACTTGTCCCAGGGCGTGTACGACCACTGTTCGAGCGTCTCGAAAGCGGCCGGCTGGGTGCGAATCTCGTCGAAGATGGCGGCGAGCTCCTCGGGAGCGCGAGTGCCCCCCGACGTCGATTCTGCGAGTTGCCGCATGAGGAGTGGGTTGGCCCGCGGATTCGCAAGTTCGAGATCCTGCCGCACAACGGTGAACCGTGCCGATCGCTCCAGCGGCTCGCGGCCCGGCCGCAAGGCCTTCACCACGAGCTGCCAGTCGCCCGGCTCCGTGAAGTCGGCGAGCGTTCCGGAAAAGGTCGCCCCCGACGCGGCAGTCTGACGGGTCGGGCCTTGCCCGCCGGCGACACCGCCACGGCCTCGAGCTCGACGTCGGCGACTGCCTCGCCGTCGGGCTGCGTCACGCCCGCGTCACACCCGATCGTCATCCCCGGAGCGATGCGCCGCTGCCCCAGCCGAACCCAGAGCGAGTCGTCTTCGGTGCCGTCCTGCCGGGCGAGCCACAGCACGAACTGACGCCAGAATCGGCGGTGCTGCTCGCCAGCCCCCTGCATCGCCCAGCGCCACGTCGAATCGGCGGCGAAGGCGGCCACGCGGCCCGCGCCGAACTCCCGGGCGACGAGCAGCGGCCTGCCGTCGGCCGTGTTCGCCAATCGCTTCGCCTCGGGAACGAGCTGGCCGAGGTCGTTCGCGCCATCGAGCGCCGGCATGCGTTGCCAGGCCGCTCGAGTCTCTTGGTCGGCCTGGCCGAGCCGCAGGATCGAGACACCCCCGAACCGCCCATCGGGCACGAGCTGCAGCGGCCCCTCGACGTGGAGCGAGGGACGCACCGGCTCGTCGAAGGGCTGCCGTGCGAGCCGGTCGGGCATGAAGGGCATGAGCGCCCCGAGCTTCGACGACGCCCAGCCTCCCGCTTCGAACGCGTGAAACCCGCCCAAGAGGCCGATTCCCGCGCCCGCCCGCACCTTCCCCTCGATCGTCGCGAGATCCTGCGATCGCAGCGCCGCCGCGTCGAGGTCGCCGATCAGAAAAACGTCGTAGTCAGTGGTGAGCGTGCGGCCGAGGTCGATCGGCCACCGGTCGCGGCGAGCGGAGTCGATCCATTGAAAATCGACCTGCATGTCGGGGCTGGCCGAAAGCACCCGGCGCAGAAACCGCTGCTCCACACGCAACGCTCCTTCCAAATAGAGCACGCGCAGTCCGCCGTCCACCACTTCGACGAACGTGGAAAGCTCGTTGTTCGTCGTCACGGTCTCGCCTTCCTGCGGCTCGACCACGAGGGCCACCTTCCGTTCACCGAGCACGTCGGGGGTCCAGGCCA
>Ga0247840_10011841_pt1 | contig 10507 bp, 8 predicted proteins | sample LaCruzMarch2015__FD_192404 | JGI IMG/M metagenome (GOLD analysis project Ga0247840, IMG submission 192404) | Freshwater microbial communities from meromictic Lake La Cruz, Castile-La Mancha, Spain - LaCruzMarch2015_17m | ecosystem: Environmental > Aquatic > Freshwater > Lake | place: Spain...
GCGGGGTCTTCCTTGACGCGGGGGGATGGGCCCGTTTATGTTTTTGGTTCTTTGTTAAATCAACGTCAATTCACCCAAGAGAATTTTGCTCTCGATGCCCTAAACCACCCGGGGTACCAGACCAACATCAAAAGTTGGTTGCGGGCGGATGTGCCGGTCTTCACGGGGTTTGAACTTCGGGACGCGGGATTTTTGGCGGATTTGGGCGTGGAAGAGGCCACCGGTCGGCTCGAAGCGGTCCGTCAGTCTTTGCGGTTCACGGTGGTTCAAACCCTCCTCGCCCAATGGCAAGCCGACGAACGGGGGCGGGTGTTGAGCCAACGCATCGTTTCCGCCGAGCGGGAAATAGCCAGTGCCGAACGCCTTCGGGACAGGGGGTTGGTGTTGGGGTCCGATTTTTTTGCGGCCCAAGCGGTCCTTACAGGTCTTCGCGCTTGGCAAGTGGCCACCACCCGGGAGGCCCAAACGGCCCAAGAAACGCTCACGATCCTTTTAAAGTCAACGGCACCTATTGTTGTCCAAGGGAATCTGGCGGAGGTCTCAAAAAATCTTCCGCCCTTGGACGCTTTACTCAATTTGGCCAAAAATCAAAGAGCGGATGTTCTTGTGGCCAAAACCCAAACACAAAAGGCCGGGGTGGTCTTGTCTCAGGAAAATTCTTCCCTCCTCCCGCGGGTGGACGCCATGGCTCAAGTGGAAACAAACACCGACGATTTTTCGTCCAACCCATCCCATCGCTTGGTGATGGTGGAAGCCCGGTGGTTTTTGGGCGACCCCGCCCGGGCCTCCCGGCGGGAAGGAGCCCAAGTGAGGCAACGGGAAGGCCAAGAGCAAGAACGGGCCTTGGCCGATAAAATTGACATTGAAATCCGTCAGGCTTGGGGTGGTTTTTCTGGGGCTCAAGAGGTTTTGCCTGTTTTGAACACCATGATTGTTGAGGCTAAAAAATCCTTGGAGATGGTGCGTCCTTTGTATCGGCAAGGAAGGCAAAGCCTTTTGGACGTGATCCGAGCCGAAGAGGCTTTGGCCCAAGCCGAAAATCAACGGTTGCAGACTCTGTGTCAAATGCAAATTTTTCGAGCCCGAGCCCTAAGAGCGACGGGGACCTTAGATAAAAACACGTTGAATTCAGGGGTGAATCCATGAGCCAAGAAAAACACGCGTCCTTAGGCCTTGCGGGGGGATTGGCGGCGACGTTCATTCGCTCGAAACTCACGCTTCTTTTTGTTTTGGGCAGTTTGGTGTTGGGCCTTTTTTCTGTCGTGGCTCTTCCGAGGGAAGAGGAACCGCAAATCAACGTGCCCATGTTCGATGTGTTCGTGGGATACCCGGGGGCGAGTGCCCGAGAAGTGGAAGAACGCATCACCAACGTGGGTGAACGAAAGTTTTGGGAAATACCGGGCGTGGAGTATGTGTATTCCACGTCCGAAGCCGGGCGAGCCCTGTTTATTTTGCGTTTCAAAGTGGGCACCAGTCCCGAAGAAGCCATGACCCGGGTTTACACGAAAACTTTTTCGAATTTGGATTTTCTTCCGCCGGGGTCCACCCAACCTCTGGTGAAACCTCGCTCCATAGACGATGTCCCTTTTTTAACGCTCACCCTGTCTGGGGAGGGGGCCGATCCTTTTGTGTTGCGGGGGCAAGCGGCGGCGTTGCGTCAGGCCGTTGGGTCTGTTCCGGGTGTGTCCCAAACGGACATTGTGGGTGGCCGACGGCGGCAATTTTTGATTCATTTTAACCCCGACGCGTTGGCCCGTTACCGGCTGACCCCGTTGGAATTGGCCGGTACTTTGCAAGGGTCCAACACGCGTTTGTCCGCGGGGACTTTGGTTCAAAACGATCGGGCCGTGGCCGTGGAGGCGGACGCGTTGGTGGAGACGATTCAAGATTTAAAAACGATTGTGGTGGGTGTGTACGCGGGACGCCCCATCTCTTTGGCCGAGGTGGCCACGGTCACGGACGGTCCCGATGAGGACGAACGCGATGTCACGCTGTGGACCCGGAACGGGGCTCCCCGATCGGCGGTCACTCTCGCCGTGTCCAAACGGCGGGGGGAGAACGCCACCCATTTGGCCGAAGCCGTGATGGCCGTGGTGGAGGCGTCCCGGGACTCTTTCGTGGATTCTAAAACCGATCTCCTCGTTACACGCAACTACGGAGAGACGGCCAAAGAAAAGTCCGATGAACTTCTTTTTCATATGGGGTTGGCCACTCTTTCCGTCACTCTTTTGATCGCGATTTTTCTGGGGGTTCGGGAGGCTCTCGTGGTTTTGGTGGCCATCCCGGTGACGTTGGCCCTGACGTTGTTGGTGTATTTTATGTTGGGCTACACGCTGAACCGCATCACGTTGTTCGCCCTTATTTTTTCCATCGGAATTTTGGTGGACGACGCCATTGTGGTGGTGGAAAACATCCATCGGCATTTCGTCATGGGGGACGGGCGTTCTTTGTGGGCCTTGTCTGTGGACGCTGTCGCCGAAGTGGGCAACCCCACGCTCTTAGCCACGTGGGCGGTGATCGCCGCCATTTTGCCCATGGCGTTCGTGTCGGGATTGATGGGGCCTTACATGAGGCCCATCCCCGTGGGGGCCACCTCGGCCATGTTGTTTTCTTTGTTGATCGCCTTCGTGGTGTCCCCCTGGGCGTTCGCCCACATCCTTTCTTTTTGGAAACCCAAAACCGTGTCCCACGCAAAGAAACAGTCTCCTTTAGATCGGCTGTATCATAAATCCATGGGCCTTCTTTTGGGCAACACCGTTGTGCGCTGGATTTACTTGGGGAGCACCGTCGTTTTGTTGGGGGTGGCCTGTTCGTTGGTGTATTTCAAAAAAGTGACGGTCAAAATGTTGCCCTTCGATAATAAAAACGAGTTCGAGGTAATCCTCACCCTGCCCGAAGGGACCGGACTGGCCAAAACCAAATCCGTGGCGGACGAGATCAGCCGGGCCCTGCTGGACGGATCAAAAGAAGTTCAAAGCGTGGTGAGTTACACGGGGGTGGCCGCTCCTTACAACTTCAACGGGTTGGTTCGGCATTATTTTCTTCGGGAAAGATCCCACATGGCCGGACTGGCTGTGACCCTCACCCACAAAAACGATCGTAAGGAGCAAAGCCACGCCATCGCGTCAAAACTTCGTCCCGTGGTTCAAGCCATCGCCGACAAAAACGGGGCCCGGGTGCAGGTGGCCGAAATTCCACCGGGGCCCCCTGTTTTGTCCACGCTGGTTTTCGAAATTTATGGCCCCGACAACGAAAAACGCGACGCCTTTGCCAAAGAATTGCAAGGGTTTCTAAAAAAGAGCGACGGGGTGGTGGACGTGGACACCTATGTCCCTTCCCCAGAACCGTTGGAGCGGTTGGTGGTAAATCGGGAAAAAGCCACGTTGAACGGATTACCCCCTTCCTCTCTTGTGCAAACAACGGCTTTGGCGTTGGGGGGGCAATCCGTTGGTTTGGCCCACACGGGGACCGATCGAGAGCCTGTGGACATCCGTCTTCGCCTTCCTCTCGCAAAACGGATGGGTTTGGACAGTGTGGAAAAAATCGTGTTGATCTCCCGCAACGGGACCGCCATCCCCCTCAAAGATTTAACCCATCGTAAATCCCTTACGCAAGACAGCCCTATCTATCACAAAAATCTGCAACGGGTGACTTACGTGATTGCTGACGTGGCGGGTCGTCAAGAAAGCCCTGTTTACGCCATCTTGTCCCTGCGAAAAGGGATTCAGGATTTAGCCCAAGAGAAAAATTACGCCGTGACCGAATATTTTTCACAACAACCCAAAAACCCCTTAGAGCAAGCTCTCAAATGGGACGGGGAATGGCAAATCACTTACGAGGTTTTTCGGGATTTGGGCGTGGCTTTTTTGTTCGCCCTTATCCTCATCTACGTGTTGGTGGTGGGTTGGTTTAAATCGTTCACCATCCCGTTGGTGGTGATGGTGCCCATCCCTCTAACGCTCGTGGGAATTTTGCCCGGCCACTGGGCCATGGGGGCGTTTTTCACCGCCACCAGCATGATCGGTTTCATCGCCGGGGCCGGCATTGTGGTGCGCAACTCCATTATTTTGGTGGACTTTATCCATCTTCGTTTGGCCGAGGGCATGCCCTTAAAAGAGGCTGTTATAGACGCCGGGGCCGTCCGTTTCCGTCCCATGTTGCTGACCGCCCTCGCCGTGGTGGCCGGGGCCGCCGTGATCTTGTTCGATCCTATTTTCCAAGGGTTGGCCGTGGCTCTGATGGCCGGCGAAATCGCCTCAACCTTGCTTTCCCGTGTGGCGGTGCCTGTCCTGTATTACATGCTGATGTCGAGACAGGATCGTCAAGTCCCTCACTCTTTGGAAGCCTCTAAAATGAACGACACTGAAAACATGATGTAAAATAGCATTGCATTTTTACATCATATAGAGCATAATAAGGTCATGCCCCCTCCCATTCTCCGGTTTTTAAAGCCACCGTCCAGATCGTTTTTCCTTTTTGGTCCCCGTGGAACAGGGAAGAGCACTTGGCTGAACCAAGCGTTTCCTAACGCTTTGCGGCTGGATTTGCTGGACACGGCACTGTCTTTGGAGTTGGTTCGGGAACCTCATCGGCTGGAGGGCCTTCTGGCGGGGAATTCTGTCGTGCGATGGGTGCTCCTGGATGAAATTCAAAGAATTCCGGCACTTCTCAGCGAAGTTCATCGGTTGATGGCTCATCCGCGGTGGAATTTTGCACTATGCGGGTCTTCGGCACGAAAGTTAAAGAGGGGCGGGGCGGATCTTTTGGCCGGGCGGGCTTTGACCGTCAACATGGAAGGGTTTTCCGCCGGAGAGATTGGGAGCGGATTCCGGCTGGATCGGGCGTTGGAATGGGGAACTCTTCCCCTGGTACACGAGGACCCCGATAACGCGGCGGAAATATTGCAGGCGTACGTTCACACTTACATTAAAGAGGAAATCCGGGAAGAGGGCATCATTCGTCAGACCCCGCCTTTTTTGAGGTTTTTACAGGTGGCCGGAATTATGAACGGCCAAATGGTGAATGCGTCTGGGATTGCTGGCCAAGCGGAAGTCCCCCGATCAAGCGTTGATAATTATTTTTCTATTTTGGAAGACACCCTTCTAGGGCATTTCCTTCCCGCTTACCAGCCTGGGGTGAAGGTTCGGGAAAGAGCGCACCCCAAGTTCTACTGGTTTGATCCCGGTGTGGCAAGGGCCGCCGCCGGCCTTTTGTTTGACCCCATGGATTCCCTATGGAAAGGGTGGGCGTTGGAGACCTTGGTTTTTCATGAATTGAGAGTTCGGAATCAAGTGTCCGGCCTCCACCGTCCGATCTCTTTTTATCGAACATCCGCCGGGGTGGAGATTGATTTTGTTTTGGAACTTCAGAAGCGCACACCGCAGTCCTCTCCGCGACTGATGGCTTTGGAGGTCAAATCAAGCCGAAAATGGGATACCCGATGGAATAAGCCTCTGCAGGATTTCGCGCACCAGAACGGATTGCGTGTGGACCGCCTGATCGGAATCTATTTGGGCGATCGTCGCTACACTTTTGACCGACTGGAGGTGTTGCCCGCGGAAGACTTTTTCGAACAGCTTCATCAGGGACATTTTTTTTAGTCTGTTAATAACGCAATTGTTGGAACAGTCCATCACCCCAACGCTCGTGCAATACAAATCCGTGGGAAAATGGAATGGGGTTTTGCCGGACGTGACGGTGGGCCACCCCGTTCATTAACTTGCGAGGGAAAAAACTTCCGAGTAGTCGTTGAATCGGTTTGATGTGGTATAATGGCACCCCACGGGGCTGTAGCTCAGCTGGGAGAGCGCGTCGTTCGCAACGACGAGGTCGAGGGTTCGATCCCCTTCAGCTCCACAATTTAGAAAAACAGGGATCGAAGCCGACCCGAAGTGCCGCCATGAATGGCGGAAAAGCGAGCCGAAGGCTCGCGACAACGAGGGCGGCCGGCGACGGAGGAGCCCCGAAAGGGGCGGGGGAGGAGGATCCCCTTCAGCTCCAAAATTTAGAAATGGGCGGTTCGTTGACCGTCCACACCCCGCGGTGGTTTGAAAAGGAGGGATGAAAGATGATTCACCTGTCTTCTCACCCCATCTGTTTACCTCGTCTTTGTTCCCCAAAAATTCCCATGTAAGGAGAAATCGGTCTATCCTCGTTCGTTGGTCCATTGTTTGTTCTTGTTCTGAACCTGATGTTTCGGAGAAAAAAAGATGAGAATTGAAATGATTCGCTTGAAAAATTTCCGTGCGTTCAAAAACGTTGAGATAAGGGATATCCCTAGAATGAGTGTTTTTGTTGGGGCAAACGGTACAGGGAAATCTACGTTGTTTAGTGTCTTTGGTTTTCTGAAAGACGGGTTAACCGAAGACATTGATGTTGCCTTGACCCGTTTGGGGGGAAGCCGTGGGTTTCAAGAAGTCCGCAGTCGTGATTCTGAAGGTCCTATTGAGATTGAAATTAAATTTCGTGAAGAAGACGGGGCTCCCTTGATCAACTACTTTCTCTCCATCAATGAGGAAAACGGTGCTCCTATTGTGGAACGAGAGATATTGCGGTATCGCCGAGGGAGCCGTGGTCTCCCTTGGCATTTTATTGATTTTGCGAAGGGTGAAGGATGGGCTATCACCAATGAGCCCGACGAAGTCAAAGACGTAAAAGATTTGGAGAGGGAACATCAGGTGCTTAAATCGTCTGGAACCTTGGCCCTTAAAGGATTGGCCCAATTCAAAAAATTTCCCGCAGCTTTGGCTCTGGGGGAGCTTATATCCAACTGGCATCTTTCGGATTTCCATGTTCAACGGGCGAGACCTGAACAAGAAATGGGGTTTGCTGAACATTTATCCAGAGAAGGGGAAAATCTGGCTCTCGTGACGGAGTATTTGTATAAGCGTCACCCTGACACGTTTAAAATTATCACCGATAAGTTAAGAAAACGTGTTCCAGGCATCAGTCGTGTGGATGCAAAGATAACAGACGAAGGACGTGTTTTGCTTCGTTTTCAAGACGGGGCTTTTCAGGATCCTTTTCTAGCTCGGCATGTTTCCGATGGAACGATTAAGATGTTCGCGTATTTGATCCTTCTTCACGATCCAAAACCACACCCCTTGTTGTGTGTCGAGGAACCTGAGAACCAGCTCTATCCTAAACTATTAACCGAATTGGCGGAAGAATTTAGAGAATATTCAGAGAGGGGGAGTCAGGTTTTTGTTTCGACCCATTCTCCCGATTTCTTGAACGCCATGCAACTTGAAGAAGTTTTTTGGCTGATGAAAGAGGGGGGCTACACCACCATCAAAAGGGCGAGTGACGATGAACAGATCAGTGCCTACATGAAAGAGGGCGACAAACTTGGGTGTCTTTGGAAACAGGGGTTCTTTCCAGGTGCTGATCCGCAATGACAGAAATTGTTTTTCTCTTGGAGGAGGATTCCGCGGCGGCCATGCTGGAGGGGTTTCTTCCAAAAATTCTTCCTTCCGGTTTTTCCTATCGGTTTATTCCCTTTGAGGGCAAACAGGATTTAGAAAAACAAATGGTCCGAAAAATTCGGGGCTATCGTGTTCCTGATTCGTCCTTTGTTATCCTGAGAGACCAAGACCAAACCAACTGCCGTGAAACCAAACAAATCCTAATGGAAAAATGTGTTTTGACGGGGAAAAACAGCATCTTGGTAAGGATTGCCTGTCGGGAATTAGAGAGCTGGTATTTGGCGGATTTGGTTGCGGTGGAAAAAGGTCTTGGAGCTAAAAATCTTTCTCTTTCTCAAAATAAAAATCCTTACAGAAACCCTGACGATATTTCCACCCCTTCCAACTTACTAAAAAAATAGTTCCCCATTACCAAAAGACCAGTGGGTCCCGGGCGATTGGGCCTTATCTTAATCCGGAAAACACACGTTCCCATAGTTTTTCTATCTTTGTTTCTGGAATTAAAAAATTGTGTGGGTTACGACAATCAAGCCCAACCTGAGTCGCTGTCCTCTCCATAATCCCGATCAATTCGGGGATAGGGGGCGTTGTCTGTTTCGTCTATTTGTATTAGGTGCCCATGCCGAGACAAGAACGGTTGGAGGTTCAGTGGAGATTCCCCACGTGATGGGGCGGGGCATGGAGCCTATGACGATATGCCAAGTGGCCTAGGCGGGAGAGACTATTGATCAGCAATGAGAGGCCTTTTTGTGAAATGGTAAAATTCCTTCAGATCAAGGAGTCTAAAATATAAACAATTCAACACCTTGCTTTGTTTTAAGATCAGACGCCATGACAAAAACATAGGGCACCCCATGGGAAATATGATAATAACCTCAACACATGCGCATTGAAGACATAGCCTCCGGTCATTCACTCGTCGGCCTTGAAACTTCGGCGGTGGCTACGGTTATCGCTGTGGTGCCTATCGCTGATGGAGCCGTGCAGGTTGTTTACAAAACACCAGACGGCATTCTAAAAGATCGTCTGCTGGGAAGGGTTGACGAGAACAACATCGCCCTAGCTGTTCAAGGGCGACCATGGGCCTTTGATGGTAGTGGAGAGGATTTTAAACTGGCTGTAGAGGCCAAGCGCATTGACCTTGCCTTTCTTTTCGATCCGATGATGGCCGTCCACACATCAAACGTGGAACCACTGCCACATCAAATTACCGCGGTCTATGAATCAATGCTCCCGCGCCAGCCGCTGCGCTTTGTCCTTGCTGATGATCCCGGTGCTGGTAAGACCATCATGGCGGGCCTCTATATCCATGAGTTGATTATGCGAGCCGATTTGCGTCGCATCCTTGTGGTTGCTCCCGGCAGTTTGGTGGAGCAATGGCGCGATGAGTTGTTTGAGAAGTTTGGGCTTCAGTTCAATGTCTTCTCGGCCGAATTGGAAGCGGCCACGCCGACCGGCAACCCTTTCGAAGACCTCGATCACCTCATCGTCCGTCTCGATCAGATGGCCCGCAATGAAGTGCTTCAAGAAAAACTCCTCGCCACCAAATGGGACTTGGTCATCTTCGACGAAGCACACAAGCTGTCCGCCCATTTCTTTGGTTCTAAAGTCGAAAAGACCGGGCGCTTCATCTTTGCGGAGAAACTCGGTGCTCGCACCCGGCACCTTCTGCTCATGACCGCCACACCGCACAACGGCAAGGACGAAGACTTTCAACTTTTTATGTCTCTGCTCGATTCCGATCGGTTCTATGGCAAATTTCGCGGCGGTGTCGATGCCAGTCACAAGGTGGACGCCAGTGATCTCATGCGCCGTATGTGGAGCGTAGGGGACGCCCATAACCATATAACTATATGCAACAGGTGACGGAGGTAACTAACCAATTTACTGATTTTATTATGTTCCCCTGCAAGGGGACTCCCGCCCCTATTTCACCAGTATTATCCTCACGGGGTGCCGAAGTATTTGCCGTTGAGCTGGTCCCATGTGAGGGAATTGATCACGGTGAAGGACAAGAAGGTACGGGCATTTTATGAAACGGCAGCTGTAGAGAAAAAATGGACCCGGGACGAACTCGTGAAGGCCCTACACGCGGACCATTTTGGGGAGACCCCGGGAAAGGGAGGGCCTCCTCCCAAGGAACTAAAACGGCCGGAAGGAGAACCGTTCATCTGTCGGGCGGAAGTGTTGAGGGTGATTAATCGGGACACGTTACGGGTGCGGCTGGACTTGGGTTTTGAGGTGTGGAGTGGGGCCGGGTGTACCGGGAGGGGCGGTGGTTAAATCAGGAGCTGTTGGATCGGGGACTGGCTCGGGTGTTCTGATTGTTTTGGTTTTGGAAAAATCGATATTTTCTAGATCGTTTTAAATTCTTGATGTGATCGTTGGCGGGGGCCTTCTAAGAACCATGAGATCATTCCCTGATTTTGTTCAATTCCAGAAGACATGGCGCACTTACCAAGCACGGGTATTGGCGGAACTTGAGGAGCATTTGGACGACGGACATTTGAACCTAAAAACGGAAGTTGAAATCTTCTAAAAATAAGGCAAAGCATTGATGGCTTTTCATTTTATTACTCATTCGATGGCGAAAAAGGTTCACCCAATGGGTGAATAAAAAAGAATCCTAGAAGAAATAGAAAAGTCTTCCGGCAAATCCCCCCTGCCCCCCCTTTGTCAAAGGGGGGAACACTGTCGGGCCACGTGCTTTTCCCCCCGTTACGAAGAAAGGGGGGGACGGGGGGATTTAAGATTTCAACTTCCGTTTTTAGGTTGAACGTCGTTGCGGCACCAGGTTCTGGAAAAACAGTTTTGGGATTGGAAGTGGTTCGCCGGCTCAATCAACCGGCTTTGATACTTTCCCCTTCTATTGCCATTCGCGAACAATGGATTGAACGGTTTATGAATATGTTTTTTTCGACGCACCATGAGCAACCCGACTGGAGCGTAGGGGACGGGAGCGTAGGGGACGCCCATAACCATATAACTATATGCAACAGGTGACGGAGGTAACTAACCAATTTACTGATTTTATTATGTTCCCCTGCAAGGGGACTCCCGCCCCTATTTCACCAGTATTATCC
>Ga0247840_10011843_pt1 | contig 10506 bp, 14 predicted proteins | sample LaCruzMarch2015__FD_192404 | JGI IMG/M metagenome (GOLD analysis project Ga0247840, IMG submission 192404) | Freshwater microbial communities from meromictic Lake La Cruz, Castile-La Mancha, Spain - LaCruzMarch2015_17m | ecosystem: Environmental > Aquatic > Freshwater > Lake | place: Spain...
TCTATCATGACAAAACCCACTTGTCGGGACATGGAGCGGATCGCATCCGAGCAGAACTCATCTCAGCACTGCTCGACTAACCCTGGCAGAGCCATAGTCGCAGAGCGACCAAAGGCGGAGCGCGGAAAGTGGAGTGCGAAAAGTTGCTGCACCATTGAGGGCGGCCTTAGACAACTTTTTGAGATGAGCGGGGAGGAAAGGCGATCAATGGGGGCACGCGGACGCGCGCTCGTGGAGGATCGGTTCACCCGGCCGAAGGTCGCCGCCCAGATGAGGGAGGTCTACGAGTGGGTCCTCGGCGGAGGATCGCCGCCGGAGTTCGTCGTTTGAAATTTGAACCAAAAAACCGGTTCATCCGCAAAAAGTGTGCTTATTCTCCTTTTGACCTGCAGAAGGGATGAAACAATGGTCAAGCTGCCTGCGGCGGGTGAGGAGTCGTATTCTTTGAACCACTGATGAAAGAAATATTTCTGCCGCCAATGGGCGGCAGAGGAGGCGGGAACCGGCTGCGCCGTTTCGGGCGATCCCGCGGACAGCATCGATTCTCCAAGCGGGCTTGGGAGATCGCATCTGGCCGCAGGACCAAGATCACAAGGTGATCTTCGCCTCCCCTTCTCAAAATCCCAAGCCCGCGCAGCGGGCATCTGTCGGCGCCATTGCCCAGGCATCCATTTCCCCTATGAGTGGTTAAAACTCCGTTTATAATCCCGACGTAGGCGAACGATTGCTTGTCTCGCAACATGCTTTCAATTAGTTGTTTTAGTGGATTTTATCGGTTCAACTGCGGGAGTTTTGAAATCAAGAATGCAGGATAGATTTCTCAAATTGCAATACATATCTGTTGATTTTTCCATACGATCATTTAATTATTTCCATATGAAAACGACATTGGACGTTCCCGAGACCTTGTTGAACGATGCCATGCAGATTTCCGGGGCCAAAACGAAGCGGGCCGCTGTGATGACTGCGCTGGAGGAGTTGATCCGGCGGGGGAGGATGCAAGCCCTGGCCAGTAAGCTTGGCGATTCTGACACATTCATGAGTTCCGAGGAGTTGGCGGCAATGCGTGTTCGGGAGATGCCTCAGTGACCTTGGTTGACACTTCAAGTTGGGTGCATTTCCTCCGGCGAGACGGCGACCGTATGGTCAAGGAACGGGTTGGCCGGCTTTTGCAGGAAGGGGTGGCTGTGGTGTGCCCTGTTGTTCTCACCGAATTGTGGATGGGGGCCGGGGCGGAGAAAGACCGGGCCGACGTTCAAGATTTGCAAGACGTTCTCCCCTGTTTGGCCATGAGCCGGGAGGTGTGGGAGCGATCCTATAAACTGGCGCAAACCTGTCGGACCCACGGGACTCCGGTTCCTGCCTCGGACTTGGTCATCGCCGCTTGCGCCTTTGTCCACGAGGCATCCATCGAGGCTAACGATAAGCACTTTTTGACATTGAATGGCTATCGGAAAATGGACTCTTTTTGACATGCTGGGGAATGCGGTCGTCCCCGCGCGTCTATCAGTAAGTGTTTCGGCAAACAGAGCAGGGGCAGTCTGCCTCCTCGCTCTCTTCCCTGAACACTCCAGCCCCCTGGAGGAGCCCCGTTTGGCGTGGTTGGTTGTGGCCAAGCATCCACGGAATCTGATTTTTCTGGATTTCGGGAATTTGGTTTCTCCCATGATTTTTCGGTCCTCGGATTCTCTCCCTGCGGTCGATTGTCGAGGCGAAGCAGCAGCACGGCGACAGAGCGCCACTGTTACAGTAAATCGGAATCCGCTCAAAAGCCCTAAAAACTGAGAACTTTGAAGTTTTGACACAGTCTGTGCTCTGTGTTCTATATTACACACATGAAGACCATTGCGCTTTCAGAAAGGGCTTACACTCGGCTGGCTGTCTGGAAAACCGGACGGTCGGATACCTTTTCGGCGGTCATCGAACGGTTGATTCCGCCCAAAGGCACACTGGGGGCGGCGCTTGAAGCGGTTGAATTCCTGCCGGATTGGCCTCCCAAGGAGTTTGCGTCCCTGGAAAAAACCGTGAACTCCACGCGGAAGAAGCTCCGTCCTCCATGGAACTGATCGCCGACACAACCGTGTTGATCGATCTGTGGCGCTTCCGAAAAACTCCGGGCCGGATTTTGGATCTGAGCGCCAAAGTAGGTGATGCAGCCATCCTCGTTCCGTGGATTACCCAAGCGGAGTTTTCCCGGGGAGCTCTTTTCAAGGGCGTTTCACTGGAGGTGCTGTCGGAATTTTATCGGCGCTTTCATCTGCTGCCACTCGACCAGGAAACGATGGACACCTATTGCCGGTTATGGGTGGTCATGGGCCGGGATGGCAGTGCGCCGGATTACCCGGACCTGTGGATCGCCGCCTGCGCAGTATCCCGCCATGTTCCGGTTCTGACACGAAATCCGAAGCATTTCACCGATGTGCCGGAATTGGATGTCGTTGGCTACTCCATCGATTGAGAGGTGTCCTGCGATTCAGCCCAAAGCCAGCTTTTCTCTGTCGCAGTCACGACGCAAGAAAAGTTTTCCCGCTTCAAACTGCCAACTGTTACCGTAGCGTTGCGGAGCATAACTGAACCACTGGAAACTCTTAGGCTTGATTTCCCTGCCCTCCGACATTTTGGTCTCGATGCTTTGCCGCGGATACGGGATCGTGCGGTGACAGGAACCGAACCTTCCTCCTTCCATGGATATCCAATCAAACCGGGCCGCCACAAAGTGGTCGACTGCTGAACTTGCGGGCCGCGCCTTGTGGGGTCTGGTTTCTCCCTTGTTCCGCTGGAGCCCGCGCCTCTGCTGGGGCTGGAGAACCCTTCTCCTCCGGACATTTGGCGCGGGAATCGGACGCCATGTCCAGATCCATCCCTCCGCCCGAATCTTCATCCCGTGGAAACTGAAGGTCGGCGACTGGTCATCGATCGGCTTCGACGCCCTCATCTACAACCTCGGGCCGGTTGAGATCGGCAGCAAAGTCACCATATCCCAGCGGGCCCACCTCTGCGCCGGCTCGCATGATTTCCGCGACCCGGCCATGCCCCTGCTCAAGCCGCCCGTGATGATCGACGATGAAGCATGGATCTGCACGGACGCCTTTGTCGGACCGGGCGTCAAAATCGGCAGCAGCGCCGTTGTCGGAGCACATGCGGTTGTCGTTAAAGATGTCCCTGCCGATGCCATCGTCGCTGGCAACCCGGCAAAAATCATTGGATTCCGTAAACCATGACCGAAATACCCACTGCCTACCGTTACCAAGACGCATCTGCCGCCCATACAGACGCCTATCTTTGGAAACCCATCTGTCAACTCATTCAATCAAGGACGGAGAAGCGGGTCTTCGATCTCGGCTGCGGAAATGGGGCGTTCGCCAGGCACCTGAAAAGCAGGGGCTATCATGTGCAGGGAGTTGATCCTTCCGAAGAGGGTATTCAGCTAGCAAATAGAGTTGATCCTTCCATGCAACTTGATGTGGGTAACGCCTACGAACCTTTGAGTGAACGACACGGCCATTTTCCACTGGTTGTTTCCCTTGAGGTGGTTGAGCACGTTTATTATCCTAGAAAGTTTGCCCGGTGCGTTTCGGATTCCTTGGAGCCAGGCGGAACGGCCGTGATCAGCACGCCGTATCATGGCTACTGGAAGAATCTCGCTCTGGCGTTGACTGGAGCGATGGACAGCCATTTCACTGCGCTTTGGGATCACGGACACATCAAGTTTTGGTCTATTGCTTCGCTTACTCAATTATTTGCGGAGCAGGGTTTGACACGGAAAAAGGTTCTGCGAGTTGGGCGCATCCCTGCGCTGGCAAAATCCATGATCCTTGTGGTTCAGAAGCCATGACTCTTCCGGTCACTGTCATTATCCCCGCCAGAAACGAGGAGAAGAAGCTGCCCGGATGCCTGCAGGCAATCGGAAACCGTTTCGCTGAGGTGGTGGTGGCGGACTCGGGGAGCACCGACCGCACCCGCGAAATTGCATCAGGAGCCGGCGCGACGGTTTTGGATTTCCAATGGGACGGCAGGTTTCCAAAAAAGAGAAACTGGGTTCTCCGGACCCACAAGTTTCAGACTCCCTGGGTGCTTTTTCTGGACGGCGATGAACTGGTGACGGAGGCCTTCGTTGAGGAACTGCACCGGGTGTTGCCGCTGACCCCCCATGCGGGGTTCTGGATCTCGTTCACCAACTGGTTCATGGGGCGGCCCCTGAGACATGGGGATATTTTTCGCAAGCTGGCGCTTTTTCGAATCGGCGCGGGCGAATACGAGCGGTTTCCGGAGGATCTGTGGAGCAGCCTCGACATGGAGGTTCACGAGCACCCGATCCTAGATGGTTCGGTCGGCGAAGTCTCCGCCAAACTCGATCACGACCTCTACCGGGGCCTTCACCACTACCTCGACAAGCATAACGAATACTCGACGTGGGAAGCCAATAGGTTCTGCTGGCTGAAAACCGCCCCGGCGGCGGAGTGGGACATCCTCACCCCAAGGCAAAAATTCAAGTATCGCAACCTCGACCGCTGGTGGCTCGGATGGCTCTACTTTCTGGCATCCTATCTGGGCAAACGCGGATTCCTTGACGGCGTCGCCGGATGGCACTTCAACCGGCTCAAAAAACTCTATTTCGATGACATTCGCATCAAGATCCGGGAAATGAATGACGTTGAGAATTGATCGAGAATCCGCCCTGCCTGAAAACCGATTCCACCATAAAAACTTCCGGAACTTTCAAACCGCCACTGGAGCGCATGCTCCTTGCTGGGCTGTCCGTCGTCACGGCGGCAGCGGTTGGGTCGCTCTGGGTTGGCAACTGGCCGGATCCTAAACCCAAGCCGCTTCCGTGGAGTCCCGACGCAATAGTGGTTTTGGGCGGAGGCGATCGCATGCGCGCGCAGGAAGGCATTCGTATGGCGGAGCATTACCCTGCCGCCCCGGTCATCGTGACCGGTGATGGCGGCTATCTGTGGAAACTGCTGGAGCCTGCCATCAGTTCGACCCGCCTCCTGAGCGAACCCAAGGCCACCTCGACTTTCGAGAATGCAACATTCACCGCCCCGATGCTTGAGGCCCTTGGAGCGCGGCGAGTGCTCATCGTCACAAACTGGTTCCATGCGCCGCGTGCTCTGGCCGTTTTTCGAAAAGCTCAGCCCGGCAGGGAGTTTGCTGTCGCATTTTCCAGAAAGCCCGACCCGATGCCCTCCTGGGACACCGCCGCCCAGCGCCGCGAGCGTTTTGCCTGCGCAGCGTATTTGCTCCTTCACGGCGTTTGGTGCTTCTGACGTTCGATGAAAATCTCCATCCTTACTGCATCTTTCAATCCGGGCCCGGTATTCAGGGCCTGTCTGGATTCCGTGGCCGGGCAGAGACTTCCGGAAAGCGTCGCTGTGGAGCATCTCGTTCTGGATGGCGGCAGCACGGACGGGACGCTTCCGGTTCTTGATCAGTGGGCACGTGAGGGGCCGGGAAGGACGTTCCGCTCGAAGCCCGACGACGGGTTCTACGGGGCGCTGAACTCCGGGATTCCACTGGTGCAGGGCGATATCGTCGGCATCCTCAATGCCGACGATTTTTATTTTGACGACAACGCGCTGGCGCGCGTGGCGGAGGCATTTGCCGATCCGGATGTGCAGGGTGTCTATGGCGATCTGGTCTATGTGAAGGGAGGGATCAGGAAGTCGGAAGTCGGAAGTCGGAAGTCGGAGGGGGACGGCAGTTCGGGAGGAGTTGGCAGTTGGCAGGGGACAGGGGACAGGCCGGAACTCCAAATCAAGCGCTATTGGAAGTCAGGAAATTTCCGGAGGAGCGGATTCTGGTGGGGGTGGATGCCCCCGCATCCGACGGTCTTTGTCAGGCGGGAAGTTTACGCCCGTCTGGGGTATTTCCGGACCGATCTCGGCTCTGCGGCAGACTACGAATGGATGGTCAGGGTCATGGTCAGGCATCATGTTCCGTTCCGGTATATCCCTCACGTGCAGGTCGCCATGCGCGAGGGCGGGATGAGCAACCGCTCGCTTGCCGCCCGCCTCGACGCGAACCGCAACGACCGCAAAGCCTGGTCGGAAAACAATCTTACCCCCCTCCCCTGGACGATCCTGATGAAGCCGCTCCGCAAGCTTCCACAATGGTTTGCGCGGCTTCGCAGCGAATGAAATGCGAACACATGGCCGTAGGGGACGGCCAGGGTAGCTCACGCGGAGACGCGTGACCCGAAGGGCGCTACTCGCGGGAGCGAGAGCGGCAAATTTGAAATGGAGAATGCCACCGAAGCTTGCTTCGGTTTTTTTTGCTGGAGGGACGACCGCCGTGTCGTCCGTAGATGACAGAGGACCGGACAGCGCCGGTCCCTCCAACGGCCCCGGGGATTGCCCGACGCTCTACCCCCCTGCTGAAAAAAGCCAATGAGATTACGGCAAAGCCCCGCGGCCGGTGGCCCTGAGGAATGCATCAAGGTGTTTCCAGGTCTCCGGGAGGTTCCCCTCTTGCATGGCCAGCACCGCTTGGAGGCGGATGGCATCCTTCGCGCCCGATGCCGCCGCATCGGCGAGAATCCTGCGGGCCGTGACCGTGTTGCCCCGTTGCAGGTAATAAGCGCTGGCACCTGCGGGGTCATCGGGCGGAACGCTCAGATCCGCAGGAACTGAAGGGAGTTGCAAATCAATCCCGTAGCGTTCGCAGACCGCCCGGATGGCAGTCGCGTAGTCGCGTGCCGCGATCATCTGGCGCAAATGGACCGGCCACGCCGCATCATCCCAACCGCTCCGGCTATCCAAAAATCCTTTGAGCGCCTCGCGGCCGCATCTCGTCTCCAGAATCCCAAGAAATCTTCTCTTTTCCGCTTCGTCAAGAGTGCTCAAGAATTCCAGATCATCAGAGGCCTGCCACACAAAGACTTTGTCTGTCAGCGGATTTTCGATCCACAGCAGGCGATACATCGGGCCCCGGTGCGCGATGCGCCCGAGTGCGCTGATCAGGTCGGCGTCCTTTCCCGCCTGCGAAAGCATTATAGCGTAAATCGCCCACACCGGGCGCTCCGGGAATCCGCCAGCCAAGTGGATGGCTTCGTGTCGCACGATCGCCTCATCCCAGAGTTCCGCCGTCCTTATGGGATCGGTCCCTCTCCAAATCCAGCCCTGATCGTAGGGAATCTGAGGGCGCCCCGGGTCCAGAGCGCGTTCGACAGCAAAGCGCGACTCGACTTCCGGTATCGTCGCCCCGGAGGAGTAGAGCAGAAGGCCGAGTTGGAAATAGAGTCCCCGAGCCATTGGCAGAACGTTCAGGGCATCGCGGGCGGCTGATTCTGCAGCGGCAAGATTCCCCTCCCTTGAAAGCGCAACAATCTGCTTCAGTGTGGCTCCGGCAAGAAAGGGGGGACGAGGAACTCCGCCGAACCATTGGGCGTGGATCAACCCGGCGCCAAGTAGAAAAACAAGAACTCCCGCAGGCAAAAAGATCCAACGGACAACCCGTCCTCCGCGCTTTACCCGGCTGTCCGGAAATCCGCGAAGGCCCAGCCCGGCAAGGACAAGAATCCACCACCCCAGCCCGGCATTGTGCATCGGGACGTCTACCAATCCGTGCGCAATTGCGGTGAGAGCGGCTGCGGCAATCCCCCATCGCACCGGCCACCCGGGAGTCGTCCTGTCCTGCGCAAGGAGAGTGCGCAGGAGAATCAAAAGCCAGGCGAGCAGAAGAACGAGTGCCGCCGGACCGGCCTCAGCTGCCAGAAGCAGCCAGTCGCTTTCGGGATGAATCGCAACCGCCTCCCGCAAACTCAGGCGGGAGTAGAACGGATAAACCCACGCGTAGTTGCCAAATCCGATCCCGGTGATCGGAAAATCCTTCACCATATCCAGAGTGTCCAGATAGACGGGAATCCGGAAATCTCGATTTCTCAATGGAATAGGCGTGGCAGACGGGAGAAAGGAGGGAAGTGCTGAAGCTGCTTGCGTTGCCGGAGCATGCCTGCCGTCCAGCGCAAGAATCCGGTCACGGGCCGGGCCGTCGGAAAGCAAAAAGAAGGCGACTGCCATCGCCGTGAGCGCAAAAACAGAAATCCAAAGCGGGCGCGAAGAGTGGATGCGCCCGAGTCCGGCCAACCAGAGCAACAATCCAAGGAAAAGGAAAACGATCCCTCCTCTGGAACTGGAGAAAAAAAGGAGCGCGACGGCGCTGACCGCCAGTGCCGCAGCCCCGGCCAGGACCGCCATCCATCGCCCCGTCTTCCATCCCGTTGCAATGATGCCGGGACAAAGTATGCAGCCGGTCACTAGAAACGTGGCCGCATGGTTCCGGTTGGGAAAAAATCCGAATCCCGCACGGGCAAATCCATCCTCCTCAAAAAACGGGTATTTCCAACCGGTTGAGGATGCATAGATGGCCAGTCCGGCGTAGGCGGCACATACCAGGGCTGCGGTGACAGCCAGCCAAAGAGTTGCGGGAAATCGAACCGGATGTCCCAGGATGTAGAGGGCAATCATCACCGCAGCGGCAAAGTTCAGAAGCCAGAAGCCGGTTTCCTCCGGGGAGACGGAAATGGCGGGTGCCATCTGCAGGGCGGGAAGGACTTCCAGGCCACGACGCCATTCGGGCATGGAAGGCAAATGGGCCGATAGCAGCGATAGGGAAGCACAAGCCACCGCGAGGCCCCCCAGGACCCAGTTCCACTTGCTCACCCGCCTGGCTGGCGGAAGGACGATCATCGTTACGCCGGCCGCAGCAAGAAATACTCCCAAGGCCCCCTGCATCGGCCCACCAGCCAGAAAAACGGATCCGCCGGCCGCCGCCAGCATCACGGCCTGCGCGAGCGGCGATCTCCAGGGGGATTCGCTCAGGGCAATGGGGGGTACGGTATTACGGGGCATTGGTGCGCCGTCATCCTCCGATGCGGCAATTGAGGTTGAATGAAAATAAGTTTTAAGTTGAACTTCTTTCCCGAGAAGCCTAAACTTCAAGAATCTTATGAGCCCAATCATCCCTCTCCGTGCGGCGACTGCGCTTCATTTTTTTGCCGCGCTGATTTTGTTGCTTCTTGGCAACCTATCAGCTCAAGAGTCAACGCCTCCCCCCCGAACTGCGTCAGCCCCGGCTCAGAAATTGGAACCGGGCTTGATTGTGATGGTCAAGACCGAGGGGGAAGTCAGGCTGGTGAACGACAAAAACCCCGAAGGAATTCTGGTAAAGAAGGGGGCGACCGTGCCCCAGGGATCGACAATCGTCACGGCAAAGAATTCCTCTGCCGACCTCCTGCTCTCGAACGGAGCCGCATTCCATGTCGGGGAGGATTCCAAATTCGCCGTGGAGCAGTTCGAACAGGAACACTGGCCGTGGGATAAAAACAAGGAGAAGTGGAATAATTTAAAATCCGAGCCATCCGTCAGCACGACCCGCATGCATCTGGAGCAGGGCAGCATCGTTGCAACCGTGAAGGGGCTGAAGGCGAAGTCCTCGATGAATATTTCCACGCCGCTGGGAATCGCGGGAATCCGCGGGACAACATGGAGTTTGTCGGTGACCCGGACTACCGGCGGACAGCTTCAGGTCAACCTCAGCGTTCCCGAGGGGTCGGTAACATTCGCCGGTGCCAACGGAGCAACCTCCACGCGCACGGTCGCCGGGACTTCAACGCTGATCACCGCCAATATCACCCCGGATGGACGCCTCGTTGTCACTGCCCAGTCCGAATCAAGAATGACCCCCGACCAGGCAGCGGTGATCCGCGAGATCATCCGGCAGGTGGAGGCAGAAAGCGGCATTTTCTCACAGATCGCAGATGACCCGGCTTCGGTTCAGAACACGGCACTCAGCGGAGAGACTGGCACGGTTCCAGGGTCGGGCGACCAAGGCGCGGGACAGGGAGGCGGAGGCTTTTCCACGGGCGATACATTCCCCGGAACATTTTCCGGTGGCGGCGGTAGCGGAGGAGGAGGCGGTGGAACCACCTCAACTCCCACGCCTACTCCCACGCCAACGCCAACGCCTACTCCAACCCCTACACCGACGCCCACCCCGACCCCGGTTCCCAGTCCTTGAGCCCTTGCGGGGAATTCCCCCGCTGCGGACACTCAGAGCACCGGTAGGCCGGGCCTATTGCATAAGTGGCTTTCTTGGATCTCTGCGGGAAATTTTCCTTTTGAGGCCTGGTGGTTAACTGCGGAATTTTGGATCTATTCAGCGGAAGTGGATCGCAACAGGAATAGTCATTTCAGGATGGGGTGAATTCCGTTAACCAAAATTTGGAAGATGGGAGTAAAGAATCCTCGGGCAAGCCCCGGGGCATTTGGAGGGACCGGCGCCGTCCGGTCCGTTACTTTCAACCCGAAAACGTCCTTTGCTCGGGGCGATCTGCCACAATCTGCTGGCCGCAAAGGGCCTGATGTTGACTCGCTCGCTCCCACTCGTCTCGCCCTGTCGGGCTGTCCTGCGGACAGTCTTCCCCGCCCGCGCCCACGGGCAGGTGGTGTCAGCGCTCACCGGATCACAGCGGATACGCCTTGCGCTTTCGCAGGCCCTATCGGC
>Ga0247840_10011846_pt1 | contig 10505 bp, 6 predicted proteins | sample LaCruzMarch2015__FD_192404 | JGI IMG/M metagenome (GOLD analysis project Ga0247840, IMG submission 192404) | Freshwater microbial communities from meromictic Lake La Cruz, Castile-La Mancha, Spain - LaCruzMarch2015_17m | ecosystem: Environmental > Aquatic > Freshwater > Lake | place: Spain...
GGCCAGGTGGCTTCCATTATATAGAGGCGCTGGTCATCCAGCGTATAGCCCTCCTTTTCAAGAAAGGTCCATCTGCCCTCGTAGCCGTAGGCGGAGTTCACAGTCAGGATGCTCGTCGGTACTGCCGGCTTTAGGACAGGCTCTGAAATCCTTTCAATGGTCATATCCGCATCAATGCCGTTTCTCAGAAATTCCTGCTGGTATCTGGCTGTATTTTTCAAAGTTTCAAAATCCTCCTCGCCAGTGGCCAATATCAAAACCCGGGCCTTCATGGCATCGATGGGGCTTAGGCTGACGACAGGGGCTATATTGATTACGGTTGCTTCGACTGCTGCTGAAGCGGACTTGCGGTCGGAGTCGGAAACATATTCTTCCAGAGTCGGCTCAAACCAGACCTCTTTTAATGAAAGATCGATGGTAAGGGGCCCAACACCCTCCTTCTTAAAAGACACTTTTTTTCTGGTGCCAAAGGACAGGTCCTGTAAATCCATGAGGGCGAAATTTCCTCCCCAGGTTCGGTCCAGCTGATCCCCATCTGCGGACAAGGTTGCATCCGTAACCGTAATCTCAGCCAAATTCTCTCCCGGATTTCTGATATAGGTCTCCTCGGCGGCGATGACCGGCAGAGGCGGTAAATCCGGATTGACCAGAAAAGTCCTGATTACGGTATCTTCTCTGCCGCGGCTGTCCCTGGCATGGATGGTGTACTGGAAACTTGCCGGTTGCAGGCTGTCGGTGCCATTTAAAAGCTGGCCCGGGTTTTTGGTTAAAAACTCCAGGGTGAATTTAGCGAAATAAGGGTCGTCCCCTTCTCCACCACCCATTTGGCCAGCTTCGATCAGCGGCCGGGTCTTGATTAAGGCGCTGTTCTGCTGAGTCTCCTCCCTGCTCAGATGGATCCTATTGCTCTCCGGATCCCCAATAGGCGGGCTTTCAGTCAGTGGATCTTCGATCTGTTCAATCTCCAGATAAAAATCCGTCAGCGGGTAGGCAGGATTCAAGGCTATGGCAATAGTGAGTATCTGCTTTCGATTGTCCTTTTGAACGCCCGATAGAATTTCCCTGATCGCTGGTGTTGCCAACACCTGGATTGACTCCTGATCCGACAGCTCTTCGCCGCCGTCGGGATACACCTCTAGCCTCCCCGTATAAATGCCGGGATTATCAAAGGTCATTTCTGCAGCCGTGGATTTTATTTTTTCAATCGTCGCTGCATCGTGCTCGAGGACGGAGAATCTGTTGCTGGCGAGACCCTCCGCATAGGCTCTTGCGGCTGAATAGCCTTCGCCATCGACTAAAAGGCTGCTGGCATCCTCTGCCAATGTGGGATGACCCTCAAAGGTATAAGGCGGCAGAATCAGATCCGCTTCTCCTGATATGTCAGTGACTCCCGGAGGCTCCGGCGGATCGGGAATGATTTCCGGGGTGCCTTCTCCCAAAAAAACCTGGATGGTCTTTGACCCGGTCTTATTGATGGGATTGGGATCATTCATAAAGATGGAGGCAAAATCCGCTGATCCGTTTAGGCTCACGGCGTTGATGCCCTGATTCAAATCCTGGCGATAAATTCTGACCATAAATGTATATTGGCTGGTGTTGCTGGTGGCAATTTCGGCCTTGCTCCCAAGAGGCGCCGTATACCCTTTATAGGCTACGCCCGATACAGTCATATAAGTCATGGGCAGGCCGCCATAATTGATTTTGCCTGAAATCGTCACCGGTATATCAATGGCGATTTGATCCGGCAATATTTGATAAAGATTGTAAGGTGTCGTCAGCACCACGCTGGTCTTAATGGTGTTTTTCATGGCAGGAATGGTGAAGGTGTCATAATAGCCATTGCTTTGCCTAAGCTGAACTGTCCCGTTGATTTCAACTGAAGGCGTGCTCATCACCTTCATATAATCCAGTTTTTCCGCCCAGGCGGATACGGGTCTTTGCGCCAATATTTGGGTCAGCGTCAGATCAGTAGGCTTGCCGTCATTAAGCACCTTTGTCGTCAGCATATAGGTCTTCAGACCTTCTCTGGCCAGAACCATCGCCTGCCAGGTGGCATAGTTGGCAGGATTGGTCACCCAGATCTTATCCGGAAGCGGTGTTTCCGAGATGGCATCCGGCGGGAAAAGGTCGTTTGTAATGGCGTTGCCTAAAAAATCATAGCCCAGATAGCGGTATTGTATAAAATCGTTGTCGTCAATCTTTGCGTCTCCGTGGCAATTGCTGTAAGCTACCACGCTATAAATGGCGAAGGTCTTATAATTTAAAATCTGGCCGCCGTTGTTGATATAGGGCTCCCCCATAGCCTCTAGCTGTGTTCTGGCAGCGTCTATCTCGGCTATAGTCACCTGTGCATAGGGATCTGTTTCACCATACGAAACGATTCCAGCCTGAGCAATAACGATTATTGTAATCAAGGCCGCTAAAATTAGTCGCAAAAACTTGGTTTTTCCCCTGAACATAGTACTAACCCCCCTTTGATATACAGTCTTTGTCATTCTTGAAATTTACCCAGATATAAAGTCGTGCGGGCTGTAGCATCATCGTCAAGGCGCACCCCTACCCCTTGAATGATTGTCTCCTGATTTGGCAAGTCAATTAACTTCAAAAAAGCATTTTCTCCCTGCTTTTCATACTGCTTGCCATAGTTTTCCAAAGCAAGGTCATGGATTTGAACTCCGATACTTTCTCCAAAGATCGCCATCAGCAGATTCTTATGCATCGCAGCCAGATTTTGGTCCAGGACCCTGCCCTTGTTCAAAAATACATCCCGCCAATCCATCTGCCCAGCTTGCAGCGTCTTACCTGAGATCAGATCCTGGAGCTGTGAAAGTCTGTAAGTCATGCCCAAATCAAAAACAACAAAAGGCTGAACCTTTCCGATTACCGGTGGTTTGCCATCATTGAAGGCGAAGCTGGAGGTTCTTGGAAAATTCACAGCATCCTTTTCACTCAGCACGATACTGATGGTATCGTAGGCGATTCCCCTGCCCCCATTAATCGTGATAAAATAATCCCCTTGGGCTGCTGTTTGCCAATAAGCTTTCAGCACCTTATATATATCCGCGTTGATATTTTTGTAGGTGGCTCCCGCAGGCGCCCACTCGTCAGATAAAGCTCCGGCATTTTGGCCCGTTGGGTTTTCGTCCGTGAAATAAAGCTTTCCATGGGCAAGACTAAATCGGCCACGCACCTGGGGCTTATACTGCTTATTTTCCAGCCAATGGATATTGTCGTCATGGGCGCTGATATTGCTGCCGTTGTACCAGGCCTCCATGGCAGGGTAGTCGGCATCCATGACCCAGTAAGCCTCCGCCAGATCCGATAGTGAGTTGGGTGGCAGGGGTTCGCCTGCCTGATTGGTATAAAACCTATAAACTGCAGCGGCAGCCTCTGCTCTGGTCAGCCTTCCGTCAGGCTCAAATCGCCCATCCGGGTACCCAATTAGTATGCCTGCATCATAGGATTTCATCATCTCAAATTCAAATTGATCTCCCGGCGAGACATCCTTGATTGTCTCAAGCAAGAGGGTATAATCCTTAATGGTGCGGTCCCCCAATGCCGACCCGAGAATCAGCGCCATGTACTTTCTTGGTATAGGCTTTGCCAGATCTTCCACCTTGATGTCCCACTTGGTATATAGTGCCCAATCCAGTCCTTGCTCGTAGGCTTTCACAGCCCAATTAGCAGGATTTTCGAAGCCTGCTGACTCGACGGCATGGCTGCTGGATAGGGTTGGAGCCCCTTGGTGAATAGACGCCAAGACCATCATTCTGATAAATTCCGCGAAGGTGACGATCTGATCATGCTTAAAGGTCCCATCCGGATAACCCTGAAGAATGTCAGCCGCTGTCAGCTCGGCGACTGCTCCGTAAAACCAGTCGCCCTGCTTCACATCCTTATAATAGATGCTGCTGCTGATTACAGCCTTAGCCGAAAAAATTCCTGGTCTCTCTGCTAGAACCTCCTTTGATTCTTCCGCAAACACCCCCCAGTTGTTTGCCAGCCATATAACGATTAGCCATGCAAGAACCAAGAAAGCCAGTATCGGTGCCTTTTCACTTTTCCCCATTTCAAATCCCCCTTTTTTACTAATTACCATAAATTACCATTTCATACTAATATGGTAATATTTTCCATTACATTTTGCAAGTCTTTTTTATTTCTTCTAAGCCTTTTAACCTTGCCCAGAGAGTCCCCTTCTGATATAATGCAGTTTGTGATTTTAATAAATTGTTTTATGAAGTGAAGTGAGGTGAAAGAAATGCTTGGTTTTGACCCGGAAAAATACCTTGAAGAACAGTCCAAGTACATCCTTGAGCGCATCAAGCTTGGAGAACGGCTTTATCTTGAATTTGGCGGAAAACTTTTATTCGATATGCACGCCAAACGCGTTCTGCCCGGTTTTGATGAGAATGCCAAGATTAAATTATTGCATAAGCTAAAGGATGAGACAGAAATCATCATCGCCATCTATGCCGGCGACATTGCCAGAAATAAGACCAGGCAGGATTTCGGAATCACCTATGATTTAGATGTGTTCAGACTGATGGACGATCTGCGAAAATACGATCTTTCTGTGAACAGCGTTGTCATTACAAGATACGAGGGTCAGCCTGCCGCAGATGTCTTCATCAATAAGCTGGAAAGACGCGGGCTCAAGGTCTACAAGCATCTGGCCACCAAAGGCTATCCGACGGATGTGGATCTCATCGTCAGTGATGAAGGCTACGGCGCCAATCCCTATATCGAAACAACCAAGCCCCTTGTTGTCGTCACAGGCCCGGGCCCGGGCAGCGGCAAGCTGGCTACCTGCCTCAGCCAGCTCTATCACGAGAACAAAAGGGGCGTCAAAGTCGGCTATTCTAAATTCGAAACCTTCCCCGTCTGGAACCTGCCTTTGAAACACCCGGTGAATGTGGCCTATGAGGCCGCTACTGTGGATCTCATGGACGTCAATATGATTGACTCCTTTCATCTCGAAGCCTATGGTCAGATGGCCATCAATTATAATCGGGATCTGGAGATTTTCCCCGTCATCAGAAGAATTATTGAAAAGATTACCGGAGAAGAATCCATGTACAAGTCTCCCACGGATATGGGCGTCAATAAAGTGGGCTTCGCCATCACCGATGATTCGGTCATTAGAGAAGCCTCCCGTCAGGAAATCGTCAGAAGATATTTTAAAAGCAAATGCGAATACAAGAAGGGGCTACTGAGTCAGGAATCCCTGGACCGCTCCAAATTGATCATGGACGAGCTTGGGCTCAAGGAAACAGATCGAACGGTAGTCGCTGCCGCCCGTTCCTACACGGAGCAAAAGAATACAGAGGAAGAACGCTGTGACGGCTATGTCATTGGTATGGCCATCGAGCTTCCCGACGGCAGAATCGTTACCGGAAAAAGCTCCAAAACCATGGTAGCCTCAAGCGCCGCCGTGCTGAACGCCATCAAACTCCTGGCAGGCTTGTCAGAAGACATTCATATCATTTCCCCCGTGATCCTTGGGCCTATCGAAACCCTCAAGCTGAATATCCTGAGAAGCGGAAAGGCTACTCTGGACTGTGAAGAAGTGCTGCTGGCGCTGACCATCTCCGCCGCCACCAACCCGACTGCCCAGGCTGCTTTGGAAAAGCTCACGGATCTTCGCGGGTGCAAGGCTCATTGTACAGCCATATTGAGCTTCAGTGACGAACAGCTGTTGACCAGCCTCGGCATCGATGTCACCAGCGACCCGGAGTACTCCTCGAATAATTTGTATTATAGCTAAAAATTGAAGTGGCATCTTTCACAAAATTTTAAGGTGTCGCAAATGCAAATGGCATAATAACAACCCCGTTATTTCACTTTAGTATCATAAAGTGAAATAACGGGGCTTTTTTAATTTCTTGTTTCATTTTTTGATAGAATTATGAAATAACGCGATCAAGTAGGAAGTCGATGATATTGACGTTTCTAATCCCGTCAAAATCATTATAAATGGTTTTATCCATAGTCAGAATTACTTTTTTATAGTGGTCAGAGATCAGCCTCAAAGGTCTAATTTCACGTTCTCTCGTTTCTGCATCCATAATGGTTGCTGAAACCTGGTAATATATTTTTTCGGTAGCTTTTGTGGCCACGAAGTCTACTTCAAAAGTCCCAACCTTACCGATGGCCACATCAAATCCCCTGCGCAAAAGCTCAAAATAAATGATGTTTTCCAGAACATGTCCATAGTCCGTGTTCCGAAGACCAGTGAGTTGATTGCGTATACCTGTATCAATCACATAATATTTTTCTTGAGTTTTAAGAAACAGTTTGCCTTTGAGGTCGTAGCGGTTCGCACGATAAATGATGAAGGCGCTCTCCAGCATTTTTAAATAATTATCTATGGTATCGCTGGTGGTTTTTCTTCCGCTGCTGGTCAGGTAGTCACTGATTTTTCTGGTGGATATAGGGCTGCCAATATTAGCAGCGATAAATTTCAAAACGCTTTCGAGTAATGCTGGATCCCTGACGTTATTTCTCTGGACAACATCTTTCATAATGACAGTATTATAAATGCCGGCTAGAAATACGGAGATGGCATCCGGATGATCCATTAATTCCACAACTGTTGGCAGACCACCATACTCCAGATAAGTCTGAAAAAGCACATCGACATTTGCGCCTTTTTCTGCATCATTAAAATCGAGATATTCTTTGAACGACAATGGCTGCATCTTGATTTCTACATAGCGACCTGAAAGCAGTGTTGACAACTCAGATGACAAGAGATAGGCGTTGGAGCCAGTTATATAAATATCGACATTGGAATCGACGAGAAAAGAATTTATCGCCTTTTCCCAAGACGCAACCTGCTGCACTTCATCAAGCAAAATGTAGTATTTAATTTTTTCATTTATCATTTTATTATTGATGTAATGATATAAATCTTTGTAGGTTGTGATGTCAGCAAATTCAAAGGCTTCAAAATTCATTCGAATGATTTGATCTACTCTGGCACCGTTTGAAAGCAAATGCTCTTCAAACAACGATAGCAATGTGGACTTACCACAGCGACGAATACCGGTAACAACCTTAATGAGTGGCTTATCTTTGAAGTTGATAAGCTGAGTTAAGTATAAATCTCGCTTTTTCACACAAATCACCTCTTAATGCAGAGTATACTCTGCATTAAGAGGTGATTCAAGCATTTTTTCCGTTTATACTCGAAAAACTTTTCCTTCTAAGCGTTTTTTCAGTTTATACTCGAAAAACTTTATTATAGCTGTACGACCTCTATGGCCTTCAAAAGCTGGGGATCGCTGCCGTCAACCGTCGCCTTGCTGACATAGTCCGTAACAGCTTTAGTCAGCGCTGCACGAGTCGAGTTGTCCAGGCTGCCGTAAGCATATAGACCACTGCCCTTCTGAAATAGCTTAACTGCGGAAACCGTTGCCGCATCCATCACGCCATTGATCTCTACCTTGTAGCCGAGGAAGGAAAGTCTCTGTTGGGCGCCGTAAACATTGAGTCCCTGATCGCCGGCCACAGGCTTGGTTTTTTCGATCATGGGAGCGAAGGCAGACAGTTTATCCAGCATCACCTTAGTATCAGCCTCGTTGCCGAGCTTATTGGTCACCACATAATCCGGCGTCAGCCCAACGTGGTCTATTTTGTTGTGGTTTGGGGTGAGAAAATAGTATTTTGACAGCTTCATGGAGGCGCCATTGGCAAGCTCGATCACCTGTTGCGCTGTCCCTTTGCCATAGCTTTGCTCTCCAACCAGAAGTCCTGCCTTGCTGTCCTGAAGAGCACCAGCCAAAATTTCCGACGAGCTGGCGCTGCCTGAATTAATGAGAACAGCAATCTTCATATGGGTTATGCCGAGCCCACTGGATGAGATCATATCAACGACCTCTCCCTGTTGCTCGAAGGAGACTATGGTGCCCTTCGGCATGATCTGATCCGCAATATTCGCTGCTACAGTGATATAGCCGCCGGGATTGTTGCGCAGGTCTATGATGATTTTAGTCATACCCTGAGTGATCAGCTGCAGCTTCATGGCGGTAAATTCCCTGTCCGTATCGTTGTCAAAGCTGTCTATTTTAATGTAGCCGATGCCGTCCTCAAGCATTTTGCCGGATACGGCCTTGACCTTGATGATCTCTCTGGTCAAATTGAAGAGGAGTACACCGCTGACACCCGCCCGCTCGATACCTAGAACAACCTTCGTTCCCGCAGTGCCCCTCAGCAGGGCTACAATCTCATCTCCGGTTAGCATGCGCACATCTTTGCCATCTACCTCGACGATGATATCTCCGGATAGAATCCCCGCTTTTGCAGCAGGCGTCCCTGAGATTGGTGCTACGATGATGCACTGGCCGCCCGAGGCATCCAGGCTGACACCCACACCGCTGAATTCGCCGTCAACAGATGTGAGGAAATCTTCCTTGGCCTCAGTGGTTGCATAATAAACACTATGCGGATCCAGAGAATCAAAAATGCCCTTGAAGGCACCATCGATCATCTGCTTATAAGTCACATTATCCTTGTATTCCCTCTTGATATCCAGAAGCAGCTGCCTCATGAAATCAAGCTCCGAATCAATATAGGTGCCGCCTTCTGTCACCGCCACAGGCTGAGTCGTCGCCGCATAGGACGAAAGCTGCCCTGTAGTCAGGAAAACAAAGGAAACACTGGTTAAAATCATGGTGACAATGATGATATATGCTATGATCTTGGCTATTTTCCTCGCTGTGGAATGGCTCATCTTTTATACCCCCTAGAAAGCTTCGCTTTAAATTTATAGGATCTCAATATCGAGTCTGCTTCGACCCTCAGAAAGCCCGCGCAGGCTGATATGGTAGTCGATATTCAAGGATCCCTTGGCATCCTTCTTGTTGATTTTATTGGTGATACTGTTGGTTAAAAGTTCCATTTCAACAGAGCCATAGGGTGTCTCGTACATGCCTTTAAAGCGTTTGCCCTTCTGAAATTCCATTTCATTATCCATGGATGCCCCGTCTCCGAAACGCCGCATTTCAATTTTATTATCCGTAATCTTAAGGCTGGTGGTGCAGCCCAGCATGCCCGAAAACTCGCTCTCGGCATAGGTCAGGAACAAGGCATCTCCCTCTTCATAGAATTTGCCTTCCGTCACGAACTCAATCTGCTGTTCTTCAGAGTCCTTCATAATTTGTTTGCCGATGATTTTCAGCATAATATCCTTCATTTTAACTTTACCCTTCTCTTTGGTTTTTTAAGTTGTATTTTTCGAACCCATAACCAATGATGCCTTCGATGAGTTCGGCATATCCGACTCCGGCCTCAGCCCACAAGCAGGGAAACATACTGTACTTTGTGAATCCCGGTATTGTATTGATCTCATTGAGGAAGATTTCGCCCGTATCCCGTGTTACAAAAAAGTCCACGCGTGAGAATCCGCAGCAGTCAAGTGCCTCATAGGCCTTGATTGCCATTTCCCTGATGGACTCCGCCATTTCTCTTGTGATGTCCGCAGGTATGCACATTTTGGATTGACCGCCGTCGAAATACTTCGCCGTATAATCATAAAACTCATTGGAAGAAATAATCTCGCCTACGGCAGCTGCCTCTGGTTTATAATTCCCAATAATCCCGGTTTCAATCTCGCGGCAGGAAAGGCCCTCTTCAATGACGAGTCTCCGATCATGCAGGGCAGCTTCGGCAAAGGCAGCCACTAATCCCTGCCTGTCCTTGGCTTTTGTCACGCCGACACTGGAACCCATATTGGCCGGCTTGACAAAAACCGGATAACCCAGCTCCTGCTCCACCTTCTGTATAATTGAATTCACATTATAATCTATTTCTTCTTTTAAAACAACCACATGTTTGCAGATTGGAAGTCCAGCCCTGGCAAAAAGGTCCTTGGCCACAGCCTTGTCCATTGCCGTCGCGGAGCCAAGTACACCGCAGCCTGCGTAGGGAATATCCACCATCTCAAATAATCCCTGGATGGTGCCATCCTCTCCATGAGGACCATGCAGCACCGGAAATGCAAAGTCAATGAGATCCTTGAGCGATTTGCCACCAGCACCCAAAATGGTCATGGCGTATTTCTCGGGATTCGCAGCCAAAGCCTCCTCGGCCGCCTTCTGCCAGGCCCCGGTTTCGATCAGCGCGACGGGACCGTCATAAAGCAGCCAGTTGCCATCTCTGGTTATACCGATGCAAATCACCTCGTATTTGTCCCGATTGGTCGCATTAATGATGGAGGTTGCCGACATCAATGAGATATCATGTTCACCGGATCTGCCTCCGAAAATGATGCCGAGCCTGATTTTGTCCTTCATAGATTCCTCCTGAATTATAATATCACTCTACTTCATCTGATTATAGACCTCCTGGCCATAGTAGGTCAACGAAGGAATCTATTTAATCCTCCAGCCGATTTCGAAAATAGTCAATTGTAATCTTTAGTCCCGACCTCAGATCCACCGTCGGTTCCCAGCCAAGGGCCTGCTTGGCCAGTGAGATATCCGGTTTTCTTCTTTTAGGGTCAT
>Ga0247840_10011847_pt1 | contig 10503 bp, 8 predicted proteins | sample LaCruzMarch2015__FD_192404 | JGI IMG/M metagenome (GOLD analysis project Ga0247840, IMG submission 192404) | Freshwater microbial communities from meromictic Lake La Cruz, Castile-La Mancha, Spain - LaCruzMarch2015_17m | ecosystem: Environmental > Aquatic > Freshwater > Lake | place: Spain...
CCCATCAAACCTCAGCGTTTGCGTCTTCGTCACCACCGCCACGCCCGGAGCCTTCACCACCACGTCGTTTCGCCAGTGGTCTTTAATGTCCCCAAAATAGTTTTTTGTCCAACAGTAATACGTGTAGGTCAACGCCGGTTGCCACACATACGTCGTGGATTCCACCTGCCGGCCTTGGCCGTCGTAGGTGATGCCCGCTTCCGCATACTGGTGGCTGAACGTGGTCCGCCCGTCTTTGTTCGTCCCCCTCCCATCCTCCACCCACACGGTCTGCCCCCACAACCGGTCCGTCGGCACCACCGCCTGAACGCCCACCCCCCCCGTCGTCACCGTTCCGTAGGTGTAATCGTAACGCACCGTCGCCGTGCCGTTACGCCAATCCCCGTCCAACCCCGGTATTCCCCCACCCCCCACCTCCCCCCACACACGGTTTTCTTCACGCCCCGTCGAGCGCCCTAAAGAATCGTAAACCACCCCAGACACCACCGTCGTCGTTTGCGTTTTCTCTTCGTAACTTTTCAATAAGTTCGAAAAGAAAACACCCATGGACTCCTCCACGGTTTTATCCGCCGGAAGGTTTAAGCCTTTTTTCATCAAATCGCTGAACGTCAACCCCGCCAAAGCCGTTCCATCCGCCAACACCCACGACGATAAATCCCCGCACACCTCCGTCGCCAACCGTTGCGTCACATCCGGTGCTGGGTTTTTAAACAACAACTCCTTCATCAACACCAACAACGGCGTCTCCGCTAAAAGAGACCCGTCCGGTGTGGCCATTTCCAATTCGATCAAACGGCTCAAGGGCACGTCCAAAACGCTCACCAACACCTGCTCGATTTCTGGTTTGCTGGGATCGTCTGGAATCTCCGGCGGGAAGAGACCTTGCAACGATTCCATAAAGGAAGAACGGGTGTCTTCGGGGTCACCGGATCCGTAAAGAAGGTCCCGCAACACCACGCTGTCGTTGTCAATCGCTTGGTTTTTCGCTTGAATCGCCCGTTTCAACAATCCCGCCATCAACTGCCCAAAAGTCAAATCCGTCAGAACCACCCCGTCCTTGTCCTTAAACGGGTTGTTCGTCCCAAGGGCCTCCACCATTTGCTTGATCGTGTAACTCCCCACGGGCACAAACGGACCGGCCTCCGCTTCCGAATCGCTCCGGTTGGTCAACCAACTGTTCAACGCCTCGGACAAGTAGGAAAACCACAATTCCCCCGCCGTACTCCCCCACACAGACGCCCCGTTTTCGTCGGGCAACGCCACCATCGTCGCTAAAACGCCGTCCACTAAACCGTCCAACAACCCCAAATCCAGTTCCAACTGATCGTTCACCATCGGCCCCAACACCACCGACAACGCCGACCTCAACAAATCGTTCGCCGTCGTGTTCACGCCTCCGCTCAAATAATTTCCCATCGTCATTTCCATCAACGCCCCACCCAAAGGCCCCACCACCTCGCTCATCCCAGAGAAATCCAACGTCCCCACAGAGTCCCCATCCAACAACGTTCCGTCTTTCTTCAACAACCCCTGCTTTTGAACCTCCGTCCAAGACACCGCTTGCCCCGCGTCGTCGTAAACCGTTCCGCTTCGGGAGACCAACGTCACAAAGGACGTGGCCAAATTGCTCCGTTGCTCCTCCGAATACCCCGTCACCAACCCCCGGCTGTTGTAAACCACATTCGTCCGGTCGTTCACCAACCGCCGTTCGGGCCCCGCCGTGTCCTCCCGGGTCACCGTCGTCACCCGGGTGGCTTGGCCCAAAACGTTCAAAACGCTCGTGTTCTCCACCAAGAACGATCGGTTCAACACCCCGTCAACACCCGTTTCCGTGAACCGCGTCGTCACCCGCGTCGCTCGCCCGGAATCGTCGTAACCGTTGTATGAAATGTCTTCCAAAGTCACTTTCCCAAAATCCGTCCGTTCACGCCTTTGGCTTTCCGCCAACCCCACATCGTTGTAAACGGTGGACAACACCGCCGTTTGATACGTGTGATCCAGCCCAACCCCCACGGACAAATCCCGAACCGTTAAAACGCTCCGTTGCAGACGCCCCTCGGCGTCGTAAGTTTGGCCCTCGCTGGTGGTTTCCGTCGTGGTTTTTAACACGGAGGCACCGTCGTCGCTTAAATCGTTCGTCGCCCGCGTGAACCAAGCCGTTTCACCGTTGGAGGCCCATCCATAGGTGTCCGTCGCCACCGTGTAACGCTTGGTCAAAAGAATACCGTCCGCCGATTGTTCGATAAAACTTAACCGACTTTGGCTTTGAAGTCCCAGAGCGTTAAACACCAACGGATCCAACGTTGTTTCCCTCACCGTTCTAACCACCACCAACAAATCGTCGTAATGGGTCGTGAGCCTTTCATACCCCACCAACCGCCCCCGCCCGTCGTAAACCATCCCCGTGCTCACAATGTCGTAAGTCTTGTCCAAAGGAAAGTTCACCCCGTCCCGGGACGTTTCGTGGTAACGAACCGACGACTCCGTTTGTTGCCCCCATTCGTTATACGTCAAAACAAGGGGCGTTTCTTCGGTTTCTTTTAATCCCTCCAAAGTCTTTCGCGTGTAAGAAATCAACCGCCCCCGCTCGTCGTAACCCGCCCCGGACAGCGTCACCACGGTCTCCCGATCCCCCCGTCGCGTGCTCTGCACCGACTCCGTCGCCCGCCCAGCCGCGTCAAAGGCTTTGTTGAAAGTCCACCCCGTCGTCACGTTGTTCAGTTCCGTCGTCACGTCTTGCCCGTTCACCCTCTCCGTCACAGACCCCGTTTCACGCGTCGTCACGTTGTAAAACACCAACCGCCCCGCACCGTCGTACAGGGCCCCGGTCGTGGTCTCCGTCGTGGTTTTTCCTAAATCCGTCGTGGCCCTCTGGCTGTTCAGCAACTGCCCAAGACCGTTGTAAACCAGCCCGAAACTGTGAACCTCCATCGTTCGGTCCAACGTCACCCCATCCGCGGACCGTTCCCGGGTCACCACCGTGCTTTCCATCACCCGCCCTTGATCGTCGTAGCGCGTGGGGCTCGGGTTCGTTTCGTCTTTCCTCGTCACGTAGGGGGCCCCACCCGTCCCCACGGCAAAATCGGCTAAAGCCCTTCGCACCTCGTTGATCGTTTTCGTTTCAAAACCCGTCGTCATCTCCCAACGGGTTTTCCCTTGCCCCACCACCCAACCCAAGGCGTTGTAAACCACACCGGCCGTTTCCGAATACGTCCCGGAAGAGGCCACCGCTTGCCCCAAAACGTCAAAACTTTTTTGCACCACCCACTGCTTCAGTCCCGTTTGTCGCCCCTCCCCATCGTAGGAAAACCCGTCGCTCACCTCCGTCGTCTCTTCCTTCACCTCGTTTCCGTTCCCCAGAACAGATGTCTTTCGCTCCAAATACGTCACCTGCCCCAGAGCGTTGTAGGCCAGCGCGTCCGTGGCCACCCGCGTCTTTCGCTCATACCCCGGGGCACTCTCCACCAACAGCAACAAACTTTTGCTTAATCGCCCGCTCCCGTCATACACCAACCCCGACAGTGTTTCCTCACGGTTTAATAAACTTTCTTTCTCTTGGGTCCCTTGCCATCGCCCGCTCATCCGCCCCACCCCATCGTAACTTTGAACCAACGTCACCCGCGTCTCTTGGTTCAATACAGCCCCAGCCGCCACAAGCACTCCCGTTCCGTCGTCCCCGGCTCCGTTCGTTTCCGTTTTCCAAAGAACCGACCGAACCAACCGCCCCGCCGTGTCGTACAAGAAGCTTTCCGTCGGCCCGCCCCACGTCCCACCGCTCCTTTCCCGGGTGAGCGTCAAGCCCGCTCGGGTGATCTTGTCCACCCCCACCACCTGCCCCAACCCATTGTAAACGGATACAGAGTTTTGGCTCCAAACCCGATGGAGAGCGTCCGTGCTGTTTTCCGCGGTGAGGCTCTCGGCCAAAACGATTAAATCGTCGCCGTTTTTTACGTCCAAAACGTTCACCGCCCGGTCCGTCTCCACAAAACTTAAATCCGTTCCACACAACCGCCCGCTCCCGTCAAAAATCGCCGACGTGTTCGTCTTTTCCACCAACCACGGACCCCCGTCGCTCGTCATCCGCACCCACGACGTCCCCTGCCCCAACGTGTTATACCCCGTCGTCGCCGACAACACCCGCGTCACCTTGAAATAATCGTCCCCCGGGTGTTGGGCTTTCCACTCCTCCGTCAACGACTCCGTCGTTTCCGTCCTTTGGAACGCCACCCGCCCCCCCGCGTCGTAAAGAAGGTCCGACGCCCGTTCCACCGTCTGTTTCCCCCCGTCCACCACCGTCTTTTCATACCCACACAACCGCCCCAACTCCCCGTAAACGTTCAGCACCGTCACCCGGGTGCTGTGGTTCAACACGTTGCCACCCTCCTGCCCCGTCTCCAGAATGTCCGAAACAGACCGCTCCAACCGCCCGTGCCCGTCGTAAACCGCCCCGGTCACGGTTTCTCTCGTCGTTTTCGCTCCCTCCACCGTCGTTCGCACATACCCTGTCCTTCGCCCAAAATCATCAAACACCGCCCCTTCCGTCACCGTCTCATTCACTTTACGAACCCGATCCAACCCGTTCAACCCAGATTTTGCATTAGACGCGAGGACCGAGACCGTTTCGACCAAGAAAGAAAAGATCCTCGTGGTTCCATGGATGAAATTTCGAAAGGAGAAACTGTCCGGTGGCCTTCGTTCAATCCCGCGTCCTATGGCAAAATCCGGTTTTACCTTCCCCCCAGACAAAACCAGCCCCACCGCCCCCCGGGCCGATGCGTTCGCCCCAGACAGCCCATACGCCTCCACCAACGGCGTCCCCACGGACACAAACACCAAGGCCGTCACTGTTAGGCAAGCGATAAATTTATTCAACAAACTTCGTCTCATCAGCCTTTTTCCACCTTGTCCTGCTTCGTTTTCTTTTATCTTACGGTAAAAAAAGTTTCGTCGTTCCGGCGAAGGCCGGAATCCATTCTCATTTTTGCCGTTGTAGGAACCCTTTGCGAACCGCCCCCACATTTAAATTTCTTTTTATTCACAACCACTCAAATTATTTCACTTCTTATTCATCTCAATCAGAAGTTTTTCGTAGAGTGCACGAAACAGATGGCTTATCGCGGGGAGTTCTTCCACCACCTCCATCGCCACCGTTTCCTGGTAAGTGTGACTCGTCAGGTTGCGAAGACGAATGGTGTCCAACCATTTCGCTTCATCCTGAATCAACCCCCGTCGAAACGCTTCCCGAAAACAATCCCGGGAAAACATCACAGACACACCTCCAGCCTCTTCCATAAATCGTTTCAATACTTTCCACGTCAACTCATAAGTGTATTCAAATCGCTGAATAACCCCGTCCCTCTCCAAAACCGTCCCGCAAATTTCAAGCCCCTCTTCCAATCGCTCCACAGCACGCCCCAGCGAATCCATCATTTGTTTTAATTCATTGCTCATAAAGAATCACCCCATCCCGACGAATCGTCTTCGCAAATTCTTCGTCTATTTTTTTTATATCCACCACGTCCACTTTCCACAGCGTCGGCAAATCGTCCAAAGCCTCTTCCATTCGGGCCAAAGATTGCAAACTCAACGGCCCCTCCGCGTCCAACCCCACATCAAAATCAGACCCCGCCAAACCCTGCCCCTTGGCCCGGGAACCAAACAACAACACACGGAAATGAGTCGCATCCACCCACCGGCGGGCCACACGCACAATTTCTTCTTTTATCGTTTCTTCCGTCATAAGATTTTATCCCCTCACATCCGTTGGGCCAGTCCCTTCTTTAACAACTCCTCGTTCAAATACCGCCCTTCACGGTAAATATTTTCCACATCGCCTTCTTCATCGCTATAAAAGACGTGCCCCACATACCGCCCATACGTGTCCGCTCTCGCCGTCTTCACCGCCACACCCACCGCCTTCCCCAACCGATCCCGAACGTAGTCCGTCGCTTCTTTCCCTTTCTTCGTTTCCGCTTCCCACGCGTCCAACCCCGCCAGCCGAATCCGTTGTTTTATCTTAACGTTAAACCCACAATCCACATCCAACACCAACGTGTCCCCATCAATCACGTCCAACACCTCCGCCCAAAACACATAAACCATGTCCGTCGGCCGTTTCAACACCCCAGCCGTTTTGTCCCCTTTCACCTCCCGTTCAAATTCCCGCCCAGCCACCGCCACCCTCAACCGATCACGGCTCCATCCGTTTTTCATCGTCTGCTCCTCGTAATACGCTCGGGCCTCGTCGTTCCCCACTTCAATCAACAACCGGTAATGGCTCCACGTTAGATTTTGTACCGATCGGTACAAAATCTCCCGCTCATACACCCGCCGAAACACCACCGCCCGTCTCAACGTCTGCGACGCAATCCCCAAATCCTTCGCCAACCGCTCCAACACCGATTTCCCATAATGGTCTTTCCCCGTCAACCCCGCCCCCACAATCCGATCCCCAATTTTCCAATACACCACCGCCAACCCACTGTCCACCGCCTCCCCCGCCGTCCTCCCCTCCTCCAATAAGTTCTTCACCGCCATCAATAATTCACGGTAAACCGTCGGGGGTAAGGTGGGAGTCAGGGGGGATTTCATGGGGGAAAAGTGATGAGAAATTTTTGTCACAGACCTTCTTACGCGGCGTGTATTCGTGCCAAAGGAAGATGCAACACATCCAACCTATTCAAATCCATCACTTTAGACGCGTGGTCAATATCTATCCCCACCACGTGCCCTTCTTCGTCCATATCCACCAAAACCCCGGGAGCTATTTCACGCGTTTCCACCCCGGGCTTAGAATTCAGGTCAATATACAGCGAATCCGTTTCTTCGTAGTAATTTAGTTTCATCGTTTCCCCCTATCCTTTAAATCCACGATCAAAATAGGCGTTGTGCACCGTCGCCCCATCGTCCAATGTAACAACACGTAAAACCCGCCCTCCAAAATCGTCTATCGTTTTCCAATGGCTAATCCGCCCGTTTTTCTGGTTTTCCGTCTTTATCGGACCCCTCAACACCAACTCCACCCATTCCCGACGAATTTCAGGGCGTTTCCTCAACACCTGCTCTTCAAAATAGCGGGTGGTCTTCAAATCAATGCTCTCGTTGGACAATCAAAGGCAATCCGTAACGAGCGTTCTCTTTCAAGGCGAATTTTTGAGCTTTTTTCATGGCACGTTGTGCCGTGACAACAAACGATGAATCAGTCAAACGAACTTTGGACGGGAACTTGGACTTGTTTTTGGATGTGTTCATAAGTTTTGGCCTCAACAATTTTCAATTTTCCGCCTTTCCACTTGGCGACCAAAGGCGGAGGATTTCCTGCGGCATTAAACAACAATGATTCCTCAGCCAAGGGCAATTGGATCAAAAATTGATCGTCTTATCGAACAAATCACGTTTGCCTTGGTCTATAAGAAATCCAACACCACCCTTTTCAATCCCTTGATCAAATCTTTCGCTTCTTAATTTCCGAAGGTCAAGGACAGCACCATGTTTTTTGAATACTTCTAAAAACTTTGAAAATTTCTTACCCCAATAAACCATAGCACACGCCATAGGGGCTCCTTTTCCACCGGTCTGCCCGTTCACAAGAAATCGAAGACGCGTATCGTAAAGAAAACACACCGCAGAGGCTTTACCAAAAACAAAATTTTTCCAATGCGTCGTGTTCGTCGCCACTGGTACAAGGGCAAGAACTTCCGAATTAAATTGTTCATTAGCCATCGAACATCTCAAAAACCATTTCTTTATAGACGTCCCCCTTTTCCTATCAATTCCATAAGGGGGATTTACATAAATAGATGGAAAATTCCAACTGTCTCTAAGACCATCATTGTCTGGGAGTTGATATTCAGTCTCCGCCTTCACAATGGAATATTTATTTGAACAAGGATCAAGAGATATTCGACCATCAAAAAATTCACGAACAGCCTCCACATAATTTTCAGGCGTTCCCCAATCTTGGCTTTGCGTGTTCAGCTTTCGTCCAGCGGTCACGAGTGAATCCTATCCCAATGCTTTTCTTTTAAAATACGTAACTCGTCTTTTAAAATCGTCAGAGGTTTTCCAACAGGTGTTATAACATTGAACCAATTTTCTATTCGATCCTGTTGCAATTTAAAATAAGATTGAAGGGCCTGATCAGCGTCTAAAGCCATTTTTACTTTCGTAAACCGATTGAGGCCTTTCTCTCCTGAGTAACTGGAGAGAAAAGCCTCTTTGGCCACGCCCATTCCGCCCTTGGGTTTTAACAACACATCCTCTATGAATTGGGCCAGCCCCACATCCGTTAAAAACAGAAGCCAGTCGTAAGACTGAGCCAGAACTTTTAACTCCTTGTTGTGATTTTCTGATGTAAACCAATTGCCATGATTGCTCACCACCCCCACCGTCATAATAAACTGAGAAAGGTATTCTAGGTTTTTTGACGCAATAATTTCCGCCATCAATTCATAATAATCTCCGTGACGAAAAGATCCATCACGGTTCTGAATTAATCCCCCCATCCGACCATCAGATAACCGTATTTTTTGTAACGAAGAAACCACGCGAGCCACATAGGCCCCTTGCTTGGCCTTTTCAATAGTTTGAGGACCTTTTTTCATCCCTTCTTCTACACCCACTCTCTTGCACTCAAAAATGGCAAAGGGCTTTTTCCCAAGTCTAACGAGGGAATACGTCCCATTGTCTTTTGAAAACTCATCAAGATAAGCATTGATAAAAAAATCCCCCCATTTACACACAAAACAGGAATTCCGAAGGATCAAATCATCGCTTAACAAAACGTTCGATCGGACAAAATCAAGGGAAATAGAAAGATTGTTTATCTTTGGGTTTTTTACCATCTTTTTTGCTGTCAGCGGGAGAGAAGAACGATTAAACCGTTCGGAAAATAGAGAGGTCGAAGGATGAAGGCTGTATTCTACATTGTGCGTGATATCGCTGTTTCCAAATTCAGGCAATGATTTTTCAATGGCTATATTCCTTTCAAATCCCCATGATTTTAAAGCGTAGAACGTTATAATTTCCACCAACGTCCCCAAAGCACGCCCTGCCGCTTTTTTCGAGTCTTTCGCGTAATGAAAAACCTTCCCAGACAACACTTTCTGCAATTCATCCACCGACGCATAAGCCATTTTCAATCCCCTTTGTCTCGTTCACAACCAAGGAAAAACATCTAACCTACTTTGCCCAACTCCTTTTTATTGGCTCTTCACGGCTATGTGTGGGTCTTTTTGTTGTTTTGCCGTTGACTTTGACTGTCCTCCCCTTGAGGCGTTATGAGACGAATTTTTTGCCGGTAGCGGGGCCGGACCTGTTCGATCCGCCCCGTAGGAAGTTGAGGGGCGGTCGCTCGCAGTGCTCGCGACACTTGGGGCAACAGAGTCGCTGATGCGGGAGTTGGTCCGGCCTCCGGCAAAAAAATCGGCGGAAGCCGACCGGGGCGCATTTCTTTTGGTTCCTTTTCTTTGTGCGTCCAAAGAAAAGGAACCCGGGTGCAGGGCGGAGCGCCTGCCCAGGGGTGGGAGGGGGCGGAGCCACCTTGCAGGGAAACAAAGAGTGCCTGCTAGTCCGCTGTCCCCCACGGGAAATCCAGAAGCTCCTTAAATTCTTTTCTGACAATTCAGCCATCATCATTTCCGGCTTTCTGTTTCTTCTACATTCTCATACGTGAAGTTCGGGCCAAACACCTCAGGGGAAACCACATTAATTGTCCGGATCGTCCACCCTTGGAATGGGCCACTGCTTGTGATCACCGCCCGCCAATCAACACCACCCATCGTGGATGAATTTCTTTGAATTGATTTTGTTACACGATAGGTGCTACCAACTGGAAGAATCCCGTGAACAACTTCACCGCCAGAATGATAGGGAAAATCTTTCACGTCCTCTATTCCCGGGATCCCAACTTCGCCACGGGTATACGTGCTAACGTAATCGGTCTCAGGGTCCACCTTGATGACGTACATTGGGACCTTTGTCCTAAATTCCTTTCCGATAACAGAATTAAACATCTTGTATTTCGAGTCATTACTTACGTCCGTGTAATCGCCTTTGCATCCGGATAGAGCCGCCAAAAAACAGGCAAAAAACAGAAATTTTATTGTCTTAATCATCGTTTCCCTCCATCGGTGGGGCAAGATAGGGTAGATAGTATTTGATAAAATTGTGGTGGTTTTTAATAGCGGAGTTTTCGCTCTTCGATTGATAGAGCGGAAAATTAATCAGACGAGGATTAACTCCGCTCGATTGAATGTGATCCCACGATTGATTCGTGAAAACATCAACCGACTTCCCAAGCTTCTCCGCATTTACCGTTGATACAGCGTTCAACACCCCAGATATAACTTTCCCCGTATTACCAAAACCCGGAATATCGTCTTGCCCATTACGAACGTTTCTCCATTCCGCCAGACCCCACTTATTTCCATCAATGTAGCTCTCCGGGCCGAACCCTTGAAAATGAATCTTTCCTCTCTCCTCCGGCGTCAACAACGAAAGTGC
>Ga0247840_10011852_pt1 | contig 10500 bp, 9 predicted proteins | sample LaCruzMarch2015__FD_192404 | JGI IMG/M metagenome (GOLD analysis project Ga0247840, IMG submission 192404) | Freshwater microbial communities from meromictic Lake La Cruz, Castile-La Mancha, Spain - LaCruzMarch2015_17m | ecosystem: Environmental > Aquatic > Freshwater > Lake | place: Spain...
AGAAAATTGTAATAGTATAGCCACTTTTGGTTTTTGTAATAATTCTCCAAAAAAATGTGCTAAACATAAAAATAATAATATGTTTAGAAATCCTAAAAGAAAGTGTATAGGAAATGAGATAGATGAATGTAAAGAAATAGCTATTTATGGTTTAAATGAACCTAAACACTGTGAAATTCATAAAGAAGAAAATGAAATATGTTTTTTAGTTAATAAATGCAAAGGATGTAATAGAGAAAATGAAATATTAAATAAAGAAGATTTATGTGTATTATTCTGCGTTCCGTCTTTAATTTATCAAAAAATAAAAAGAGAAAAAAAACAAGAAATAAAAGTTCTTAATTACTTAGATAAACATATTAATAGTAATAATTTAAAAGTAATTGATGATAAAATTGTAAATTCATTTTGTAATAAATACCGTCCTGATAGAATTTATGATTGCGGAACACACTTTGTTATTATAGAAGTTGACGAAGATCAACATAAAAATTATAAAACATCTTGTTCAAAAGGAGAAAATATTGAATTAATAAGAATGCATGAAATTCAAAATGCTGCTGGTATACATTGTATATTCATTAGATTTAATCCAGATAATTTTAGAATTAAAGGAATTTTACAAAATATAACACTTAATAGTCGTCTAAAAGTTTTAATAAAATGGATTGAAAAATCATTTAATACAATACCTGAGAATGATTTTTTACCTGTTAAATATAAATATTTATTTTACGATAATTATTCAGATTCAGACTTAAATTTTTTAGAGATTGATGATTTAAAATTATTAAGTTAATTAAAAATTAATTTAAAAAATACATTATATTATAATGTATTTTTATTAGAGAGTATTATATTTAATATAAAGTGTTATAATACATCTGGAAAATAATCTTTAAAATTTTTTATTTCTCCTCCTAAATTTTTAGCTATATCGCATCTTGACTTAGAATGATTATACATTGGTTTAAATTTATCTACTAGATCTATCATTATAGGAAAATCATTATCTGTTCTGAATATTCTACCCAAATATTGAATAAACTGTTCTTCTACATCAGCTCCCACTATTAACATATTTAAGTTAGGAGCGTTAAAACCAATACCTGATTTTTGAAATGTAGATATTAAAATTCTACATTTATCATTATAACCTTTTTTACTTCCAAAAAATAATTCAATATCATCTTCATTTTCTCCAAAACAAATTAACATTTTTTTTAATAAAACAGCATGATTTTTTCTTTTTACTAATATCATTATATTTCTTGTTCTAAAATATCTTATTAACTTACAAATTATCTCATTTCTTCTTATATCTCCTGATTGTTGTTCTAAACAATCATTCCAATCTAAATTTCCACTTGAATTTGTTTGTATATCAGGAGACCATTTAGTAAATACTCTATAACAATTAAATAATCTATGCATTTTTTTAATGATATGTTCAGGACCTACAAATTGAGTCATTAAATGATCCATACCGTCAGTTCTTTCAGGAGTTGCGCTTAAAGCTATTATATATTTAGGTTGTAAATAAAATAAACTCATAGAATAAGTTTCAGTATTAAAACAATGGGCTTCATCTATAATTAATAAACCATATTTAGAATATTCATCTCTTTCTCTTTTAGATATATTACTTATATTTATAATATAAATATCAATATCATTTTTAAGAGGTTTGCTTCCATCAGCTATAGCAAATTTAGAATTAGGTAAATATTTTTTTAAAGAGTCTATCCATTGTTCCATAATTACAACTCTATGAGATAATATAATTGTTTTTAATTTTAATTTTGATAATAAATAAATAGCATAAATAGTTTTACCAAAACCAGTAAATAAACTTAATAGCACGGAATGAGTTCTATTTAAAATTTCAAATGTTTGTTCTTCAATTTCTTTTTGTCTATCTAATAATTTACCTTCAAAAGTATATTCAATTTTTTGATAATCAATATTATCATTAGGAAATTGATTTTCATTACATATATGATGAAAAACATAACTAAAAGGTAAATAGATAACAGGACCTGATTTTAAATTATTTATATTTTCAATGATATCAAAAAGTTCAATTAAAACGTCTTTTTTAGCGTATTCATAATTTTTCTTTTTAGCAAATTTATTTATAAAAGGATTTTTAATAGTTGGTATAGGTTTAATTATTAAATGTTTTTGAATATTTTCAATTATATTTCTATTTAAATCTTTTAAATTAAATTTCATACTCATTTTATTTAATTAAAAGAGAATAATAATAAATATATATATTGTATTAATTAAACTATATATTTTCAATTAATTATAATTTTAAAAAATTAAAATGACTAAGCCATTTTAAACATGATTTATTCTTGTTATATTAATAGCTCTTTAAATAATTGATTTTTATATATTATCATAAATTTATTTAAACTACAATCATTAATTAAAATTGAAAATATATAAAAATATAAATGGTTAATTCAAATTCTGAAGCTGAATTAAATATATATGAAAATGAATTTAAAAATAAAGATTATAAGATGACAGATATAGATAGAAGTAAGATGATGGATATAAAAATAAATCTATTTAATAAGAAAATAGATGAATTATTCAATATATATGATAATTCAAATAATTTTCTAGAGACATGTAAGAACTTTCATTTAATATTAAAATTTATATTTTCAAAATTAGATATATTGCATTATAAATGCAGCGATAAATGTGATTGTTTTAAAGATTTAAGAAAAGATATAAAAAATATTTATTTTGAATTAATATCAGATGTAGATATAAATTATAATGAATTATATTTATATTTAGAAATGATAGAATTATTTTAATTTAATAAAAAAAAAATTTTTTTCTTTTATAATTACAATTAATTATAAAAAAATGAATAAAATATTATTTTTCGTTTTCTTAGTAGCTATATTAATAATTAATTTATTTGCTATAGCAGTAAATGGTCAAAGTGTAATGTTTATTAAAGATACAAATTCAAATGATTCTGCATCAGCAAATGTAGATAATAAATTATATAAGCAAAATGCTGTATCTCTTGCATTATCTATTTTATCATGGATTGCTTTAATAGGTTTCGGATATTTTACTTATACAAGTATGTATACATCTACTGAATAAATAAATACTTAAAATATAAAATAGAATAAAAATATTATAATATTATTAATATTATAATATAATATAAAAATGGGAAATTTTATTTCTATTATTTCTAATATTATTTCTAATAGTTTTGAAGGTCGTAACAAATATTATACTTTATTGGTTATTAGTTCTATTGTTTATTTAATTAGTCATACAATTAGTCTATCTTATTATGTTAAATATGGCGAAAATGCTTTATTAAAAGATCAAAAAGAAGTTAAAAATGCTACCATATCGTCATTAGTATTTTCTATTGTCTTTCTAATGATTAATTTATTTTTTATTATAAAGAATCGTAATGACGGTAATGATATACTTCAAACTAATTTTTTAAATAAAATAGCAAAATGGATAATTATTGGATTGCTAATTATATTACCAATAATATTTATTATTTATGATGCTATTATTATAAATAAAATAGATAAAGAAGGTGATAAAATGGTAAAAGATGATGCTACATATAAATCAATGGTTATATTAAATGCAGTATTAACATATATACAAATAATAATATTAGGAGTTTTATATTTTTTATACAGATACAAAGAAGATAAAACTGATAATATTATAGTAAATAAAGATTTATGTAGAAATTATGAAGTAGATATATATTATTTAACAAGTAACCTAGAAGATAGAAAAATATAATATCAAATCTTTAAATAATAAAATATATATAAATAATAAATAAATATATATCAAAATTAAAATATTTATATTTTCTTTAAGTATATAAAGAAAATATGGAAGAATATTTATATAAACCACAAAATATATTTTCATGGTTTACTAATAATAAAAAAATTATTATTAATGTTTACATTTTAGGTCTATTAATCATTGTATTTTCTATTTTAACTATTGTTAATAAATCTTCTTATGATAAATTAAAAAATACTTGTAAAAAAACCGATACTTCTAATAATGTTGTTAGTGGTTTAACTTGGTTACAAGGTATTATGTTCTTTAGTTATTATATTTTTATTTTAATGAATAGTTATTATGTTTTTAATAAAGATTTTGCTAGTTATTTAAGAACAATTAAAAGACCTTTATTTTATACATTAATAACATTAGGTTTAATATTTGTGATATTAGCAGTTATTAATTTTATGAAATTAAAAACAGTTGATAAAAGTATAAATGATATTCAAAATAAAAATTTAAGTGAAAAAGAAAAAAATCAATATTTATATGATAAATGTAAAGATAAAAATCCTTCTACTAACTTAAAAAATACATCTTTAGGTCTATTAAGTTTAAGTATTATTATTTTTGGTATTATTATTTGGTTTTCTATTCATAATAAATTTCATGAAGTTGATATTGAAGATGAAATTAAAAATGTGGAATTAGATGTTAAAATACCATTATTACAAAATCAAGAAATTGAAAGATTAGATAGAGTAGGTGTTATTGATAATACACCATGTGTAGCTTATACTAATACACCAGAACAATGCGAAAGTAAAATTAATGAAGAGAAATTATTAAGATGTTATTATGATGATAAAAATAATACATGTGTAAATTTACCAACAGATTTAGATGAAGATAAATTTAAAGATACTTCAAGAAAATTAAATTATTTATTAAAATATATACCTTATCAAAGTAGAAAACAATTAAAAGAAACATTAGATAAAGTATTTGAAGGAGAAAAAAGTAGTTCAATAGAATATGTTAGAAATTTAATACAAGAAAGATTATTAAAAATAAAATGTAAAACATTAATAAGAGGATATAAAAATATATATCAAGAGAATTTAAATAATGTTATTAGAGAAGATGATATTAAAAAACAATTAGAAAAAATAAATAATGATGTTAAAAACAAAAACATTAGTCCTAAAGAAAAATTATTATTAATTGGTAAACAATCTATAGGTTTCCTTAAATTACAACTTAATTTATTAAATGAATTAAAACAAATTAATCCTAATGATATCTCTATTTTTAAATATATTAGAGAAATGAAAGATCTTGACTATGAAAATAAAATTAAAAAAATTAAAGATATTGTTGATATTCAAAAGAAAAATGATCTTTATAATCCTTTAGATATTTCTAGTTTCTCTCCTTTTGATGCTCCTTATGGTTCCGTTTTTAAAACTGGTATAACTGAACCTTATTCTATTGATACTAGTAAAGTTAAAAATTTACCAACTTATAGTTTAGGTTCTGGATTATTACCAACTAAAACAGATTATACAAAAACAGGAGTTGGTATTCCTGAATTAGATGATATTATATCTGAAATACATAAAAAATTAGGAACAAAACCATCTATAGATTTAAGTATATCTACCCCTATTACATCTCTAAAACCTTCATATGTAGAGATAAAAGAAGAACCTATAATAGTAGATGAAGGAATACAAAATTTTAATGTACATAATGATATATTATATGGTTCATATAATTATAAAATGACAAATGGAGAAATAGTTTCTATTATATATGATAAAGAGTTTAGTGCAATAATAGATAATACAGAAGGAACTGTTTATAGATATAAATTAGATAATAGATATATATATTTTGATGTAAATGGATATGAATTAAAATTAAATGGTGAAAATAATTATAATAAGATATTTCCAGAAAGAATTAAATATAAATTTATTGATTTAAATGAATATTATACTATGGAGAAAGTTAATGATTGTGGAAAAACAGAATTAGGCGAAAGAGTAGCTAAATATATGACAGAAGATATATATATTTATATGACAGTATTAAGAAAAAGAATTTATACATCATCTGATAATAAATCTTTTGTTACAAAACAACCTGGTCCATATGAAACTGTTCGATTAAAAGTTGGAGATAGTGATGAAAATCAATCATTTAGATTAAGTAGTAAAAAAATAATAGGATATAAATATAATGGCGAGAGAGAACCTATTTATGAATATATAAATATAGAGTTATATCCAACATCAAGATATCCAACATTGCCTAAAATATTATTAGATTATAAAAAGAGAGTAATAAAAGAGGAAGGAGGCAAATTTAAATTAGAGAATGAAAGTCAAGAAATAGATACTGTATGTTATTCTAAAAGTATGAAACAAGAAGATATAAAGAGAATAGAACAAGAACAACAAAATAAGAGAGAAGATGATAGATTACCATTTGAATTTTATACATTTAATATAGATGGTAAGAAAAAACTAGGATTTTTAAATATAGAAGATCCTAGTAAAATAAAAGATTTTAATTTAAATACTAAAAATATCTTTTGTAAAGGGAAGGTAGATAGACAATATATATATAAATATACAGTTTTTAATCCAACTGTAGATTCTATATTTAATGCTATAGATAATTTAGAAAAAAAAGATAAAAAAGAAATAGATAGAGCTATAGATATAGAATTAAAAGATGAATCAACTAATAAAATGATGTATTTAATGGTAGGAAAAAATAAAATAAGAGAATATACTCAATTTGAATTTGATAACTTAAAATTTAAAGAGAAAGATAATTTTAAAGAAGAATGTTCAGATATAAATAATTTTATACCTTCTATTAATCAAATTGCAAAAAATTCATATAAATCATATTCAAGTAATTTAGAACAATTTAAAAATTATATGAATTATATTAATAAAGTTAGAAAAATTAACAAACAAGTTCCTCAATTCATTAAAATCATTGATAATAATATAAATATAACACAAGAAAATTTAGAATTAATATACGATGGCTTGCCTAGTATTGATGATAAATTCATAAATTTATATTTTGTATATAAAAATAAAAGTAATAATGATTTATATTATTATAATGCAAATAATGTATTAGATTATAAATCTTTACGTAAAGATTTAAATTTAATTAATTATGAACCATTTGTAAATTATTATGATAAAGACTATAATTATGATTTAATAAATAAATGGAAATTTTATGATACAAGAAATAATAATAAAACTGAAATTATTTATAAACAAATAAAAAAGGAATATAGTGAAGATAAAGAATCGCAAAATAAAACAATTGAATATTATGCTGATAAAGCTATAGAACATTTTAAAAATAACTATAATAAAGATATAGTTGAACATACAGGTACAGGAACAAATATTGGAGGAACTCAAATGAAATTACAAATAACGAATAAAAATGAAGCTTTAATACCTATACCATTATATTTTTTATTATGTGAAAATATTAATTCAGAAGAAGACTGTCAAAACTATTCTAAGTTAAAGGATAAAATTAATGTAGATAATATTGATGATTTTTATTATTATGAATATAGAAATAATGATGGATATGGTTCTGATATAGGTTATACTAATAAAAATTTACAAAATACATGGAACATAATTGAAAATACTATATCATCAGACAACAAACTAAATAATACTGAAAAATATGAATTAAAAGGTATTATACAAGAAATAAGAAGTATTCCACTTATAAAAATTCCAAATAAAAATATTATAAAACAAACAGATGTTATGACTAGTTATTATGAAAAATATAATGAATTAAGCAAAAAGATAATAGGAAATTTTTCTTATAAAATAAATAATATTATTTCTTCTCTTAATAATATACCAGTTTCTGTTTTTATAGATAATTATTATAAAAATGTTATGGAAAAACAAAAGGAAAAACAAAAAAACCCTGATAGAATAGATATTAAAAAACCTAATATAATAACTGATAAAATTATAAATAAATTAAAAAGTAGAAGTGGAAGTGAATTTACTGATGATATTATGAAAATAATAAATGAATATAATGATGCATCAGAATCAGATAAAATGAATTTTAATTTTAAAGAAGCTTATAATTTCATGAAAAATAATACTAATATGTTTGATACTTCTAAAAGTAAAACTAAAAAATAATTCAATAATTTAAATTTTTATTTATAATGAAAAAATTATTTTTATAATATATTATTTTATTATAATATATTATGTCTGAAAAGATGAACAAATTATTTTATGTGGCTTTATTATCTCTTCCTATTCTTGTAGCTTTCATTTTAACTGTTATTAATTATACTGAAAGTCAAAAATTAGATTCTGATTGTGATCCTTCTAATGTTGAAACTGTAAAAAATACTAGTTTAGGAATGTTAGTTGTTATTTTATTAATATTTATAGTTGCTGGAGCTTCTCTTTTTATGTATTGGAGAACTTAAATACAATTTTTTATAATTTATTAAATTATAAAAAAAATAAAAATTATTATTTAGAATACAATGTAAGAACCAGTAGAAGTGGTAAATTTAATGTTAAGACAATCACAAGCACCAGTACCATTACCAGCAGTGAAAGTTTTACTAAGTTGACCGATAGCAGAACCAGCACCAGTACTTCCTGCAATAGTAAGAGCACCAGAACCATAGTTAACTACTTCAAGACGTACAATAGCACCAGCGCCTACATATCTATCCATGCCATTACCGAAACATTTCATCATTTCAGTTCCAGAAGGAAGAGTCCAGGTAGAAACACCAGTAGTGTTAAAATAAAGAGAACCGGCCAAAAGATCACCAGGACTCAAAGAACCATTACCAGGACCGAGATCAACCAAATTAGGGAATTGGACTAAGTGACTAATAGGGACAGGGGTAACCAAGGGATCAGGAATGATAGAAAAGTTAATAGGATTATTTTCAATACCGTAGAAAGACATTTTGGACTATTTATATAATAATAAGAAAATAAAAATAAAAAAAAAAAGTTAATTAAAATATTTATTTTCTTAATATTATTTAAATATATAATAAATGTCTTGTGGTAGTACATCTGGCGGTTTTGCAGAAGAAATTGATATAGAAGGTATGGGAGGAGCTGGTTTGAAATCTTGGTTTAAAAGAACATTTAGAAAAAGAAAATCTAAATCTAAAAAATCTAAAAAATCTAAATCTAAAAAATCTAAATTGAATATTATGCAATTAAGAATTACATCCAGAAAATCTAAATCTTATAGATCTAAATCTAAAAAATCTAAAAAATCTAAAAAAAGATCTAGAAAATCTAAAAGAAGTTATAGAAAATAAATAAACGATTTTTCCCCTTTAAATAATACTATTAATAAAAATTAATTTATTTTAATAGTATTCCCTTTTGTTACATAAAAATCAAATAAAAGTTAAAATGGATGATATTAGTCTATCTATATATGTTATTGATTTTGTTGATAAATTTATATATCTAGATTCAAATAAACAATACAATTTTATTTTTCTCTTAAAAAGAGAATATGACGCTTTTGATGATGAATATTTAATTATATTTGATAAACTAATTAAATATTTAGAAAATAGTCTTACTTTAAATTTATCATTAAATAAAAAAAAAGAATATTTAGAATATAAATTATATAAATTAATTGATAATATTAACATTGATAATTATAAAATTGAATTACTTATTAAATCTTCTATTGATTATTATTCTTTTATTTATACTAATACAACAAACTAATTTTTATAACAAAAAAATAAAAATATATAATTTGATTACCCGTTTGGGACTTTCGCTGATATTCCTCTTATTTTTATATCTACATAATAATATGTAGATATATTTTTTTATAAATTGATTTTTATTAATATTAAGAGTCCTAGTTATCTTCAAAATCATATATAATTTCTAATTTTTTATCAAATATTTTTCTAATTGTATTTATATTATAATATATATTATTTTTTGTTATAAATTGTTCTATGTCATTTATATCTGGTTTTATCCATCTAATTATATTTTTTTCTTCATCAGTTAATTTATAATGAAATAATTCTCTACATTTAATATAATCTATTGAATCTATATCTATATTTAATTTTGTTTTTATTGTTTCTAAATTTTTATATTCTTTTATTAACTGATGAGCTTTTACAGGACCTATATTCTTTATTTTTTTTGATTTATTATAATCACAACCTACTAATATTCCAAAATCTGTTAATTGTTCATCTTGATCAAATTCAAATGACTCTAATAAATCTTTTTTTGTTGTATATTTTATTATTCCTGTCTGTATATCTAATTGGAATATAAATATAGATACTCTATGTGCTATACAATCTGTATCTGATGATAATACTATATCACATAATCCTTCATTTACTAAACTACAACATGTTTGTTCAGCTTCACTATTAGATTGTATATAAGATAAATTAAATAAAGAGAATAATTCTTTTAAAATATTAATATCATTAATAGTAATATTAAATAAATATGATTTTTGTTTTTCAATATAATTATAAATTAATTTTATATCTTCGTTAGTTAATGAATTTTTTTCATCAATTTTTTTTTCATTATCTACTATTGTATTCTCTTTTTTTTT
>Ga0247840_10011853_pt1 | contig 10500 bp, 8 predicted proteins | sample LaCruzMarch2015__FD_192404 | JGI IMG/M metagenome (GOLD analysis project Ga0247840, IMG submission 192404) | Freshwater microbial communities from meromictic Lake La Cruz, Castile-La Mancha, Spain - LaCruzMarch2015_17m | ecosystem: Environmental > Aquatic > Freshwater > Lake | place: Spain...
AGGCAGAAAATAGTTAAAAAAGCGCCTTAAATACAACGGTGCCCAACAGATCAGATACAAAAGGGGTTTTCGTTGTGGCGCGAGCCGCGACGCCCACCGCGGCCAGCGCCAAGAATCCGTCATTTTGATATTTTGGCGTTAATTTCTTTTCAAATAAAAAGTAGTTCGAGCCGACAGTTTTAGCGCCGATTAGTAAATCGGCGCAATTATTTTTTGCGCGCGCGATTTTGTGCGCTCTTAGCGCACTATTTACAAATTCAGTAAATGGTTCGAGCCAACTCGAACCATTGGAGTTAATTTCTTTGATTTTTTCTTCGGTGGTTATTTTGTTTTGAATTAATTCGTTTTTCTTTCGTTGGTAATCAAGAGGATCAATAGTTTTGTCGATGTAACCATCGAGAAGATTATTAAGTTTGGAATCTATTTCTAAAATTGCCGAATTTAAGGTGTTTATCTCACTTTCGGTGTTTTGGGTTTCGTTTTTGACATCATCATTTGCCCAACCAAGAAACTTTTTGGCAGAAAATGGGGATAATGAAGCGTTATAAACAATTTTTCTTAACTGATTTTCAAATATTGATGATGATAAATATGATTGATGACAAGGAGTTTTCTTTTTGGAACAACGATAGTAATGATAATCAACGTCAATATTTCTTCTCTGATAATGTTTGTGATGTTTTTCGGCGGTAATAGATGAACCGCACTCACTACAAGTGGCTAACCCGAGAAAATGAAAATCAGTTTTATTGTTTTGATAATTTTTACACTTACCGTTGATAACGGTTTGAACTTTGTCAAAAAGTTTTTTGGTGATGATGGGTTTGTGGACACCTTGAAAGAATTCGCCTTTATATTTCAAAACGCCGTAATAAAAAGGATTGGTTAAAATTCGTTTAATGGTATCGAGATGAATTTTATTACCAGTCTTAATACCAAAAACATTGTTTTGAGCGAGAAAATCTCTAATTTGAATAAAAGTAAAACCGCCAGTAGAAAATAATTCAAAGGCTTTGATAATGAACTTTGATTTTTTACTATCGACAATAATCGTTTTGGCTTGATTGATAGGGTGATAATTTAAGTAACCAATGGGAGCTTTATTAGGCCACTCCCCTCGCCTGATTTTTTGACGATTGCCTCGTTTAACATTTTCACTTAAATTATCGACATAATATTTTGACTGTCCAAAGGCGATATTTAACATAAATTTTCCTTGTGGTGTATTGTCAAACCAAAACGAGGGAAATTTTAGGTCGAGGAGTTTGCCAGTATCAAGAAGATATATTAGCTGACCGCCATCAACTGAATTACGAGCTAAGCGGTCTGGATGCCAGGCCACAATTCCTTGAGCTTTGTTGCTCTCTAATAATTTAACCATGCGATTAAATTCTCCTCGACCTGGACTTTTGGCGGTTTTACTTTCAATTATGTATTCAATTATTTCAAGATTTTCTCGCAAGGCGAATTCTTTAACTTCGGCAATTTGAGCTTCGATAGAAAGGATTTGTCTATCTGGTTCATCAGTAGATTTACGGCAGTAAGCAATGTATTTCATAAAATTTTTGCGTTTCTACTTTTTATTTTACGCCAAAATATCAAAATGACGGATTCTTGGCGCTGGCCGCGGTGGGCGTCGCGGCTCGCGCCACAACGAAAACCCCTTTTGTATCTGATCTGTTGAGAGTATACCGAAAAATTCGAACTATATTTAAGAAATTATAACATCGCCCCGCATCGCCGCGGGTGGGGGCGCGGCGAAAAAAGCGGGGCTCGATTGAATAAAACTGTCGGCTCGAAACGCAAAAATTTGTAATATAATTCAATTAGAATGAATAAAGGTTTTACTAAATTAGAAATAATTTTGTTTGGAATAATTTTATTGTTTATAGTTGGATATCTTTTAATAAACTTTTCGAGTTTATCTGGGAATAATGAGAATTTATTGAGACAAAGATTTAATAAATTTATTTCTTTGCTTGATGTTAAAAACTATACTGAATCATACAATTTTTATAGTTCTTCTATTAAGAATAAAGGCACTCTGGAGGAATATATAAAAAGTTTTGAAGGATCCTCAGATATTGAGAGACAAAAAGTAAATATAAATGGTATTACTATCAAAAATAATATTGGTTATCTTGATACAAGTAGCACAATATGTGAAGATGTTAATTGTTCTACAAAAAAAGAATTAAGGAATTATAAAAAATGGGTTTTTGAAAATGGAAATTGGTTTTATTCGCCACCTAATCCTAGATGTTTAAGAGAGGAAATGTATGATATGCCGTCGGAGTTCAAAAGGGCGCTGAGTTTAATAAAACAGAGACTAATGGACAAAGCAAGTGGAAATGAAGAAAACTTTGATTTCTTTAATTGCTTGGATATTCAATACTCAGATTTAGAAGAAGAGGGTGTTTTTACTTTTAATACAGAAAAATCTTCTATTGATAAATTAAGTATATTAGTTAATAGGTCTTATATTAGTAGTGATGATTTATTGACAGCATTTCTACTGTCACACGAAATGACACATGCCAATGATTATCTAACTCAAATATCTGATGGTATTAAATTTGGATGCGTTGAAAGTGAGGTTAAGGCATTTACGATGCAGTTGTTTTTATCGTCATCGTTAACTGAAGAGGAAATGAAAACAATAAATTTAAAATTAAGGGAAGGTTATGGGAATATAAATAATCAGCTTAAAATTATGTGGGATTTACTTACATACAGAGATTACGCAAGGAAAATGTGTAACACTTTCGATTATAACGATTGTTTTTTTAAATATTTTAATAAAAGTGTGGAAAATATGATAAAAAGTAATCCTTATTACCAAAAACAATGTAATCTAAATTAAGTAATGAAATTGGAAATTGTTTCAAAATTGAACACTGTTTTAAAAGATGATATTTTCAGTGAAACTCAAGTTGTATATATATTAACGAGAATCGGAAAGATCTTAGAGTTGGAATACGATGGTAATTATCCTGTGTTGAAATTCTATCGTGATTGGTCTGTTCATACTAAACTAGATAGAAAAAAGAATAAAAAAATAATTGAAATTTTGAAAGAATTTATTAAAGAAAAGGAAATCAGACATCGTTTCGTTTTACATACTCAATTTTGTTCTGAACTTAACGAATTTTTAAAAAAACATGATTTAGAACAGTTGAATAAAATAAAGTTAGATAATTTTATTTATTATCTTGGGAAAGTCATTTCAGACACACCAATCGATGTTGAATTTGACGAACCAAAATATAGAATCTCGATAGGTGAACCAGATAAAAAAGGTCAGAGTGGTTTATATATAATAAGTATATTACCTTAATCGTCTGTAGGGCGATAAAATCGCGCGCGCAAAAAATAATTTTCAATCGAGCCCCGCTTTTTTCGCCGCGCCCCCACCCGCGGCGATGCGGGGCGATGTTATAATTTCTTAAATATAGTTCGAATTTTTCGGTATACTCTCAACAAACAGTAAAATTATCGTTTTAATTAATCCATGGTATCCAACCCCAATCTCCTGCTGGCGATTGTGATTCGATATCTGTTTTATAAGTACTAAGCCAAGGAGAATATGTTTTCATTGAGACGGAACTTGAAGTGAAATTTAGTAAAACTAAATATCCCGCTTCATTAACTGGGTAATATTGGTAATTAGTCATTATCTGGTATACAGAACTTCCATCGCCACCTATTCCATTGTGAGTAGATGTACGAAGGGCTGAACCGTCGGTAGAATTTCCATCATGTCCGCAAAATACAAAACGAACATTGTTGTGTGGTTTTACCAGACTTTCCCAAAGCTCATCGCCATCGTAAACATCTGAACCTAGACCATAACCATTGCTAGCAGCATGATTGTCTCCATGTTCCAATAAGTTTCCATCTGGTTTTAAAAAAGCATGTGTAATTATTATTGCTGGGATAGAACTACCAATGGTTAATATATTTTTTGCCCAATTTACGACTGCCTCTCGTGGTCCAAACTCAAGAGAGATAATCAATAATTTATCATCATTTGTCCCATCATTATCTTTATCTATTGTCAAAATATGATATTGATTATCACTATTTTCATCATAAGTTCCTCCAAAAGAAGTCATATTACTATAGTTTGAACGAGGAAAATAAGTGTTAAACATAGTACTATTTCGAGTCATATAACTATAATCATGATTGCCGGGAAGTAAAGAGAAAGGAATTCCGGCATTTTTTATTTTAGCCATTTCTGTCTGTACAAAGGACCATTCTGAAGCAGAGCTATCCCAATTTTGAACAATATCTCCTACCTGAGAAACAAATTTAAGATTAAGTTTGTTTTTATTTGCCACAAGCCAATCCAATTGATTAGTCATAGCATCGTCGTTCCATCTGACATAACTTTGGGTGTCGGGAAGTATGGCGATAGTAAAGTTTGGACGATACCATTTAGCATAAAGAGTAACATCGTTGGCTAGCATGGCAAGAGTGGTCCCTACTCCATAATCAGTTCCGCTTCCATCAGCTTTGGTGTTCCATCCTTGAAAGGAATAATCGGTTTTTGTGAGGGTTCCTCCATTGGATAGAGTTACTGAAGAACCGGGAAAGTATTGAGTTAAATCGACAGGAGCTGAACCTCCGGTATTTTCATTACCCTGATAATAAACTTGATAGGTAGGACAGACAAGAAATTGTCTGGCTGAGCGAGTAAGATAATACTGTGATTTTGCCCTGGTACTTCCTGTTCCTAAAATATCAAAATTAAATCTCCACGCAGTTGTTGCACTTGCTTGGCTAGAACTCCAATAAGCTGTATTTGTAGTAAAGTTACCTATTGGTGGTTCATGTTTGTGTAAAACTGTGTGCATTTCTTTTAATTCGTCTACTGATGGCAAAAACCAATCCGTAAATCCATTTAGTGAATAATTCCATGCGTATTCAATAGCAGTGCCAGATGTTCCTTCGCTTAATTGGGAGATCAAAAAACTATTTGAGGAACCAGAACCAATGGTTTTTAAAGTGCCCACAACATCATAATCGTTGTTATCAGCCCAAGCTTTTGCAACTACTTGATTAACTGGAGCGGCTTCCATATATTTCCATCCATCAGTGGAACTATTACTATTTTTATAAAAAATATAACCACCAGACGGACTCATATCACCCAATTGATATTCTCTAACCGTAAAACCATTAGTTGAAATACCTGAGCCGGTATCGGAATTGGTTACAATCACATTCCATTCTCCGAGTTCTTTTGTGGTGATGTCACACTTTGCATTCGAAATGGTGGTATTACTGGCAACAACCACATCAGTACAGGATATTGATGACTGCCCGCTTTTCGTTAGGGTGACTGAAGTCCCTGAAAGAAAACCGGATCCGGTAATAGAAATGTTGACAGATTTAGTATCATAACCAGAGGCGGGGGAAATATTATTAATTGTTACAACACTTATTGGTATTTCTTCAAAGGAGACAGTGATTGTATGGTTTGCGTTTACGTTTTGGAATTCGTAATAATCAATTTCTCCTTCTGATGTACCATCAACCACTACATTGGAAATCATATAGCCATCATCTGCTAGTATGTAATATGTTTTATTTGATTGAGAATTGATTGATGTATTTCCATTTGGATTAATTATTCCTCCATTTCCTGCTGAAGATATAATGGTAAATGTTTGTTCCGAGCTATTTTCGCCATCAGAGTTATTTGGGCTTGAAGAATTTAAATTTGAATAAACAGTTGATGGATGCGTATCCCAAAATTTTTTAACATCTTCACAGGTTATTCTTGATACAGTTGAATATCTTCCGTCAACACCTAGACATTGTATTATTTCATTTGGGTCAGTTGGAAATTCTCCAAGTTCTCTAGTCCAAAAGTCCTTAAATTCTTGACAATCTTTTTCCGTTGTATAAAAAACTTTTCTATCTAGACCAAGGCATTTATAATTTTGCGTAATTGGTATTTCGTCTTGAATCAAAGAAATATTTTCTTCATTTTTTATTTGTCTATCAGCTACTTTTTTTTGTTCTTTAACAATATCTTGTTTAACATTATTTTTTTTATTGTATTTATTTACTGTATAAAAACTAAAAACAGAGCTAGTACTTATAAGCAATAAAAATAATAATTTCACCCATGACCTAGTAAAGAGAGCGAATTTTTTGTTTTTTTTCATTTCGTTACGTTAATGGTACCTAATTCCATAAAAAAAACAATAAAACAATATAAAAAGTTTTGTTTAAAAAAATAGGACAGTCGGCTCTGAACTGACTAATTGTGGTTCGAATCCATGTGAGGCAACAAGAATAAAACATAAAGATACAAACAGTATCTAAATAGTTTTTATGATATCATATCGAGAGTGAAATTAAAGTTGTTTTTATTAATATTATTCTATGATTGAAAGAGATATCAGGGAAATATTAGTTAGTTCATCTAACGATAAGCATAAGATAGAATTAATAAATACTCCCTATGATGTTGGAAAAGCGATAAGACTAAAACCATGTTTGGATGAAGGTGATCAAATGGAAGAGATATTTAATAATTTAAACAAAGAAGATAGAGACATAAAAATTAAAGAGTACAAAGAAAAATTTCTTTATCCTAATTTTTTAATTAATCCAAATGATGTTCCTGATTCTTACTTTGCATTAAAAATTAAGATAGCTAAAGAAAGAGGAGAAAGTGAAGATTATCAAAATGATGGTATTAATAGTGTTAAAGATATTGATGATGCAACAAGAAAAAAAGCAGGAGAAACTATTTATAACGATCAAAAAGAGTCTTTAGATATTTGGATAGACTACTTAGTAGATAATAATGACTATCCGACTTGGTTTAAATATTTTACCTTGAGAGGTGTTTTAAAGATTGGATCTTGTGATAAGAAAAAAAATGAATTTAATAATAGGAATAAAGAAACAGTTGCTTGTTTTCCTGATCTTAACCGAGAAGCTTTACCTTATGTAAAAAATATTCTTGTTGATAAATATGGAGAAGAATATCTTCAACTTCAAGAACATATAATTGAGGCTAATAAAAAGTTAGATTCTTTAAATAATTATGAGAATCATTATGATGATAAATTAAATATTATTAAAACAGGCAAAGATAAAGACGGTAGAGACATTAATATTAAAGAAAAAGATTTAAAAAAAATAGAACAATCTTTATCGAAGAATACTATTGATTTTGATAAAGAAAAAGTTAAAGCAGAGTTAACTGAATTAATAGAAAAACAGAACCAATATTTAGAATCAAAAGGTATTCCTAGTGATTTTTGGGGATATCCAAAAGAAGAAAATTTTGGAAAACTGTATATTTATGCTGTTGATAAAGTAACTTCTGCTTTTAAAGAAAACAAAGAAAAAATAGATGGTGAGTGGACTAAATTTAATCAAGGTAGCAATTATACTGTACTTTACGAATCTCTTAAGGGTCATAGTACCGGATGGTGTACAGCTGAAAAAGAAACAGCTAAAAGTCAATTAGAAGGTGGCGACTTTTATGTTTATTACTCTAAAGATGAAGAAGGGGGAAACACTATCCCGAGAATTGCTATTAGAATGGAAAATGGACAAGTAGCTGAAGTTAGAGGAATTCAAAAAGATCAAAACATGGAAGCCAGTATGACTGACATTGCTAAAGAAAAATATCATCAATTACCTGGTGGAGAAAAGTTTGAAAAGAAAGATGGTGATATGAAAAAGTTAACCTTAATTGATAAAAAAGTTAAAGATAAACAAGTATTAACTAAAGAAGAACTTAAATTTCTTTATGAAATAGATAATAAAATTGAAGGTTTTGGCTATAAAAAAGATCCTAGAATTAAAGAAATACTTTTAGTAAGAAATATAAAGCAAGATATTTCTTCTGTTTTTGATTTTAAGCCGGAACAAATTAGTACAAATAATAAAGAAGCTTTAATGGGTGATATTAAATATCATTATGGCAATCTTAACTTAAATGATATTACTTCTGGTAAAGAAGTAATTCTTCCAAAACGTATTAGTGGTTATCTTAAATTAAATGGTCTTACTTCGGCTAAAGGTCTAATTCTTCCAGAATATGTTAGTGGTCATCTTGAGTTAAATGGTCTTACTTCGGCTGAAGGTCTAATTCTTCCAGAATATGTTAGGGGTCATCTTGAGTTAAATGGTCTTACTTCGGCTGAAGGTCTAATTCTTCCAGAATATATCGGTGGTTTTCTTTATTTAAAACGTATCACTTCCGCTAAAGGTTTAATTCTTCCAAAACATATTGAGAGTGATCTTGATTTAAGCGGTCTTACTTCGGCGAAAGATTTAATTCTTCCAAATAATATTGGTGGTGATCTTTATTTAAGTGGTCTTACTTCTATTGAAGGTCTAGTTCTTCCAAAGGATATTGGTGGTGATCTTGATTTAAATGGTCTTACTTCTATTGAAGGTCTAGTTCTTCCAAACAGCATTGGTAATCGTCTTTTCTTAAACGGTCTTACTTCTAATGAAAGAGAATTATTAAGAAAACAATATCCTAAATTTAGGATATTGTAATTGTTTTAAACTCGTTCAAGACGGAGAAACCGATCAGTCAAAAATGGTCACTTTTTATATGGAGTTGCTGATCATAAAAAAAATAGTTCCGTTTTTATTTTCCATTCTTTTTTTTTATTTCTAAAAGTTTTTTTATCTCACGATCAAAATCGGAAACGTAATTTTTGTCTTGTTCTTTGCGATATTTTTCGTATTCTCCTAAAGCTAGTGCTTCTGCAACTTCATGACTTATTTTTCCAGCATTTACTAATATTTCATATTCACTAAATTTAAGAAAAGCATTGAGTTTTTCTATCCAATCTTTCATAGTCATTGCTCGATGTCGAGCCGCTTGCATTTCGGCATAGTCCAAATACATATTTCCAATACGATTCAAATGTTCTAATTCTTTTTTGTCTAAGTAATTTTTGGCAATTACTGTGTCACTTGGCATAATTTTTCCTTGTGGGGATCGTCTCCAAGAAGTTAACCCCATTTTTTCTTTTTTACTACTTATACGATCTACAATAATTTCTGCTGCAGTTTTACCAGTTATAGCAAAATGTAGTTTGTTTTGAACTGTGGCAAAGAATTGCTTACTTTCGTATGCTTGTGGCGAATAATCAATTGCTGTTGCGTAAATATCGGTGATTTTTTGATAAATCATTCGTTCACTAGTACGAATATCTTTAATTTCTTCGTAAAGTTCGTCAAAATATCTAGTACTAAAACGAGAGCCATATTTCATTCTGTCGCCATCTAATGCATATCCTTTATATATATAACTTTTAAGTATTTCTGTTGCCCATTGTCGAAATTGAGTGGCCCGTTGTGAACTAATTCTGTAGCCAACAGCAATAATGGCTTCGAGGGAATACATCTTAACCATTCTTTTAATATCTCTTCCACTCTCATTTTGAACTACCGAGAAATCCTCGACAGTTGATTTTTCATCCAACTCTTTTTCTTGATAAATATTTTTTAAATGGAGAGAGATGTTGTCAATTGAACAGCTGAACAACTCGGCTATTTTCTTTTGACTTAACCAAACATTTTCTTCAGAATATAGAACTTCCATATGGATTAATCCGTCTTGGGATTGATAGAAAGCAATTTGATTGTCTAATATTTTTTTCATAAGTTATGATATACCCGAATGAAACACGAAGTCAATTAACCAAGTTGCCATATCGCGGGTTCAAAATGGAAACCGAACACTTAAAGAATCCATCTCATACGGAGAAACAAAGAATCGGTGATAAAATAAATTATGAAATTTTTACCTATTCTGGCTGAGTTTTCTGTTTCTGATTTTTCAGAAAGTATAAAATTTTATGTAGAGATAATTGGTTTTAAAATTGAGTACCAAAGAGAGAATCCTAATTTTGCCTTTTTGTCATATAACGGGAGTCAAATTATGATTCAAGAATTAAGACAGGGAGAAAAAGAAGAAGAAAAATTGGAATATCCTTTTGGTCGAGGTATTAATTTTCAAATTGAAACAAAAAGCGTTCAAAAAATAATTGATTCAATTAAGAAAAATAATTATCCATTGAAAAGAGGAATAAAAGATAGCTGGTATCGAGGTGAAAATAAATTATATGGATGTCGAGAAATTTTAATTTTAGATCCAGATGGATATTTATTAAGATTTTCTGAAAGCTTAGGAGAAAAGAAAATTTAATTTAATTGTTTTTATTTTTTTATAAAAAGTTTCAAATAAATCCCCTATTTTAGGTGATTTATTTAAGGTTGTTTTTGACGATTGAGATATCATATAGTTTTAATAATGATATTTAGTTATTATTAATGATGTGGTTGTTGTTGGGTAAAAGATTAGAAATCAAAAAATCGGCTTAATGAAAGTTTTGGGATGTTTTTCCAATCAGTATTTGGTTAATTAATTTTAGTTTTCGATTAAGTTTTAGGCCTCTATGGAGTCGAACTTTGTCTTTGAGATGAGCAAATGATCCCTCTAAT
>Ga0247840_10011855_pt1 | contig 10499 bp, 13 predicted proteins | sample LaCruzMarch2015__FD_192404 | JGI IMG/M metagenome (GOLD analysis project Ga0247840, IMG submission 192404) | Freshwater microbial communities from meromictic Lake La Cruz, Castile-La Mancha, Spain - LaCruzMarch2015_17m | ecosystem: Environmental > Aquatic > Freshwater > Lake | place: Spain...
CCCTTTCGGCTTTTTTCCTGGGACTGATGGCCACGATCGGGCCATGTACCATGGCTACCAATATCGCTGCCCTGGCCTACGTCAGCCGCAACCTGGCCGACCGCAAGTACGCGGTGGCCACGGCGGCACTGTATACGCTTGGTAGGATGCTGACCTATACCATACTGGGCGCCCTGGTAATATTTTTGGGCCTGGGCATCCCTGGCCTATCTCTGTTTCTGCAGGATATAGGGGAAAAGATTTTGGGACCCTTCCTGGTCGTAATAGGTGTATTGATGCTTTTTATCGACAAAATCTCTTTCGGCGGCGCCGGCAACAGCCTGTCGACTCTCGGTGGAAAAGTGGCGGACTGGGGCATGATCGGGGGGCTTCCCCTGGGCGCTCTCTTCGCCCTTGCATTCTGTCCCTACAGCGCCGTGCTGTTTTTTGCCGTTTTGATCCCGCTGGCATTAAAATCTACCGGGGGCATTACTCTGCCGGCCTTTTTCGCCCTTGGCACCGGACTGCCGGTACTGCTTTTCGGCATGCTGCTGTCTTTCGGTGTGGCCGGCATCTCAAAATGGGTAGAGGCCATTTCGCGCGGTGAAAAGATTTTACGCATCGCGGTCGCGGTTATATTCATAGGTATAGGAATTTACTATATGCTGCCCTGGCTGGGATCTCTATTCGCGGCCAATTAGATTTTACGAGGAGAATGTTATGAAAAAGTTTGATGCTGCAGGCCGGTTGGTTGCTTTAGTGATTGTATTAACGCTTGCCCTGCAACCAGCCTGCGCTCCGCAACAGCCAGCGCAGCCGAACCGGTCCCCGGTGATTGAAAGTGTAAATTATAATAAGGATGCCTTTGCCACTTCGGAGGTCCAGATCGATTGCCTGGCGAAGGATGCTGACAGCGACAACCTCACCTACCAGTGGTATGCAGAGGCGGGGCAGATATCGGGCGGTGGACCGAGTGTGCTGTGGATGCCGCCCGGCAAAATGGGGAAGTATCCCATTACGCTGGTGGTTACCGACGGCAGGGGTGGTGTGGCATCAGAAAATATCAGTATCCGGGTTGTTACCAATGCGGACGGCACAGCCACGCCCCTGGTGGAACTCAAATTGAAGATGGGGGAAACTGAGACACCCGGAGTGGCCAAACAGCGTATCCAGGGCCGCTTGGCAATTGACATCCTTTGCGTTGTGGAGGGCTCCGCTGACACAGGCGATTTGACATATACATGGACTGTCAAAAGCGGCGAGTTGACGGGCAAGGGCCTGGCCGAGGGCAAGGCCAACAGGGTCAACTGGAAGTCACCGTATGTGAAAGGCGATTACAATGTCGACGTTACGGTAAAGGACAGCCAGGGCAGGGAGGCCAAAGGCCAGGTCGTGGTTACCGTTTTTTGCTGCGGAGACTCATAATGAATTACAGGGACAGGAGCCACAGGCAAAAGGTTATGCTCAGGGTATTGCTGCTGCTGGCTTGTGCACTTCCTCTTTTCTCGGGCACGGGATGTTCCTCTTTTACAGATTTATTCAATGAGAGAGACCTGACTAAAATTCCGCTTGACCAGGTGCTGAATAACGGGAAGCCCACACTGGCTGATTTTGGCTGGCGAGACTGCGAACCGTGCAAGAAGATGAAAATTGTCCTCGGAAGTCTTGATTCCAAATATCGGGGAAGGCTAAATGTTGTTATCATTGAAGCGTATAGCCACCGGGATCTGATGGACAGGTATGGTATCAATGCTATACCCGTGCAGATACTGTTTAATAGCAATGGACAGGAGATTACACGGCATATGGGATTCTGGTCTGAAGAGGATATAATCGCGGAATTAATCAAGGAAGGAATTAATTGAGAATCCACGTTCTTACATCAGGCATCTTTATGCTTTTATTGTTAACGGGCTGTAACTTTATCAAAGTACCCGGGGCGGTTCCAAATAATAATCCACTGATAGAATCTGTCACATGCACCAATGATGTATTTGCCCTGGCGGACAATGAGATGGTCTGCAGCGCCAGCGACCCGGATGGCGACAGCCTCCGTTATGAATGGTCGGCGGATGACGGAAAAGCAATTGGGAGCGGACCGAGGATGATGTGGGTTTCGCCGGATACCATGGGCAATTATGATGTTGCAGTCAAAGTGTCCGATGGAAAAGGTGGCGAGGCAAAGCAGGCCGTTACCATACGTGTGCTGACCAATGCTGACGGGACGACAGCAACACCGGTTACGCTCAAGTTGGCCTTAGGGTCCGCTGAAACGATTTCTGAGAACAGGACCGTCAAAGTCGGCACGGCGACCAAAGTTACCTGTGCTGTCGATAATGCGGCCGGTAAGAAGTTGACCTATGAGTGGTCTGCCAGCGGGGGCAAAATGAAGGGGACAGGTATTGAAGAAAAGACGTGTACGGGTGTGTTCTGGACTGCGCCCGCGCTTACGCAGGTATACACTGTGACCGTTGCCGCCAGGGATGAGCAGGGCAATGAAGCACGGGGACAGGTGATGTTCGACGTATTTTGCTGCCCGAGGAATTAATAGGCCGGGGGAATATGGATAAAAACCTGACGCATTTAACCAGATTCTGTACAGGCATTTTCATCGTGTTATTAAGCCTGCTTGCATGTGCGCAGCCACAAAGCCAGGCACCTGTAATCCGTGAATTGCTCTACCCGGCCGAGGTCCCTGCTTCTTTCGATACAGTGTTGATTTGCCGGGCGGACAATCCGGGCATTGATGAATTGCGGTTCCAGTGGTCTTCGGAAAATGGGACAATAAGGGGAGAAGGTGAGAGTATCACCTGGAATGCCCCCGATTTGCCCGCGACATATAAAATAGATGTAATAATTAATAATTCATCAGGCAAGGAGACTTCAGGTCAGGCCGGCATCAATGTTCTGCCATTTTACCGGACGGCGATCGACCCTGATCCGGAGATTAACCTGAAATTGCCGCTCTTCGGCAACGGCACTGTGAGTGAACTGAGCCTTGTAAGGCCGCTGACGACCTCTGAAATTAATTGCGATGCGCCCCTTGTTGATATTAAGAAATATAAATATATATGGTCATGCAATGGCGGTAAAATAGAGGGAGCAGGGGTCAAGGACGGCACCGCATCGAAGATAGGATGGGTTGCTCCTGGCGTACCAGGTTATTACACAGTCACAGTAAAAATAACGGATAACTGGGGCAATTTGTATATTGGATCAGTCTATTCCAATGTAGTAAATCCTTCCTGTTGCGCGAAATAGGATACGGAGGAGGACCATGAATGGCAAAGATCGTGATTTCATTTGATGACCAGCAAATCCAGCAGATTGAGCAAATAGTCATGGATCAGGACGAGCCGGGGGCTCTCAGATGTATGGAGTCTCTCAGGAAAATGATGAAGCGTGGCCAAATAGGCTGTGACCCACTTGAGTTCAAAGCAAGGGAAAGCGTAGACCACGTGATTGGCAAAACGAAAAAACATCTTTAAAGCGGCTTGCGGGCCAAAGCTTTACAAGAATAATAAGACAGGTTTATAGTAGAAATATGTCGAAATACAGAAACGACGATTTCCAGTGATACCCGAAGTGTTTCGAAATTTGGCAACAGGAGCATTAATGACTAACAAAAACATACTATTGTGGAAAATAGCGCTTTGCGTGCTTGGTGTTTTGATGATTTCCGGTGCAGTAACTTATGCTATGGTGACACGTACTTCAGCAGTCACTGCATCACAGGCAGCCAATCTTTCTAAGACAGCAACGGCAGCCAATGTTGCGACCTCGGATGGTGAGGGGGAATTGAACTGGGTAAAAGGCCTCAACACAAAATTCGCGAGTAACGATTATGTCATAGTAATATTTGCGGGTAACGATGACTTAACGGCAAAAGCAGACCAACTGGTCAAAACCGCCTCCGAGAAAATCAGGCAGGATGGAACCAACATCGGATCCATGACACTGATCTCAACCGATCCTGAATTCCAACCTACCCTGGACCGCCTTGCAATACAAAAACTGCCGGCCATCCGGATCATTGCGCCCACCGGCCAGGGGGAAACCATCAAAGGTGATATTACTGAATCCAAGATATTGCAGGCATACCTAAGCCTGCAAAAGGCCTGCGTACCCGGTGCCTCTGGTTGCTGTCCTAAATAGGGACAGTGGCCATCCCTGTTTGACAACACGTTTTTAATGCTTATATAATTAGATAAATGTCTAAATCTATAACTTTAGATCTGCAGCAGTATGCAGATATTTTTAAGGCGTTATCTAATCTGCAGCGTTTAAAGATATTTATACGCCTGGCCAGCTGCAGTGTCGAAGGGGATACCTGTAACGCGGACGGCCAGATATGTCAGTGTGTCGGGGTACTGGGCAGGGACCTTGGTGTATCAGCACCGACGGTCTCGCACCACATTAAGGAGCTTTACCGAGCTGGATTAATCAAGATGAGGAGGCGAGGGCAACGCATCGAGTGCTGGGTCGACCCTGATATACACGATGCGTTAGAAAATTTCTTGCAGCAAACAATTCCAATTAATAAATAATGATTAAAATTCGTTTTGATTAAAAACTATTAAAAAGGAGATTCGTAATGGGTAAACAACAGAGCGTTAATAAAAATTCGATGAATTGGTGGAAAATTGGCCTGTGTGCTTTGGGTGTCCTTATGGTTGCCGGGGCCATTATATATTCCCTGATGATCCGCAACGGCGCCGCCGTCGGAGCTTCATCTAATACTGCAGCCACACCCACGGCAGCTGCAAATAATGCGCAATCGTCAGCAGGTATCGGGGATTTAAACTGGACCAAAAACCTCAGTAAAGATTATGCCAATAGCGATTTCATTTTTGTTATCTTGCCAGGCAGCGCCGATTCCGTTAAAGCGGTCGATCAAGCTGTTACTAGTACCATAGACAAAATAAAGGGGGATGGCGCCGTGGCTAATGCATTTGCATTGAGTCCTCAGGACCCCGAATTTCAGATTACGGCCGATCGTTTGAAAATATCGAAGTTTCCCGCCGTCTTGTTACTTTCACCAACTGGCAACGGAGCAATTATCAACGGCGACATAACGGAGACGAAACTTCTGCAGGCCTACCTTACGGTACAACAGGCCTGCATACCCGGTAATTCGGGTTGCTGTCCGTAAAGGTAGCAGCAATGGAAGCATGGATTAACCAGGTTTTCAGTGCGCCTGAATTCGGCCTGCTGGTTCTGCCTGCAGGTCTCCTGTTTGGCCTTATAACAGCAATAGCCTGTCTCGGCTGCAGCGCTCCCATAATCGCGGCTGTTATCGGTTATGCCGGGTCGCGTGAAGGACAGGAGCGCAGGGATATTTTCGTTATTGCCGGCTTCTTCATGCTGGGAACTGTCCTGGCTTTGGCAGCTGCCGGGTGGCTGATCGGTTACATCGGCCAGGCCGCCGGTAGCACATTCGGTCTGTACGGCAAGATCTTTATAGCCATAGTTGTTATCTTCTTTGGTTTCGCGGCCCTGAATATACTGCCCTTTAAATTGCCGTCTATTAACCCGGTAAAAAGTAATTTGCCCAGGGGCTTGCTGGGGGCCTCGATATTCGGCCTGGCGGTGGGAGGGGCAAGTACTGCATACACGATGGGATGCTGTGGTCCCGTACTGCTTCCCATCGTCCTCGGGCTGTCTATGTTAAAAGGCCAGCCGGGTTGGGGCGCCCTCATACTTGCCATGTTTGCCGTAGGGTACAGCCTTCCCATGGTTGCCCTTATACTGGGTGTCGGAATAGGTAAGCTCTCCGTGATTTCCAATAAAATTGCGGGACCCATCCGTATCGCATCGGGGATACTCCTGATCGGTGCTGGGTTCTGGCTGCTATTTACGCTCTGAACAGGTTATTTACCATATAAATGAGATAACCGGAGATAAAATGAATATGAAGAAAACAATAATTGTGGTGGTAAGCTTACTTATCCTGGCGCTTTCGTTGCCGTTGCAGGCCTGTCAGCCGGCCTCAGCGAACAATCTCGAAGTTTTGGTGCTGAATGTTAGCCCTGGAAAAGTCATAGTGAATGAAAAGTTCACTGTAATTGCAGACATCAGCAACACGGGTAAGAGCGAGGCGAATTATGTGGTCCCTGTCATGGTTAATGGGATTGCAGACGACAGGAAGTCGGTACTTATTGCCCCGGGGAAATCGGAGCAGGTACAGTTCACGCTCTCGAGGAGCAGCCCGGGCACTTACGAAATAAAGGTTGGCGACAAGAGCGCATCCATCGAAGTGGAAAAATCTTTGCCTGCCATATTGAAATTATCTGATCTTAAGCTGAATATGGAACAGGCCAATCCCGGCGAGGAAATCGTTGTCACTGCCCTCCTTTCCAATACAGGCGGCAGCCCTGGCAATTATATTGCTGAAATTAAAATTAATGGTATCGCAGAGCAAGCTGAGAAGCTAATATTGCCGCCCGGGGTTAATTACAACCTTGCTTTCAAGATAATTAAGAATGATCCAGGCGCATACACAGTTGCCATTGGTGACCTGACAACCAAATTCACGGTAATTGAGCCTGTTCAAGCAATACAACTAACGGCTCCCATCTGTCCCCCACAGAATAGCGGGACACAACGGTCGGCGTGCTGCCCCTGATAAAATTAACGCGATTAATATAACGAGGTAATACTAATGACAAAAATTGTTATTTACGAGTCAGCCATGTGCTGTTCCAGTGGGGTATGCGGCCCCAATCCCGATAAAGAGCTGATCGAATTGCAGGATACAATCGAGAAAGTCCAGAAAATGGGCTGCGAGGTCGAACGATACAGCATCGCCCAGAGCCCCAAGAAATTCAGGGAAAACCCTGAGATTATCAAGCTTATCCAGCAGCAGCAAATCAAGGCACTGCCGATTACTACCTTTGCTGGAAGTGTAATCAAAGTTGGCAGCTATCCGAGCATTGATGAATTACAAAAATGGCTGAAGGATAGTAAGGCAGATTTACCATCATCAGCGGACAAAAATAATAATAGTGATATTTGTTGTTCTGAACAGGAAAACACTTTTACTGAAGGCTGTTGCGTCGGGCAGAACTCCTGTGATATCCGCTGCGGTCCGAATTACACAAACAGCAATGAGATTAATATTAAGGGCAAATGCTGTTAACAAGATAAAGCCATATTATAATTCACCCAAAATAGGTCTATTGGTTGGCATAGTACCCTGGATATCAGGGGCGCCCGGGTAAAACACTCTTTTCCGAAAACATCTTCATGCTTGGGATTCAGATATGTACATGCCAGATTATAAAAGGACGCTATCGGTAATTCGACCTGACAATAATTATAGGTAATCGTGCAAACTATATATTTCTTCATGAAATTGTTATTTATCTTTATGGCAGTGTCCCTCTCTATTCTCATTGCAGGTTGTAAGGAGACTGAAAAATATCAAAGCATTGTTCCACAGAGCCAATTTAAAACAAACCCTAGTGAAGATCTGTTTATTAAAGAGATAATTGCAGACAATGAAGTCAAGATGTACTCGCAAAACAAGGTCTCATGTACTGTAAATAATCCGAATAGCGATAATCTTACGTATTACTGGTCAACCACGGGCGGCATAATAAACGGCCAGAGTGATAGGATTATTTGGGTTGCCCCAGAGACCAGCGGCAGCTATACACTTGAAGTCGCCATATCCGATGGTAAGCATATATCAGTCACAAAATCCAAAATTATACAGGTTGCAGACGATCTTACTAATTCCTATAAACCTTTAACCATTGGCAAAATAATTGTTACGCCGCCTAATGGGAACCCGATCACCTTCAGTCCCTTATATGATGACGCTAAGGTTCAACCGAAGATACCTGCACGTGTCTGGGAGACCATGCAAATAGAGTGTGTGGCCGATGATCAGGATGGTCATACATTAAACTATACTTGGACATGCACAGGCGGCAAGATCCAAGATAGTGGAAGTAGCATTGACTGGACGATGCCCGGCGTTGCAGGCATTTATTCAATTTCCTTGAAAGTAACCTGCGATAAAGGTGATTCCGCCAATCTATCATTACAATTCACTACCGACTGTTGTGGTAAGTGAGTAGAAAATGTCATTAAATTCCAAATATTTTGAACGGATAATAATGATGTGTTCGATTCACCAATATTTTGTTTATTCAGATCCGTCAGTATCATGGAGTGAACTATGAGATATTCTCTTGTTTTTATATTTTTACTTATCGCAATTATTTCAATAAATTTGGTCAGTATCGGTTGTCAAACGCCTGCCAAACCAATAGTTCTGGAAAATCAAGCTCCTCAAATAGAGGAATTAACTTCCGAGAATCAGGTTAAGACACTTTCCCAAAGTACTGTTGCGTGTTTTGCTGCCGATCCAGAGGGCGATAATCTGACATACGTCTGGAAAGCCGATGGCGGGACTATAAATGGTCAGGGCAGCACAGCTATTTGGGTAGCTCCTGAAGCTGGAGGAAATTGCACTCTTGAAGTAAATGTTATTGATAGTCAGGGTAATTCTACGTCGAAATCTCTCCTTATAATGGTAACGGAAGACATACCTCCTCCCAAACCTCCAGTGATACAGAAAATTATTACTGAGTCGGTAGAAGGTCTGATTACTATCGTTCCGACAGATACTCCAGCGGCAATTCAACCTCTGGTACGTGGAAGAATTTGGCAGTCATACTCAGTCGAATGTATTGCTGTGGATCCTGACGGTGATAAATTAAGTTATGAATGGTCGATCACCGGAGGTAAGATCACCGGTAGCGGCAATAAAATTATTTGGACTGCGCCGGGTGTGGCTGGAACCTACTCAATCTCGGTTGAAGTAACATGCAATAATGGTACTAGTAACCCTTCAACTATCCAGATTACTGTTAAATGCTGTGGTGGTTATTAAAATATTTATAACTGAAATCAACACAAAATACTGGGGGATATTGATTTATTGGGCATGCGAACTGCATTACACGGGCAAGCCAAAATATTAGGCATTTTTCGAAAAATAGTAATAGCGAGGACTGAAATAATGGTTAGTAAATCAGGAACCCAATTCTATTTCTTTTCCGGAAAGGGTGGTGTGGGAAAAACAACTATGGCAGCAGCCAGCGCAATTCACTATGCAACTTCGGGCAAGAAGACCCTCATCATAACCACGGACCCGGCCTCTAACCTTGCCGATGTTTTTGAGCAGCTGATCGGGTATGATGTTATCCCTATCACCGGCACTAAAAACCTCTTTGCCATGGAGCTTGACCCCGATAAAGCCACATCGGCATACAGGGAAAGGACGATTGCCCCTTTGAGAGGACTAATCCCGGAGGAAAGCCTTGCTGTGGTGGAGGAACAGTTGAATTCGCCATGCACGGCTGAAATAGCGGCCTTTGAGCGTTTTACAGATTTCCTGCAGGGACCTGATTACGATGTGGTCATATTCGATACCGCTCCCACTGGCCACACATTGCGACTGTTGGAATTGCCCGGGGAATGGAGTAAGGTAATAGAGAATGCGGCTAAGGACGGCAGCGCAGGGCAGACGTGCATTGGGCCTGCGGCCGCGCTGGCTGAGTCTAAAGAGAAGTTCGACCGTGCAATTAATGCGATGCGCGATCCAAAGCAAACTACTTTCATCTTTGTCCTGCGCCCTGAAGCCACTGCAATCTATGAGACACAACGCTCAATTTCAGAACTGACCAGGATTGGCATTACGTCGCAGGAGCTGATTGTAAATGGCATTTATCCTGAGAGCGCATGTGATAATTCTTTCATGCTGCGGCGATTCTATAAACAACAGGAGTACTTGCGGCAGATCAAAGAGAACCTCCGGCTGCCGGCCACATTGATGCAGCTTGAATCAAACGAGATAAAGGGCATGGCATCATTAGGCAAAATAGGAAGTAAGCTGCTGGAGAGTCCGGTGATGCTTGGAAATGACCATTTGGAGATTCTGGAAATCGCAGATGAATCGCCGATAGAGGATTACAGGCAGGTAAACCCTGCGATTGAGAAACTTCTAACTCCGCTCAACGGGCATTGCAGGACTATCTTCTTTGCCGGTAAGGGCGGTGTGGGTAAGACATCCGTCGCCGCTGCGACAGCACTTTGGGTAGCAGGGCGGGGGTATCGTACACTGCTGCTGACAACTGACCCGGCTTCTCACCTTGCACAGATACTGGGGCAGCCGATATCCGAAGTGCCGGCAAAAGTGGAAGAGAAGGGGAACTTGTGGATGGCATGCATCGACGGGTCCCAGGCTGCGAGTGAATATAAGGCAAAGGTGCTGGCTGAAGTCCGTCAGAAATATGATGCTAAGCGTGTTGCCGCAATCGAAGAGGAACTTAACTCACCCTGCACGGAGGAGATGGCTACATTCGAGAAATTCATCGAGTTTGCCAGCCTCAAGGATTACGAGGTCATAGTATTCGACACTGCACCCACCGGGCATACTCTGCGCCTGCTGAAACTGCCAGTAGAGTGGAGCAAGCAGTTGGAAATCAAGATATATACGACGACCGAAG
>Ga0247840_10011859_pt1 | contig 10498 bp, 11 predicted proteins | sample LaCruzMarch2015__FD_192404 | JGI IMG/M metagenome (GOLD analysis project Ga0247840, IMG submission 192404) | Freshwater microbial communities from meromictic Lake La Cruz, Castile-La Mancha, Spain - LaCruzMarch2015_17m | ecosystem: Environmental > Aquatic > Freshwater > Lake | place: Spain...
GACTATGTTAGAACTTTGCCAGCAACATTCAGCAATACGTCCCAACTTACGTCTATTATTGAGGCTTTTGACTCTTTTGGGGAAAAAATTGATACAGGGGGGGCGTTTGAAAAGGCAAGGCTACGTCTGAGCGAAGACAAAAGGTTTCAGTTTAGTTTTTCCTTAGCCTCAAAGGGGCTTTTTAGGATACCTGAATATTATAGTGCCGAGTTAGCCGCAGAACACCCAAATGCGTTTAATAGTTCGGGTATGGCTCAGTCCGACCCAACAATGGTTGCGGGCGTATGCGATCCTCAGTTGGTGCAGTCGATTGAATTAGCTAATAGTATACGCTTCTTTGTTGTTTACAGCGGTAAGGAGTATTTATTGCGCCAACAGCAAAAGGGGACGGCCTACATACTACAAAATGACCCTACGGCTCAACTCACCTCAGAGAATAGTTCTATGCCTTATTCAACCGTAAATTCATTTGGGGGCGTGACTTTGGGATTTGCGAGTAATACGAAGAAAAGCTACATAGAAATTCCAAAGCAAGGCGGGCGTGGAGAGGCCGTTGATCTTTATATTCCTTTTGACTATATACAAACGAATACTTCTGAACGGCTATTGTCAGCGATACCTTTGCTTTATGCCAATCAATTCTTTAACGAAGCACGGATAAAGGTAAGAATAAACATTATTCGTACAATTGGAGTGAGGCTTCAGACCAACCAAGATAAGGTTTCTATTTTCATGTCATTTACCGTTAAAGATTTTGATGAAAATCTAAATTGGGATAGAATTGCTCAGTTACGAGGAGATGTTAATAGGGCAACTGCAATGACCACTATGAATGCGACAGTTCTTGCTGTTGAAAAAGACATTTATGCTGAGAGAATGGGTGCTAAGAATTTTGCTGTGAATAATTTGTTCATGGTTAACAATCAAGCCTACGAATATCTGACCTACACAAGAGAAAGAGATACTACATCGGAGTTTGGCAGGTACAAAAATTGGATGTACCAACAAACAGAGTTAGGAGCAATTAGCCGTAAATTAGTCCCGAAGCCATTGATGATGATATTGTCTACAGAGGGTCTTTTAGGCGATGGTTTGACTATTACAAATATGACTCCCGCCATTGAGCAAAGGGTAAAGGATCGGTTCTTTCAGGTTATTAATGCCGCTGACTTGTACTATAACAAAAGCATAAACAAAGTCGTTTCCCGCATTAAGAAACGATTTGATGAAGAGGGCAAAACAACATACCAATTGTCGGAATATCTAATTCAACTTGCGGGTAAGTTGTACCGTGACGCATATCCAAGGACAGGCCAATACGCCTCCTCTCAGGAAGAGATTGAAGAGGCCGACAGAAAGTACAATCAAACGCTCACAAAAATAGGTAACATCATAAGCACATACCAATGAACATAATCGTAACGACAGCACAGCTACAGGGCGTAAAAAAAGCCATTGAAGGCATTAAAAATGCTCAAAGTGTATCTGAGATTGACATCATGTACAATCCAAACATGGAAGGCACTTTGTTTCTACGTTACAAGTCCAATTATGTAACTGAAGACGGGGCAGTTGCCGTAGAAATTAATTACATTTGTGTTGACGCAAAGGGCGAGAGCAAAAACTGTTTGGAGGCGTATAAGGATAACTTGTACGCAATCATACGGGACTGCATAAGCATTAACTTGTCAAGCCCCTTGGTAAAAGTAATATGAGTATAGTTGACGGGTACATAAAGGCCAATGAAGAGGCTTTAGGCTTACTTATGCAAGATAATGCCGAGTTAGGGGCTGCTTTGTTTGAGTGCTTGGCCGCATTGAGTGTTGTTGAAAAGGAGTCAGGTACATCATTTACGGATGAAGAGGAAAAGGCTGTTCTGAATAGAATATCTGATCTTGAGCGTCAGGCTCAGGCCATGGTACAGTCAGCCCCAATAGACGTAGCCAAAGAGATTGCCGAAATAGAGAAGGCTAAAGGGGAAGAAAAGGCTCGGGAAATGGTCTACCAAATTAGGGTACTTGGCTCTGATGATTATGAAGTGGCAGATGTAACCTATGCTATTCCAATTTATACCGTCAATGACGATGAAGAAACAAGAGATATTGCAAAGACATCTGCAAGGCAACTCTTTGAAGAAGAGTATCCCGAAAAGAAAGTCGATACTATTAAAATAGAGTCGAGTTTCTTTGAGGACGAAGATATAGAGCGCATAAATTCTCAGGCTACAGCCGCACCTGAAGCAACTGCGTCCAAACAGCCTGAAACGGCTTTGGAGTGGCTTGAACTATTACCCGATCCCATTAGGACTTTGGCGATTACTTACGCTATGTCAACTGAGTTTTCAAGATTTCCAAATAGAAGTGTAGATAGCCTTCAAAAGGCAATAATGGCAGCATTTCAATGGGGGGAAACGGTTGAGGGCTTCGCCTATTGGAATGAGGTCGATAATTTACTAAGCGGTGGTACTGACCCCAAGGACTTGCCGTTGCCTGATGCAATGAAGCCCGCACTACCTATTCCGACTGCCGACCCTGCCCCTTCAGCACCGACACTTGCGCCTGTATCAAAACCTGCGCCTGTGAAGCGACACAAAAAACAACAACAACAAACAATAAACACGGATATTGTTACTGCGGAAGACTTAGAACAGTTGGATAAGTTGTCGCTTGATGAAAATGTTGAAATCTCTGATGACGACCTAACCATTGACGATGACTTTTTAGACGACTTAGACTTAGACGACATATAACAAACATCCATACAAATGACATTTAAGGAAAAAACCGCATACGTTCTGAAATATGCACCCAAAGGGGACGAGAAAATTCAGAAGATTATTAAGGCTTCCGCAACTATGGACATCCCAAAGTCAAAGCTATCAGCCGATCAAAAGGTAAAAGTAAAGTCGGCTATTGAGAAACTGTACGACAGGTTCTCTGAAATAAACAAGCAGCAAAAGACTCCCGCAAGTAAAAAGCCTTATTATACCAAGGCTGTTGCCCAGTTCAAGAAGAAAGTAGGCCGTGCTGCGTTTGCCCAAGCGACGAAGGGTACTACTATAGCAAAGGACGTAGAATTATCTGCTAAGAAGGCGGGTAAGCGTTTCCCAAAGGCGGGACAGACGAGTAACCAATACGGTACGTTTGCTAATAAGCCAAAGCGTCCCTATTGGGAGAGCCGTGCAAACAGGATGGACGTTAATCAGCCTTCTGCAAGGGTGTTTCCTAAATTGGCCAAGGGGGGCAAGGTGGCAAGTAAGGCAGAAAAGGAAAAGTTAGCCAATCTTGCTTATCAATTGCAAAATGCTGATGACGGGTGGATAAGTAAAAACATGGGCGAATTCATCAAAATGCAAAATGCCTACAAGGAACAATTCAGAAAGGTTTATGGCCATAGCAATTACGAAGACCCCAATAACTTTGCCAAAGGCGGCAGAACATACGGTACGGGCGGTGGCGTTGATAGCGTTGATAAAGCCTTAGCCAAATTTAACACGGCCAACTTAGACCGATTTGAGTCCATGCAATATGAGCGAATGGAGAAAAAGATGGATAAGGTTGATGCGCTCAAAGTCCTCATAAACAATACTGAAGGCGATTTCAGTCAGTTAAGCCCAAAGTTAGCGGCCATAGCAAAAAAGTACGAGTCTTACTTTTACGAGGAGGACGATGAAGGAATGTACGCAGATGGCGGTGAAATTACGGATGAAGAACGTAAAATGGCAAGAAAGCATAACCCTAAACTGTTTAAGCGATGAGCGCATTAAAGGCATTTGAAGATAAGTACAAGTTCAACCCTTTTACCTTTGTAAAGGAGGTCACCAACAAGGCTATTGATTATTTGAAATCAGTAGGACTTGCCAAAGTCATACAAGACGAGGCACAGGACAGATATGGCGTTCACGCCAATGAACAGTTCTACACTATGCTTGTAGAGGCTTATCAAGAGGCAGGTGAAAGGTTCCCGCAAAATGAAACTATTTCTTTAGATCATAATAGTCAGGTCAGCATTGCGCCAATAAATCCAAGTAAGCCAAAGACACAAGGACTCTTAGAAGATTTCAAAAACATTGTCGGTAAAGATCAACTTAGACCAAGCACGAGTGGCGTATATGTAGACGGAAGTGCTTTAGTATCGACAAACGCACATATTCTTGTGCGAGATGTTATGCCTAAAAATCCATATACCGACAAGTGGGACAAGAAGATCATCGACCTACCAACATACATCAAAAGCAAAGGAGATGTATTGCGGGAGATAGACGATAAATTTCCTAACTATGAGGCAGTCATACCTACCGACACTCCTATTCGCTTAATGGTGGACATATATGCAATGTATAATTTAGCGAGGTCTGCGGCCTTTTACCTAAAACTTACAGGGGTGTCCTTTTTTGGGCTTAGAATTAAGGCAAAGGACGAAATATTTACGTTCAACCCTGTGCTTTTGGCCGACCTATGCGAATACATGGTCAGAAAGGGAGTAGGGAAAGCAGAATTGCGCCTTTCTACCCCTAACAGACCCGCCATTTTTGACTTTGGCGCAAGCGTTGCATTGATAATGCCAATCATGGGGCGTGACGATATGTTTGGCAATAAAGTGATTGACATTCAAAAAGACTTGGGTAGGTTTGAGGGCGACCCAAAAACTGCAAAGGCCAAGCCTACAGCAAAGTCAACATCTCAAAAATCCGCAAAGACGACAGTTTCTCAGTCGAGTTCAAGTGAGCCGTTCAAAAAGTATACGGGAAGCATTGAAGATACACATTACGTACCCCGAAGGGATATTGACAAGATCATCCTGAAGAACGGGAAAGAGTTAGGAACTAATGACATCGTTGACGGCATTTATGTGGTTAAAGACAAATTAGCCTATGGGGGCAGAATAAAGTCTGCTTTGGCACGGGACAGAGCCTATAAGTCGGAACAGGCTCACGAAAAGAGATATGTTCGTCGGTCAAAGCCAACGAACCCACGATATGACAGAAATTGACCATGGCACGTTTTTACGCAAAAACACCCGCTCGAAAGAAAGAGCGCATATATGGGAGTAAGGTAAACCCAAAAGGAAGTGCTGCTTCAGCCGCTTCTGCCAAGGCCATACGCTTTGACAAAAAGACTATTGCGGCTATTCGCAAAAAGGTTGATAACCACAACTACAATTACCCCGACAGAAAGATACCAATAAGCACGGCTGCTGCCGTAGTTAGAAGGGGAATGGGGGCTTACAGCACAAGCCACAGCCCGACAATTACGGGAGGCAAGCCAAATAACCGTGTTGCATGGGGCTTGGCGAGGCTTAATGCATTTATGCATAAAGTACGTCATACTAAGTCAACCTCTGAAAAGTACAATCAGGATAATGATTTGCTTGCCACTATTAAGGGCAAGATGGAGTTAGGAGGCATGGTAGAGCATCTGAAATCTCCAATCATTACCACGGGTATGCAAAATGGCCTGTCACAATGGGGAGGCTCTCCAACTACGGTCTTTGCTGAAGGAGGAAGGGTTGGTGACGGGCAAGTGAAAATAGTAAATCAAGACGTTGCCTTTGACGAGTCTATGTATAAGGGCATACTTGACGACTTTGATGCCGATGGACTGCCAAACGCTGACGACCCAAATCCAAGGCGAAAAGGCGATACAAAGTCTGTTGAACAAGTCAAGTTTACCGACACTTTTAAAAAGGTGCTGAATACCAAAAATGAACTCGACGATACCATGCAAGGGTTTGTCGATGAACTGAAAAAAACAGCCCCGTCTACATCGAAAATATACGCACGGACAAAAACTCCTTTCAGTATCCTGAATAAACTCGTATCAAAGCGAATGCTTGATCAAAAGAAGGGCTTAACTGACCTTATTGGAACAACAATAGCGGTTGATACCTTTGCGGAGTTGGAAAGGGTTGCCAAAAGGATTGATAAAGGGCTGTATGGAAAAGTCATTGAGGTCGTTGATTTTTACAAAAACCCTAATAATGGATACATGGCCTTGCACTACATCATTGAGCGGGACGGTACGCTAATTGAAGTTCAGCTAAAGACAAAGCGCATGAAGAACGTAAATATGTTGTCCCATGATGCGTACAAAAAAGGTACGTTGAATGCGCCATATTTACTTTATTTGACTACTTTAGCGCACAAAGCCGACATGGGGGACAAGAGTTCTGCAAAAGAGTTTGAAAACCTCATGAAAGACAAGTCAAGAGTAGAGAAACAACTTAATAAATCATAACCATGGAAGAAATGGAAAAGGTACAGTTTGACGTTTTCATGACGGAAAACAAAATAGAGTTCGATGGGCTTCCCGAAGAACTACAGTCGCAAATTCAAAAGTTTGATGACTTAAATGAGCAATTGGAAGAGGAGGAAGATGAAAATAAACGAGCCGACTTTATCGAGAAAATGAAGGCTATGGACGCTGGCCTTTTGGGTAAGCTGAAGCAATATGTTGCGGATAAAGTGGCTCAGAGCGAAAAGGCTAAAGCCGCAACGCAAGCACAAGCCGCAGCCGCTACTCAAGCGGGGGGTGCATCTGCATCTCAGCAAAATCAGTCGAAAGACGACGACGACGACGACGACAAACCATTTTTTTGGTTAGGATAAGTGGGGCAATGTCGCACAAGCGGCAGTCCTACCCATTTTCAATTACTCTTGCGGGTTCTGAAAGTGTTTTTTCACCCCCGTTTTTTAGCGGGGGTCTTTTTTTTTATATTTGTTGCGCTAACAACATTGCTATTGCAATACACACTTGCTATTGAAGCGATGCCGTGTCCAAGACCACGATTAGGTCGATATGGCAATACACACAACACTCCGAAGTACGTCAAGTACAAAAAGGATATGGTGTGGCTTTTGAAGTCCCTGCATATTCCAAAGGCCGACTACAAATCTGTTAGTGTGGATTTTTACTTTGCTTATCCTGTGTCTACGCCTAAGAAGCATAGGATAGACAATTCCCCCGCCGTGACAAGATATGACCTTGACAATTTGCTCAAGGGATTTCTTGACTCGTTACAAGATGCCACCGTAATTGACAATGATAGAGCCATAACCACGATTTTAACATCTAAATGTTATACTACCGAACCAAGAGGTAGGATATGGTTTCATCTATTATGAGCAATTCAAATCAAGACGCAATACAATTAACATCAGCATTACATCAGGGGGTGGTAACACTCGGTCTACAAAAGATGGTAGATTATCTGAATCTGATCGCAAAGCTAAACAGCAACAGCAAGGCCGAATTAGCAGACTCCATACTTAATTTAGTGTGCAGCCATTTGAAAATATCGGCTCACGATGTAAAAAACTCGGCACGAAATGACGGAAGCAGAATTGATGCACTCTGCATCTTGTCTTTGATGCTGAAAAAGCATTTGATGTTTAGTCAAAATGAGGTAGCCTCATTCCTGAACAAGCATAAAAGCCAAGTGTCAAAGTATGTCAGCAAAATGACAAGACTGAATGAACACATTGAGTCGGACAGGAAATTAGCTTCGAGGTACAGAGAATTAGAGATAGTTGTAATACACTTACTTGTAAATAAAGCATAATGGAAGGCAGGAAAAGAGGACGGCCAAGAAAAGGCGGGAATGCACAAAACGTTGAAAACGGTGAGGCGTTTCAGGATAGTACGCACATTGAAAACATTATTGAGGCAACAAACTTTGACTTTGTGCCTGAAAACTCACCTACACCTGAGATAGGCGGGTTTAACCCGCTTGGGGACGCGCCAATCAAAAGGGATTATAGTAGTCCGACCATAGACCAAGGAGTTTCACAGGAGTTGGCAGAACCATCTTTTCATAAGACGACTTTTAGCGAGGCCGCACAGGAAAAAGAAACGATCCTTAACACGGCATCTCAAGAAAGCCAAAGCATAGGCGCAAAGCCGCCCGAAGATGGCGACCTAAAAAACCCTGCTCTGAACCAATTAGACGACCAAGAAAAACGCTTGGCCGCTGAACAGTTGGTTGACGCTGCTATTGACACTTATGAAACCCTGTGGAGTTTAGCGGGGGGCATGGTGCAGGTAAGCGACAAGAAAATAAAGCAGTTGGTAAAGGACGGGAAGTTAGACCCGCAACTGAAGATACCAATTGATGAGCAAGGAACTGAGGTTACTGCCATTGAGTTCATCCAAAGTTTCAATGCACAAGTGCCTGAAGCGGTAGAGGCCGACCCTGCATTTAGAAAGAAAGTCCGTGCGCCACTTACCCGAATATTTGAGAAGAAGGGTTGGGGCATGACAGACGAGCAAGTCGTACTTTTTGCCGTGATAAAAGACTCGGCAACAAAAGGTATGGCTGCTTATGCTTTGAAAAAGACAATGAATCAGGTTTTGGAGCAACTGCAAGAACAGACGCAATTGATGAAGGCAGAAGGCCAAGGGCGAGAAAAGGATTATGACGATGATTTGGAGGTGGAGGAGATAACTGATGTCGAATTAGAGTATGAGCGCAGAATGGCTGAGTTACGAAAAGAGCAGAAGGCAAAAGCAAATCGCCCAAAGAGAGGCCGTGGCAGAGCCAAGAAGACACAAGCAGACCCGAATATTCATACAGACAAGATGGACATAAACTTTGACGACAATCCATTGCGTACTGAAAGGCCAACGGAATATCCTCAGCCAAAGGTGAAGGAGGTATTTACAAAAGCCGAGGAGGTTAACCCATAATCAAAGGCTATGGCAAAGAAACAATCGGCACGAAAGACCGTAAAAAAAAGGGACTCTCGGATGTTTACTGATGAGCAGAAAAAAGGCAAGTCCAAGTGTGGTAATGGCAAACATTATTGGTCGTATGCGGGAGGAGAGTGTATTTGTCGATATTGCGGCAAGTTTTTACAGCCAGGTGGCAAAATAACTGCACGCCCATGAGGACAATGCCAAAAGTGCTAATTGGCACACCAACATACGAGGGCAAGAACTATTGCTTGAAGCAGTTTATTGACAATGTGCGGTCATTTACCTACCCGTCTAAGTTTGTTGACTTTGTGATCTTCGACAACAGCAATACGCCTGAAAACGCAAAGTACATAAGCAAAGAACTTGGCGTAAAGGTTGTTTGGAAGGACTACAGCGACATGGGCGTAATCAAAAAATTGTTTTTTACCCATGAGGATATACGTCTGTACGCTATAAACAACAAGTATGACTACCTATTGCACTTGGAAAGCGACTTATTCCCGCCTGAAGATTTAATTGAGCAATTGTTGTGGACAAGGAAAGACATTGTTGGCGTACCATATCAATTGTACGGTGGCGGTCAGAGAAAGCCAATTACTACGGGCTACGACCACAGAGAGATGTATCCTGATGTTTACATTGGTGGCTTGAACATAGGCTTTGTGCATCATTACTTTTTTGACGGCACAGTAAAGCGTTGCACTACCAATGGCATAGGATGTACGCTTTTCAAAGTCAATACTATCCGAAACGTGCCTTTCAGATATGTAGAGGGCGACGACTCTGCGCCTGATACATGGTTCACACAAGACTTGTTACACCACAAGTTACCATACTACGTCCACACAGGCTTATTAGCTTTCCATTGGAATAACGAAGATTGGGGCAAGTACGCCCACATGATACAGTACGACAAAACCGAATAATAACAAACAAATGATTAGCGCAGAACTAAAGGGAGCAATTCAGCAACTCCAAGGGCAAAAGAAAACATTTATCCCGCCCAAGGAAAAAATGACTGCATCTATTGAAAACGACACTCAGTACCTAATGGCGTTGAGCAATTTTATTCATTCGGCTCAACAGGAAATAACAAAGCACAGAAGGCGAAATAATGACTTTGAGGCGGCTGAAATCCAACTCAAGATATTTGATGCCATTTCCAAGTTTCAGGCCAACCAAGGGCTTGTAAATGATAAACTGACTCACTACGAAAAGGTCTTTTTGCCAAGATATGAAATGGAACTTGAAGAAAGCCGAAAGGAGTTCATGTCAACCTACGAGAGGGTAAAGGCAATTACAGCCGACGAAAAGCACAAAGACGACAAACTTGTGCAATACATGAAGCAAGAGGTCGAGTCTTTTGAGTCTTCTGAGTTCCGTGAGAACGAGGAATATCAATGCTACGTCTACAAGATTTTCAAGAGGTTGTTGGGTAAGCACGAAGATAAATACCCCGAATGATAGGCATAGGCGTTACTACCTTTAGGCGTTCACATTACCTTGACGAGGTATTGCGAATGATAAGGCTGTATACTCCAAGCCCCTATAAGGTTCATGTAGCTTTTGACGACGAGAACAATCGTAAGGGCATTGCCAAACAGAAGAACGCGTGCCTGTATAACCTGCGGGACTGCGAGTACATTTTTCTGTTTGATGACGACTGCTATCCCAAACTACCCGATTGGACGAGTTTTTTTATCACGGGTCACAGAGTAAGCGGTAGCCACCATTTCCTGTACAACAAGGACAACATACACCACATCGACTCAACAAGTTTTTATAGCGATGATGTAAGCGTAGTT
>Ga0247840_10011863_pt1 | contig 10496 bp, 9 predicted proteins | sample LaCruzMarch2015__FD_192404 | JGI IMG/M metagenome (GOLD analysis project Ga0247840, IMG submission 192404) | Freshwater microbial communities from meromictic Lake La Cruz, Castile-La Mancha, Spain - LaCruzMarch2015_17m | ecosystem: Environmental > Aquatic > Freshwater > Lake | place: Spain...
GATGCCCTTGAGGATGAGGATCGTTTCCTCGACCGAGGGGGCCTCGACCTTGACCGTCTGGAACCGGCGCTCCAGGGCGGCGTCCTTTTCGATGTATTTGCGATACTCGTTCAGCGTTGTGGCGCCGATGCACTGTAGTTCGCCGCGGCTGAGCGCGGGCTTGATGATGTTCGAGGCATCCATGGCCCCCTCTGCGGATCCCGCGCCGACGATCGTGTGCAGCTCGTCGATGAAGAGGATCACGTTTTTGTTGCGGCGGATTTCGTCCATGACCGCCTTGATCCGCTCCTCGAACTGCCCGCGGTATTTCGTGCCGGCGACCATGAGGGCGAGGTCGAGGGTGATGACCTTTTTTTCGTGCAGGAGCTCCGGGATATTGCCCGCGACAATTTCCTGCGCGAGGCCCTCGGCGATCGCGGTCTTGCCCACGCCCGCCTCGCCGATGAGGACGGGGTTGTTCTTGGTGCGGCGGCAGAGGATTTGCACGACGCGCTCGATTTCGTCGGCCCGCCCGATGACCGGATCGAGTTCGCCCTTCTTCGCGAGCTCGGTGAGGTCGCGGCCGAAGGCGCGGAGCGCGGGCGTTTTTCCATCCTTCTTGCCTCCAACCTCGGCGGGGATGGTGTCGCCATCATCCTGGGGCGCAAAATTCGGGTCGAGCTCCTTGAGGATCTCGTTGCGGGTGCGCTCGATATCGACCTCGAGATTTTTCAGGACCCGCGCGGCGACGCCTTCGCCCTCGCGGAGGAGGCCGAGGAGGATGTGCTCGGTGCCGACATACGAATGCTGCAGGCTTTTGGCTTCCTTCCCGGCAAGGGCGAGGACTTTTTTGACGCGAGGGGTGTAGGGGATATTTCCCACCATCTTCGTCTCGGGGCCCGAGCCGACCTGCTTCTCCACCTCCATGCGGACGGTCTCGAGGTCGAGGCCCATTTTTTGGAGGACATTGACCGCGACCCCGTTGCCCAGCTTGATGAGGCCAAGAAGGAGGTGTTCGGTTCCGACGTAGTTGTGGTTGAACCGGTCCGCCTCTTTGCGGGCAAGAGCGAGGACCTGCTGGGCGCGTGGAGTAAAGTTATTCATCATGTCGTTCTTCGGTGGTTTCCGGGGTCCGCGCCTTCAAAATCGCGATGTCCGGTGCAGACACCTGAGCCAATTTCGCGCGGATTATGGTCGCGCGCAAGGAGTCCCTTTCATCCGCGGACATTTTTTGTGTGCCCGCCCCCTTTTGGAGGTGGGCGGGCTGGGTCTCGATAAACAGCTCGTCCACGGGAAAACGGCAGGGTTCCGGGAAAACTCCGAGGTCCACGCCGAGTTTGAGCACCGAGAGGTAATTCAGGGCCTCTTTCGAGCTCATCGAATAGGCGTGGGAAAGAACGCCGTAGGCGCGGCCGATCTGGTCGTAAAGCGTCACCGCCTTCCGCTGGGCGAGGAGCGCGCGGGCGTTCTGCTCGTGTTCGAGGATCTGTTCGATGACCCGGTTGAGGCGGCCGATGATCTCGTCCTCGGTTTCCCCGAGCGTGGTCTGGTTCGAGACCTGGAAGAGGTTGCCCATGGCCTCGGTCCCTTCCCCGTGGAGGCCGCGGACGGCCAGGCCGATCTTGTTCACCGAGTTGACGATCTTGTTGATCTGATCGCTCATGACGAGGCCCGGCAGATGGAGCATCGCCGAGGCCCGCATGCCGGTGCCGACGTTGGTCGGGCAGGCGGTGAGGTAGCCGAGCTCGGCATCGAACGCGTAGTCGAGCACCTCCTCGAGCTCCGAATCCACGCGGTTGATCATGGAATAAACTTTCGTGAGCTGGAGCCCGCAGCAGATCGCCTGCATCCGGAGGTGGTCCTCCTCGTTGATCATGACGCTCAGGGTCTGCGGGGAATTCATGACCACCGCGCTCCCGACGCCCTTCGCGGCGTGCTCGCGGCTGATCAGATGGCGTTCGACGAGCACCTGCTTTTCCAATGGCGAGAGGGCTTCGAGATTTTCCGAATACGACTCCTCCATCTCGGGGAGATGCTCGACGGCGTCCTTCACCAGGCGCATGACATCGAGGCGCTCGGCCTTTTTTGCCCAGCCGGGAAACGGCTTCTCGCGGAGGTTACGGGCGAGGCGGACGCGGCTGCTCACGACGATGTTCCTGTGCGGGCCGTCGCCGGAGAGCCATTCTCCGGAGTTCGCGATGATGCGGGAAAATTTCATGCGCTGGCCCCGGCCTCGATCTGCCGGATCTGGTCGCGGAGATCTGCGGCCCGCTCGTATTCCTCGGCCGCGACCGCTTGGTTGAGGCTGTCCTGGAGCGACTTCATTTTTTCGGTTTGCTCGCGGATTTTGTGAAAGGCCGCCGGGGATTTTCCGGTATGGGCGGTCCCCTTGTGCATGTTTTTCAGCATGCCCGAGAGCCCGTCGGTGAAGACCCCGTAGCAGGCGCTGCAGCCGAGGCGCCCGGTCTTTTTGAAATCCGCCTGGGTGAACCCGCACACCGGGCATTTTTGGGAGCCCGGATTTTTGTCGATTTCCTGCGCGGCCCCGAGCCCCATGAGCAGGTCGGCCAAGGCAAAGCCGGTCGGGTCGTTCACGCCCTTTTCCTTCGAGCAGGCCTCGCAGAGGTTGACCTTCTGCATCTTCCCCTCGACGATCTGGGTGAGAAAGACCGTGGCTTCTTTGGACTGGCAAACATCGCACCGCATACTACTTATCAATCACCGTGCCGGAGGCCGCTGTCAACTCGTGGAAGCGGGCGAACAGGCGTTTGGTCACGGTCCCGGGGGAGCCGGTGCCGATCGGGCGGTTGTCCAGACGCACCACGGGGATGACCTCTGCGGCGGTGCCGGTGAGGAAGCATTCCTCCGCGGTGTAGATGTCGTAGCGGGTCATCTCCGGCTCGCTGATCGGGATGCCCAGTTCGGCGGCGATCTCGAAGACGACCGCGCGGGTGACCCCGGCGAGCGCGCCCGACGAGATCGGCGGGGTGAAGATCCGCCCGTTTTTGACGGTAAAAATATTGTCCCCTGTGCACTCCGCCACGTAGCCTTGCTCGTTGAGCATGAGCCCCTCGCCCGCCCCGGCCTGCTGGGCCTCGATTTTGGCGAGAATGTTGTTGAGGTAGTTCAGGGATTTCACCATCGGGCTCAGCGCGCCGTGGGCGGTTCTTCTCGTGGCGCAGGTAACCACGTGAAGCCCGGTCTCGTATTTGTCCGGGGCGTAGAGCGCGATTTTCGACACGATGATGATCACCGAGGCGCGCGGGCAATTACCCGGGTTGAGGCCCAGGTCGCCGACGCCGCGCGTCACCACCAGCCTCACGTATCCGTCGCGGAGTTCGTTCCGGCGGATCGTCTCCAGGAGCGCCTCCGACATTTCGGCCGGCCCCATCCCGACATCCAGGCAGATGGCCTTTGCGGAATCGAACAGCCTGGCGATGTGCTCCTCGAGGCGGAAGACCCTTCCGTTGTAAAAACGGATCCCTTCAAAGACCCCGTCGCCGTAGAGCAGGCCGTGGTCGAAGACCGAGACCTTCGCGTTCTCTTTGTCGTAAAATTCTCCGTCAATATAGATCTTCATGTGGAATGGTTCCTGGCGCCCGGAGGCGGTGCAGCCGTATAGAATGCCCTGTCCCGCGGCGAATCTCAACTCTCTTTCTTCGCCGGAAAAATTTCGGATGCCTGTTTGTCAGATTTACTTCCGCAGACTTTTCTGGGCATGCTCCCGGCAAATGCATCTGCTCCCCTGTTGGCGTCGGATCCTCTGTTGCCTCGTGTTGGTCTGTCCTGCCGTCTGTCCGGCCAACGAGGCCGGGCCCACGGAAGATCAACTGGAATACGGGACGCGGTCGAAGGACCGGAGGTTCCTCCACAAGTTTGCCGCCGAGGTGTCAAAAGATTTCAACGCGCCGTTCGACATGCTCGCGCAAGGGCAGGCCTGGCTGGTGAAGGAAACCGGGGTTCGGCTGTATTTCGATTACTACGGCGACTTCCTCGCCAATCCGACCGGCGGGCTTTCGCAGTCGGTCGGGTATTCGCACGAGATTGTCGTCGGCGGGCATTTCGACCTGGAAAAAATCATCGGCTGGAGCGGGGCGTCGATCACCGCGTCGTTCGCCGAGGGGGCCGGTTACAACCTCTCGAATAACGTCGGCAACTACTTCGTCGTCTCGGAATCCATTGTCCAGGGCACCGGGGTTCTTTTCGACCTCTACCTCACCCAGAAGCTTTTTGACGACAAGCTCGACCTCCGGATCGGCCGCATGAGCGCCGGGCAGATGTTCGCCACGCTGCCCGCGTTCGGCCTGCAGGTGAACGGCGGAATCAACGGGAACCCGAACAACCTGTTCAGCAACGCGCCGTTCACTGCGGGGATCACCGCGACGAACTCGGCCATGGTCAAATACAAGCCGACCAAAGAGACCTATGCCTCGGCCGGGATTTTTCAGGCGACCCCTCGCCTAGGCGTTTACTCGTATCACGGGGCCGACTTCACGATCCGTCCAGGCGACGGGATCCTGATGATGTACGAGGCCGGATGGAAGCCGACATTCGGGGCGACGAAAGCGGGCCCGTCGAAGGACAAGGAGGTCGTCGGGAACCCCGGGCTCCCGGGGATCTACAAGCTCGGCGGCTACTACTCCAACTACACGTTCGCCCAGTTCTCGGGCGGCCAGATTTACAACGCCTACGGGTTCTACGCCATCGGCCAGCAGATGGTCTGGCGCTCGAAGAAAAACACCAACGACAATTTTTCGGTGTGGGGCGGCGCCGTGTATTCGCCGCAGACCGACATTTCCAGCAACCCGTTCATGGGGATGGCGGGAACGATCTGGCAGGGGCTCATCCCCGGCCGCGACCAGGATCAATGGCTCACCTGCTTCCTGGTCGCTAATTTCAGCAGCGACTACGCGAACTCCATTTCGGCCCCCGGCACAACGACGCCGACCTACGAGGCCGTGCTCGAGACCAGCTACGTCATCCAGCTCAATAAGTATTTGGGCATCCAGCCGGACCTCCAATACATCATCCGCCCGAACGGATACGGAAACATCCCGAACGCGCTCGTGATCGGACTGCAGGCCGTCGTCAGTTTTTGAACATTTATGAAAACCATCCGCCTCCTCTGCCTCTGCGCCCTCGTCTTTTCATCCCTGCCCGGTCTTCGCGCGGGCACCCTCCCGGAACCCGCGGCCCTCCAAAAAGCCGTGGACGACGCCTACGCGAAGTTCAAAGACAAAAAGGGCGGCGCCAATGCCAACTACATCCCGTGCCTCGCGAAGGTTCCGTCGAACCTCTTTGGCGTGGCCATCGTCACGGTGGACGGGAAAATCTACACAGCGGGCGATGTGGGTTACGCGTTTGCGATCGAGTCGGTCTCGAAGCCGTTCACCGCATCGCTGGTGATGAACGAATCCGGGCCGGAGACGATCCTTAACAAGATCGGCGTCGAGCCGACCGGCCTGCCGTTCAACTCGGTGCTCGCGGTCGAGCTGGAGCCCAACCGCGCGGTGAACCCGTTTGTCAACGCCGGCGCGATGGCCTCGGTGAGCCTCGTGAAAGCCAAAAACCCGCAGGAAAAATGGGAGAAGATCCTCGCTCAATACAGCAAGTTTGCCGGGGAGAAGCTCGCAATGAGCGACGAGGTCTACCAATCCGAGGCGTCCTGCAACCAGCACAACCGCGGGATCGCGGAGCTGCTCTTCAGCTACAACCGGCTCTACGCGGACCCGATTGAAACCTGCGATGTTTACACGAAGCAATGCTCGGTGCTGGTCACCGCGAAACAGCTCGCGGTCATGGGCGCCACGATCGCCAACGGCGGCGTGAACCCGCTCACCAAGGAACGCTGCCTCGATGAGGCCGCCGTCCCGAAGCTTCTCGCCGTAATGATGATGGCCGGGTTCTACGACGAGTCCGGCGCCTGGGCGTGGAAGTCCGGGCTTCCCTCGAAGACCGGTGTCGGCGGCGGCATCGTGAGCATCGTCCCGGGCAAGATGGCGATCGTCGGGTTCGCGCCCCCGCTCGACACCGCCGGCAACAGCGTCCGCGGCGCCAGCGCGATCCACCAGATCGTCGCCGACCTCAACCTCAATCTCTTCAACACCAAGTAATATTATGGCTCTCTCGACCCTTTCTTCCAGCAATCCCAACGACGAGGTGTTCGCCTCCGACGACCTCGCGAATGTGCTCCCGAAAAAACATTTCCCCCGCCACGAGCGGGACGCGAAGCACATCTACCAGGCCGTCCGCGACGAGCTCCTCCTCGACGGCAACTCGCGCCAGAACCTCGCGACGTTCTGCCAGACGTGGGTCGAGCCGGAAGTCCACCAGCTCCTCGACGACTGCATCGACAAAAACATGATCGACAAGGACGAGTATCCGCAGACCGCCGAGATCGAGAACCGGTGCGTCAGCATGCTCGCAGACCTCTGGCATGCGCCGGATGTCGGCAACGCCATCGGCTGCTCGACCACGGGCTCCAGCGAGGCGGCGATGCTGGGCGGAATGGCCATGAAATGGCGCTGGCGCGGCAAACGGCAGGCGGAAGGAAAACCGACCGACAAGCCGAACATGATCTGCGGCCCGGTGCAGGTCTGCTGGCACAAGTTCGCCCGCTACTGGGATATCGAGCTGCGCGAGATCCCGATGGAAAAGGACCGCCTTCTCATGAGCCCGGAGGAAGTCATCAAGCGCTGCGACGAGAACACGATCGGCGTCGTGCCCACGCTCGGCGTCACGTTCAACGGATGCTACGAGCCGGTGAAGGCGGTCTCCGATGCCCTCGACAAACTCCAAAAGAAAACCGGCCTCGACATCCCGATCCACGTGGATGGAGCCAGCGGCGGCTTTCTGGCCCCGTTCTGCGCGCCCGACCTCGAATGGGACTTCCGCCTCCCGCGCGTGAAGTCGGTCAACTCTTCCGGCCACAAATTCGGCCTCGCCCCGCTCGGGTGCGGATGGGTCGTCTGGCGCGAAAAGACCGACCTGCCGGAGGGGCTGATCTTCAACGTGAACTACCTCGGCGGCAACATGCCGACGTTCGCGCTCAACTTCTCGCGTCCAGGCGGCCAGATCATCGCCCAGTATTACAACTTCCTGCGACTCGGCCACGAGGGCTACACCAAGGTCCATTCGGCCTGCTACGAAACCGCGCAGTTCCTCGCCAAGGAAATCGCCGCGCTCGGCCCCTTCGACATGATCTACAGCGGCGATCCGGCCGAGGGGATCCCCGCTCTCTGCTGGGCGATCAAGCCGGGAAAAACTCCGGGCTACTCGCTCTATGACCTCGCCGACCGGCTGCGCGTGCGCGGATGGCAGGTGCCCGCGTATTCGATGCCCGCCCACCGCGAGGACCTCGTCGTCCAGCGGATCCTGGTCCGCCTCGGAGTCAGCCGCGATCTGGCCAGCCTCCTCGTCGGCGACATCAAGGCCGCCATCGAATACCTGAGCCGCCCGAACGTCACCGTGGCCGCAACTCCGCAGGACGCCACGGCCTTCCACCACTGATTTTTAGCTGCCGCGCTTGTGGCCGATCGCTAAAAACGATGGCCAGCGGCGGGGTCATCGAATATACCGCCGGCATGCTGACGCTTTATCTTCTCCGGCACGGACAAACTTCCTTCAGCAGGGCGAACGCGTTCTGCGGGGCGGCCCTCAATCCGGATCTCACCGACGATGGGCGGCAAATGGCGGAGTGTTTCGCTAAGGCCTACGGCCCGGCCGCATGGCAGGCGATCTTCTGCAGCCCGCTCAAGCGCGCCCTCGAGACCGCCCACCCGATCTGCAGCGCGACCGGGATGTCCCCGCAGGTGCGGGACGGGCTGAAGGAAATCGGCTATGGCCAGTGGGAAGGAAAAACCGTGGAGGAAGTCGAGGCGGAGTTCCACGACGACTACCTTGCCTGGACGGCCGACCCCGCATGGTATCCGCCGACGGATGGCGAGCCGGCTGTCTCCATCGCGCACCGCTCGCTGCAGGTCGTTGAAGAGATCCAGAAGGTTTACGACGAGGGCAACGTGCTGATCGTTTCGCACAAGGCGACCATCAGGATCCTGCTGTGCTCGCTGCTCGGGATCGATGTCGGGCGGTTCCGCTACCGCCTCGCCTGCCCGGTCGGGTCCGTATCCATCATCGAGTTCGGAAAACACGGGCCGCTGCTCAGAGCGATGGCTGGCCGCGACCATCTCGATGATCGCCTGAAAAACCTCCCGGGAACGTAGGGGACGCATCTGAATATGTCCCGGCTCTACCTTCGACGCTTGCCCCTCGGCCCATGAAGGGCGAAGCCTGCTGCCCACCCAATTTTCCATCCGCGTCTTTCAGGTGTGATCCGTGGTTAATGCGAGGGCATTAAGAGAACTGGAGGCATTCCTTGAACCACGCATCCAATCCGCCCGGGCGGGAGATTTGTCCAGCCGGTCCGTATCCGACATCTGGCAAACCGTCAGGAAATCCGCTCTGTGAACCAACCCTACCGCCTCACTTCGGGCGCGGAATCCGACACAGAACAAATCCTGCGATACACGCTGGATCAGTGGGGAGCAGACCAAGCGGCCCGTTATGCCGCCCAGCTCGAAGCCTGCCTCGAAAAAATCGCGACAAAACAGGCTGCCGGGCGACACTTCTCAAAACGCTTCGCAGATGCGTTCGTCCACCGTTGCTCCATTTTACATTTCTCCGGCTTCTCCATTCTCAATGCCCCTGATCCCGGACATGAGACAGAAATTCGGCAAGTTCCTCCGAGATTGATCCCTTCACCTTTCACTCGAATATTCTTGGCAACTCGATGGGATTTGGTATGGTATTTCCATGAAAGCGATGGCTACGGTTGATGCTGTTGGTCGGTTGGTCTTGCCAAAGTCGGTTCGGGAGGCCATGGGGGTATTCGGGCGTTCCCGGGTGATTCTGGAGGTTTTCGGAGGCAGAACACAGATTTCCGTGGCAGAGCCTCCCCCGAGTCCTTCCCTGAGGAAAGGTGGCCGACTGGTCTTTTCTGGATCGGTGCCGGAGGGGTGGGACAGCGGCGAGGCCGTTTCCAGGATGAGGCGCCAGCGGTTGGGGCAATGAGTTCTTTCCTCGATGCCTCCGTGCTTGTGGAAGCCTGTCTTCTGAACAGTAGGAAATTCGCTGAGGCTGACGCGCTGGTTGCGGCGGGAGGCTGCACTTCGGCCCATGCCCTTGCAGAGGCCTATGCAACCCTCTCAGGCGACAAGCGGATCAGGATCAACCCGCATGACACAGCCGAGATGGTTTTGGACTGCGGGTCGAAGCTCCGCATCGGCGTTCTCGGCGAGGCGGAACTTCTTGAACTGATTCGCCGTGCCCCTTCGCGCGGGATCACCGGAGGCTCGTTCTACGACGCCATTCATGCCGAAACCGCAAGAAAGATGGGCTGCTCGAAAATTTACACCCTCAATGAAAACCACTTCCGACATGTGGCGCCGGACTTGGAAATCGCCCCGCTATAGATGACAGCGGTTCACTCCTCACTTTCGCTTCCTCGACTTCTTCAAGTGTCCCTCCGCTCTCGACACTAGTCCCTCGACTTCTTCAAAATCCGCTTTCAACTTTCCGCCTTCACGTTTCAAGTTTTTCTTCACCCCTTTTCCTGAAAACTGAAAACGCGTCCGATTTCCGCATGAAAAATCCATGAAATAGCGAACCGCCCGCGCCGGGGCTGGATATGCAAAATGGCAAAAGGCGACAATATGCGGGCCCCTTTTCTTAATTCAGGAAATTCTGACTCTTTATCCCTATTTGGCGGATGCTGATCTTCGCGCCGCCTTAACTTATGCGGCCTGGCGGGTTGAAGAACGGGACGTTGACCTGGTGCCCGCTTGACGATCTTGCTGGACATGAACCTTTCCCCCGAGTGGGTCGGGCTCGTTGTGAATTCCGGCTACCAGGCAATTCACTGGAGCGAAGTAGGAAAACATGATGCCCCGGACACAGAGATTATGGAGTGGGCGGATCGCGAGAAATGTGTCGTTTTCACACACGATCTGGATTTTGGCGCGTTGCTGTATTCCACAAAAGCGCGGTCGCCGAGCGTCATTCAGATTCGCATGCAAGATATCAGGCCAAAAACGGCGGGGACCTTTGTCCTCCAGGCGCTAGACACTACCAAAGCCGATTTAAAAAACGGTGCGCTGGTCACGATTGACCCGCGGAGAATGCGGATTTCCAGCCTCCCGTTAAGATAGCGGTTTCCCGCATTCCACATTCGCGCCCACGAGCCAATCCCCCCTGAAAACTGCCAACTGACGACTGCAAACTTTCTTCCATTTCACATTTCAGCGTTTCAGCTTTACTCTTCCCCTTTCCGCCCGCACATGAAAAAATCCAAGAAAAAGCGACCCGCCCGTGCCGAGGCTGGGAAATCCCAAAATATCAATAATAAATGCCTGACCCGAATGGCACTAAGTTAACGGTCTTTTGGGATGGTTTCTGGGGCTGGAAATCGGGGTGGTTTCCGGGGTTTCCAAGATCAGTTTCTGGGTGATCTTGGGCATCTC
>Ga0247840_10011872_pt1 | contig 10491 bp, 6 predicted proteins | sample LaCruzMarch2015__FD_192404 | JGI IMG/M metagenome (GOLD analysis project Ga0247840, IMG submission 192404) | Freshwater microbial communities from meromictic Lake La Cruz, Castile-La Mancha, Spain - LaCruzMarch2015_17m | ecosystem: Environmental > Aquatic > Freshwater > Lake | place: Spain...
GGCGAGCAGCACCCCGACGATGTTGCGCACCATGTGGTGCAGGAAGCCATTGGCGCCGACGCGCAGTTCGATCACCCCGGCCGCCGCGCTCAGGTCCAGGTAGTGAAGCCGGCGCACCGGGCTCTTGGCCTGGCAGCCCAGGGCGCGAAAGCTGCTGAAGTCGTGCTCGCCCACCAGCGCCGCGGCGGCGGCCTGCATGCGCCCCAGGTCCAGCGGCCGATGGACCCAGAGGGCGCGGTCGGGCTCCAGGGCCGAGCGGGTGCGACGGGTCAGGATGCGGTAGCGATAGTGACGGGCGCGGGCCGAGAAGCGGGCATGAAAGGCCGCGGCGACCGGCTGCGCCCAACTCACCGCGCAATCGGGCGGCAGGTTGACATTGCTCCCCAGTACCCAGGCACGCTCCGTGCGGCTGGCCGTGCTGTCGAAATGGACCACCTGCTCCAGGGCGTGGACCCCCGCATCCGTGCGTCCGGCACACTGGACCCGGACCGGATGGTCGGCCACCCGCGACAGGGCCGCCTCCAGGGTCTCCTGGACGGTGCGTACCCGCGGTTGGGTCTGCCAACCGCAATAGGCGGTACCATCGTACTCGACGCCGAGGGCGATCCGTTCAGTGGCCATCACGGCCACCCGGAGGGCGCGTCGCCGCCGTCTCGACAGGGGTCACGAGCGATCGAAAGCAGCGCCCGTTCAACCGACCCGCCGCAACAATTCCTGTGCCTCCGCGCGCTGTTCCTCGTTGCCCTCGCCGCCAACCTCTTCCAGGATGCCCTTGGCCGCGTCCTTATCGCCCATTTCGATATAGGCGCGGGCCAAGTCCAGTTTAGTCGCGGTCTCGTCCCACAGACCCGAGTCCATCTGCCACTGGGACGACAGCAAGTCACTCGACGCGCTGTCCTCGGCGGCGCTCAGGAGCCCGGGTAACCCGGTCGACCCGCCCGGCGTCTTGGCACCCTCGGCCTGACCGCGCGGATACACGGATGCCGAGGCCACCTCCGAGATCTCAAGCCCAACCCGACTGTGCTCATTGCTCGGTTGGCCGACCTGGGTCGTCGGGGTCGAGTCCAGGACCGAATACAGTTGCAGGTCCTCGGCGGGCCGCGGCTCCCCGACGTTCAGATCCAGATCCGAGACCCCGCCCGCGAACCCCGCGTCGGCACCCCCAGGGGCGGCAGCAGCACGCCGCGGGACCTCGCGCACCTTCTGCCCGGGAGCGAACAGACGATCGTCCAAGAACGCCGGTTCCAGGTCACGGGACGGGGTATCGATACTGATCGGGGTGCTGAGCGGGATACTCGTCACCGTGGCGCGGCCGGTGACGGCAAGCACCGCCGCCGGCGCAGCCTCGGCGGCACCCCGCAACGCGAGGTCCGCCGACGGCTTCTGGGCGTCACTGATATCGAGCGTATAGACCTCTGCTGAACCGGGATCGAGCGACTCCTCCAGGAGGTTGCTCGTCTGCCCCATGCGCCCGCCGAAGGTCTGCGCGGGGGGGCGCGACACGGTCGCCGTGGCGACGCCGGACGCGGGCGCTTGCAGCGACGGCAGCGAGGGCAGCGAGGGCAATGCGACACCGCCATGGTCACCTTCCGTGTGCGTACCGGCGGCCATTCCGACCAGGCGCTGCCACTGATCCGGGTTCACCTGATCCCCGCCAAGCGCCTGCATCTCCTGCATCAGGGCCCGCAGCGCGGCGGTGTTCTTGGCGCCGTAGTAAGCCTCCGCCAGTTTGAACTTGAGGTCCAACCGCGCCGGGGTCCGCCGGATTTCCTCTCGCAGCAGGTCTTCCGCCTCACGGTAGCGGCCGTAGGCGATATAGATGTCCGCCTCCGAGAGGGCATCGGCGTCGTCCGACTCCGGCTCGGCGCGGCCGAAGGTGGTGAAGGCCGAAGACGGTGTCTCCAGGGGACCGGGCTCCTCCGAATGCGGCGACGGCGACGCCGACGCCGGTGTTGGTGCCGATGCGGTCCCGGCGCGGGAAGCCCCCGGCCCCGTCGGCAGGTCGTGATCGGGTCGGGTGCTCACACTTTCGGACAGATCAGTGGAATCGAATTCGACGCTGGAGTCGCGTCCAATCCGCCGCCGCGACCGCAGCCAGCTCAGGGCCGCGATGCCCAGAGCGGTCACACCGGCGACGCCGGCCAGCGGCAACAACAAGGCGCGCCAGGTGGAATCGCCGCCTGATGCCGCCACCACGGGGGTCTTGGCAGGCCCGTCACCCGCAACCTTGGCGGCACCGCCGACCGGGACGTCGCCCGGCGTCCCGAGCCCTGCCGACGGCGGCTGGCCCGGCGGTACCGCGGCCACGGGCGCAGCGTCCGGCCGCGGCTGCGCCGTGGGACCGGGGAGGATCGCGGGGGGCAGCGCGCCCGCGTCCGGCGACGCGGTCCCGACGCGCGCCGCACCGCTCGGTCCTGGTCCCGCGTCAGGGGCGTCGGCCGCCACCGCCGCAGGCTGCCCCCGGGAGGCCCCGGCAGGCCCCGCGGACCCGCTAGCGCCGTCGTCCGGGGGTTGGCCGCCCAGGACCCCCACCGCGCCCTTCAGATCCGGGGGCAGGCCCTGCGGCGACTGTGCCACCACCGTCGCGGACGCCTCCGGACCCGGGGCCGGCGACGCCGCCGCGACGACCGCGGCGGGCCCTGCCCCGCCCTGCACCCGGGCCAGTTCTTCGTTACGGAGCTTGAGCAGTTGCTGGATCTCCGCGAGTTGCGATTCGAGGTCACGGATGCGGCCACGCATCTCGACCGTCTCCTGGCGGGCGCTCTCGCTCGCCTCGCGCGCCAGGAGGACGTCGCGCTCCAGGCCCGCCGCACCAGCCTCGGTCCCCGGCGTGGCGCCACGCCTGCCGGTGTCCGCGGCGGCCCCGGCAATGCGTAGCCGCGACTCCCCTTCACCGGGTGCGGCGGACGGGGTGCCCGGCTCAGTGATCGGGCTGCGCCGCACCTTCTCCCCTCTGACTGCCGCCTGGAATTCCTGATTAGCGGCCGCGGGGCTCATGGCAAACAGCTCGTCGGCGTGCGGCAGGGTCAGGGTACGGCCGGCGATCAAACGGTTGATGTCACCGTCGATGAAGGCGTCCGGGTTGTTACGGTAAAGCGCCATGGCGGTCTGCGACACCGTGGCACCCGCCGGGGCGTTGGCGCGCGCCAGACGCCAGAGCCCGGTCCCCGGGCGGATCGGACCGTAGCGTTTCGGGAAGCCCCCGCTGGTGGCGGCGCCGGGCGGGGTGCGCGGCGCCATAGGCTGCGCCTGCGCCTGCGTCGGCGTGGACGGCGGGACGGCCATCTTGTCGGGTCTGGCCGCGGGCGGCGGCGCCTTGGGTGTGGCGGTTGCGGATGCCGGGACGCTCGTCGCCGCCCGCGCCCGCGCCGGCCGCGCATCGACGACCGGCTGCTCGATGGGCGGGGCCGACCGGGAGGCGGTCACCGGGGGGTCCAGGAGGAGGGTGTACTGCTTCACCAGGCGTCCCTTCGGCCACACCACCTCCACCAGAAAGTCCATGTACGGCTCGCGCATCGGCTCGCGGCTGGAGACCCGAATCACCGGGTTGCCGCGCGCCGAGACTTGCGGGCTGAAGCGCAGTCTGGTCAGGTGGTGATAGCGCTCGGTGCCGGCCCGGCTGAACTCCGCCTGCGGTGCGATCTGCACCTTGATGGCGTCCAACTCGTCGGGTTTCGCGTCGATGAGGTCGATCTCGCCGAGAAACGGCTGGTCGAGGGCCGATTGCAGGCGAAGCCCACCCAATCCCAGGGCGTGCGCGTGCGTGCCGGCCAGGGCCGACAACAGCGCGAACGCGAGGTACAGCTTGCGCGACATCCGCCTGCCTCGTTTACCCATCAAGGGCTCGGAACTATATCTGAATCCGCGCTCGGTCACCAATGCGGCGACCGCACGCGCCCCGCGGCGACCGGGCTCAGCGCTCAAGCAGGATCCGCAGCATGCGCCGCAACGGTTCGGCGGCGCCCCACAACAACTGATCTCCAACGGTGAAGGCGGCCAGGTAGCGCTCCCCCAGGGTCAGCTTGCGCAGGCGCCCCACCGGGACCTGGAGGCGCCCGGTCACCGCGGCCGGTGAGAGCTCGGCGATGGTGCGCGCGCGCTCGTTCGGGACCACCCGCACCCAGTCGTTGGCCCCGGCGATCAGGTGCGCGGCCTCCTCGACTGACAGGTCCTGGTTGAGCTTGATCGTCAGGCCTTGACTATGGCAACGCATCGCACCCACCCGCACGCACAGGCCGTCGACCGGGATGGGGTGCGCGGTGAGCCCCAGGATCTTGTTGGTCTCCACCTCGCCCTTCCACTCTTCCCGGCTCTGGCCATTGTCCAACTGGGCGTCGATCCAGGGGATCAGACTCCCCGCCAGCGGCACCTCGAACCGGGTGCTGGGGAAGTCGCGTCCCCGCAGGGTCTGCGTGACCACCCGGTCGATCTCCAGGATGGCCGCGGCCGGGTCCGCGAGCAGGGGGCCGACCGCGCCGTGCAGTGCCCCCATCTGCACCAGCAGCTCACGCATGTGCTTGGCGCCGGCCCCGGAGGCGGCCTGATAGGTCATGGCACTGACCCACTCGACCACCCCCGCCCGGAACAGCCCGCCGATGGCCATCAGCATCAGGCTCACGGTGCAATTGCCGCCGATGAACTCCCGCCGCCCGGCCGCCAGGGCCGCATCGATCAGGTCGCGGTTGACCGGGTCCAGGACGATCGTGGCCTGCGGTTCCATGCGCCGGGCCGAGGCGGCATCGATCCAGTAACCGTCCCAGCCCGCGGCCCGCAGCCGCGGGTAGACCTCCTTGGTATAGTCGCCGCCCTGGCAGGTGACGATGATGTCCATCTCACCCAGGGCCTCGATCGAACCGGCGTCGCTCAGGGGTCGGCGGCCCCGCCCGACCTCGGGCCCGGGTTGACCGACCTGGGAGGTGGTGAAAAAGACCGGCATCGCGATGTGCGCAAAATCGTCCTCTACGCACATGCGCTCCAGGAGGACCGAGCCCACCATCCCCCGCCAGCCGACAAACCCGACACGATTCATTTAGTCACATCCGCTTAGGATAACCGATCACTGCTACAGGGCCGCGACGACCGCCTCGCCCATCTCGCGCGTGCTCACCCGGCGCATCCCGGCGGACATGATGTCCGGGGTCCGCAGACCCGCATCCAGCACGCGCGACACCGCCGCCTCGATCCGGTCGGCCAGGGCCGGCGCCGCCAGCGAGTAGCGCAACATCATGGCCACCGAGAGCAGGGTGGCGAGCGGGTTGGCCACGCCCTGGCCGGCAATGTCCGGGGCCGAGCCGTGGATCGGCTCGTACATGCCCTGGCCGGCGGCATTGAGCGAGGCCGAGGGCAACATGCCGATGGAGCCGGTGAGTTGGGAGGCGCAGTCCGAGAGGATGTCACCGAACAGGTTGCCGGTCACCATCACGTCGAACTGTTTTGGTGCACGCACCAGTTGCATGGCGGCATTGTCCACATACATGTGCGTCAGGGTCAGATCCGGATAATCGGCGGCGACCCGGGTCGCCACCTCCCGCCACAGCTCGGTACACTCCAGCACGTTCGCCTTGTCCACCGAGCACACCCGCCGCTGGCGCTTCATCGCCAGATCGAAGGCGACGCGGCAGATCCGCTCCACCTCGGACTCTGTATAGACCATGGTGTTGACGCCCCGGCGCTCGCCGGAGGCCAGGGTCTCGACCCCGCGCGGCTGCCCGAAATAGATGTCCCCCGTCAACTCGCGCACGATCAGGATATCGAGCCCGGAGACCACCTCCGGCTTGAGGGTCGAGGCCCCGGCCAACTGGGGGTAGAGGATCGCCGGGCGCAGGTTGGCGAAGAGCCCGAGTCCCGCGCGCAGGCCCAACAGGCCCCGTTCCGGGCGCTTGGAGATGTGCAGGGGCTCCCACTTGGGCCCGCCCACGGCGCCCAACAGGACCGCGTCGGCGGCCCGGGCGGCGGCCAGGGTCGCCGGCGGCAGGGGGTCACCGGTCTCGTCATAGGCCGCCCCGCCCACTAGGGCGTGCGAGAGCTCGATCGCCACCTGACCGGTGGCGTTCAGGGCCTCGAGGAGCTTGACGGCCTCACCGATGATCTCCGGGCCGATGCCGTCACCCGGGAGTACCAAAACCTTCTTCGACAATTCGTTATCTCCACTACGCACGAGGCGATGCCTCAGACCGACCAGGCAGCAAGAACCGAAGGCTACACTGGTCGGCTTGCAATTAGACAGGATTAACAGTCAAAACTGCCAGGGCGCCACGCGCTGACGGCGGGCCTCGTAGGCGCGGATGGCGTCCACGTGCTTCAAGGTCAGACCGATGTCGTCCAGGCCCTCGAGCAGGCACTGCTTGCGGAAGGCATCCACGCTGAAGGCGATGGTCTCACCCGCCAGATCCAGGGTCTGACCCGGCAGGTCGAGGGCGATCCGCAACGCCTGCTCCCCGCTCGCATGGGCGAAGAGCCGCGCGACGGTCGCGGTATCGAGAACGATCGGCAGGATACCGTTCTTGAAGCAGTTGTGGAAAAAGATATCGGCGTAGCTCGGGGCCAGGATCACCCGGATACCGAAGTCGGCCAGGGCCCAGGGGGCGTGCTCCCGGGACGAGCCGCAGCCGAAGTTCTCCCGCGCCAGCAGGACCTCGGCGCCCGCGTAACGCGGGTCGTTGAGCACGAAGTCCGGGTTGCGCGGCCGGTCGGTGCAGTCCATCTCGGGCTCACCGTGGTCCAGGTAGCGCCACTCGTCGAAGAGATAGGGCCCGAAGCCGCTGCGCTTGATGCTCTTGAGGAATTGCTTGGGGATGATCGCATCGGTGTCGACGTTGGCCCGATCGAGCGGCAGCACGACCCCGGTGAAGTTCTGGAACGGGTCCATCTAGAGCGTCCTCACATCGACGAAATGACCGGTCACCGCGGCGGCGGCGGCCATGGCCGGGCTCACCAGGTGGGTCCGCCCGCCCGGCCCCTGCCGGCCCTCGAAGTTGCGGTTGGAGGTCGAGGCGCAGCGCTCCTGGGGCTCCAGGCGATCCGCGTTCATCGCCAGACACATGGAGCAACCGGGCTCACGCCACTCGAAGCCGGCCGCGGTGAAGATGCGGTCCAGCCCCTCGGCCTCGGCCTGCGCCTTGACCGGGCCCGAGCCCGGGACCACCAGCGCGAGCCGGATGCCCGGGGCGACCCGGCGGCCCTCGACCACCGCCGCCGCGGCCCGCAGGTCTTCGATCCGCGAGTTGGTGCAGGAGCCGATGAAGACCTTGTCCGGGCGGATCGCGGTGATCGGGGTGCCGGCCTCCAGTCCCATATAGGCCAGGGCGCGGCGCATGCCGGCGGCCTTGGTCGGGTCCGGCTCCAAGGCCGGGTCCGGCACCCGCCCATCCACCGGCAGGACCATCTCTGGGGAGGTCCCCCAGGTCACCTGCGGCTTGATGTCGGCCGCGTCGAGCCGGACCACCTGGTCGAACGCGGCACCCGGGTCGCTCACCATGGTGCGCCAATGGTCAGCGGCGCGCTCGAAGAGGTCGCCCTTGGGGGCGAAGTGACGGCCGCGCAGGTAGGCGATCGTCTGCTCGTCCACGGCGACCAGCCCGGCGCGGGCGCCGGCCTCGATGGCCATGTTGCAGACGGTCATGCGCCCCTCCATGGACAGGGCCCGGATCGCCGCGCCGCCGAACTCCACCACGAAGCCCGTGCCGCCCGCGGTGCCGATCTCCCCGATGATGGCGAGCACGATGTCCTTGGCGGTCACCCCGGGGCCGACCGCGCCCTCGACACTGATCAGCATGGCCTTGGACTTGCGCTGGAGCAGGCACTGGGTGGCGAGCACATGCTCCACCTCCGAGGTCCCGACGCCGAAGGCAAGCGCCCCGAAGGCCCCATGGGTGGCGGTATGGGAGTCGCCGCACACCAGCGTGCTGCCCGGCAGGGTGAAGCCCTGCTCCGGGCCGATGACGTGGCAGATCCCCTGCCGCGGATCGCCCATGGCGAACTCGGTGATGCCGAAGGTGCGGCAGTTCGCGCCCAGGGTCTCCACCTGGAGGCGCGCGACCGGGTCCGTGATGCCGGCGGCCAGGTCGGCGGTGGGGACATTGTGATCCGGCACCGCCAGGTTCGCCGCCGCCCGCCAGGGGGTGCGACCGGCCAGCCGCAGGCCCTCGAAGGCCTGCGGGGAGGTCACCTCGTGCACCAGTTGCCGGTCGATGTAGAGGAGCGCCGTGCCGTCCTCATCCACCCGCACCAGATGATCGTCCCAGAGTTTGTCGTAGAGGGTTCGGGCACCCATGACGCCACCTCGTTGCCTAGAATCGGGCGCTCAGCGGAGCGCAACGCGTAAGAATAGACGGCGCGGTCCGCAAACTCAATTCCGACGCGCGCCCGCGAACCCGCTATAGTGGTCGACAGGTCAACGCAGCCGCCCCCAGCCACCATGCACGACGGTCACCCCTGGCAGGTACGCATCAGTGCGCCCGCCCACCCCGAGGAGAGTGTCGGCAGCGGCGTGCTGATCGGCGCGCGGCACGTCATCACCTGTGCGAGCGTGGTCGGCGCCGCCTTGGGGGTCGCGGTCGGCCCCGAACCCCCCGGGGGTGAGGTGGCGGTGGAACTGCCGCTGCTGCCGATCCCCTACCGGGGGTCGGGCACCCTGGTCGCCTGGGTGCCGGAGGCCGGATGGGACCCGCGCTGGAACACCCCCGGGGCACGGCCGCCCGGGATCGCGGTGCTGCAACTCGGCGAGCCGGCCCCGGCGACGGCGACTCCGGCCCGACTGGAGCCGCTCGCACCCTCGCACTATCGCAACCGGGCGGTCTTCTGCCTGGGGTTCCCGCCCGAGGCCCCCGCGGGTCGGCGCGTCCACGCCGATTGCGCCAACGCGGACGCCGCTACCATCACCGGCCTGGAAGCCGACCACGGCACCATCGAGCGGAGCTTCACCGGAACCGGGGCCTGGGACCCGATCCGCGAGTCGGTCCTGGGACTGGTGGTGGCGGACGAGTTCCCGAGTGCGCGGGCCCTGCTGATCCCCGCCCATTGCCTGCTCGCCGTCTGGCCCGAGGCGCCGGTGCAGTCTGACCGGGGGACCGGCGCGCGCCTGCTGGGGTGGGTGGCAGACTTGGACACGCGCCGGGGCAATCTGCTCCTGCGCCTGTTCGCCGGCCTGGCCTTCGCCGGTCTGGGACTCATCTGGTGGCTGGAGCCGGACACCCTGCCCGCCCCCGAACAGGCGCCAAGCGTCATGGTAAGCAGCCTGATCAGTGGTTTTGTCTGGGAGCCGACCGGCAAGCCCATCCCCGGGGTGCGCGTGCTGGTCCCGGCGCGGGGAGTGGCCGCCGAAACCGACCGCTTCGGCCACTTCAGCCTCGGATTCCAGGAAGCGGCCGGCGCCGCCGTCGAGGTCCTCGTCATGGCCCCCGGTTACCAGAGTCTCACCGAGCCGACGCGGATCGGCGAGTCCGGCCTCAACCTGGTGTTGCAACGCCCGGAACCCTTGGACGGCGCCCCGACGGAGACTGGGGACGGGCTGGAAGGGAGCCCCCGCGTGGACTACCCGGACTGACAGCGCCCTTAAGCAACACGAAGGGCAGCCCCCGATACCATTCGAGAACCGGAGATCGATTGAAGAAACGGACAGGATTTACAGGATGTGTCAGCGCTGCACGTCGCCCCCGGACTACTCCTGTTGATCCTGCAACATCCTGTTAATCATGTTTATTTTTACTCGACTGGCACAGCCTTCGACGCGCTGCCAATCATTCCGACCCCACCGAATCGCGTGAGACGGCATAGACGGGGTCCGCGGCGAAGGGCTCCGCGGCCCGCGGATCGACGCTGATCCAGACCCCACCCACGATGGGGGAACCCGGCACCTCCACGCGCGTGAAGCGCTCGAAGGGGGTGCCGCGCGCCGGATCGAGCAGCGGGTGGTCGTGCCGGTACCGATGGGTATCCCCGTGGACCAGCAACACCGGGCCCGGGAAGCGACTCATCAGGTCGACCAGTTGTGCCTTGAAGCCGCGGAAACCCCGCGGCCCCTGCCCCCCATCGAACAGCGGGTCCGCCTGGATCATGATGACCAAGGCGCGGGCGTCGCGGCCCGGGGGCGAGGCCAGGGCACTGGTCAGGAAGTCCCGGTTGGCGGCCTCGCGCGCCCTGAACTCGGCCATGGCCGCCGGGGCGTCGGCGTCGTACCCGTTGTCGCTGCCGACGATGTGCAGGGCCACGAACAGCACCTCGCCGATGACAAAGCCGTAGATCTCGGGGAAGCGCTCACCGGCCTGGGTCACCCCCAGGGCGGCGAGCCGCAGGACGCCGGGATCACCGTAGAAGATCTCCCGCACCCGCGCCAGGCGCGCCCGCGGGTCCAACCCACCCGCGGTCCGGCGTCCGCAGTCGGTCCACTCGTTGTCCCCGGGCGTGTAGACCAGCGGCACCGCCACCGCCCGAAAGAGCCCGGCAATGGTCTGCAACTGCTCATCGGTACAGGGGGAACTGCCGGACTTGATG
>Ga0247840_10011873_pt1 | contig 10490 bp, 14 predicted proteins | sample LaCruzMarch2015__FD_192404 | JGI IMG/M metagenome (GOLD analysis project Ga0247840, IMG submission 192404) | Freshwater microbial communities from meromictic Lake La Cruz, Castile-La Mancha, Spain - LaCruzMarch2015_17m | ecosystem: Environmental > Aquatic > Freshwater > Lake | place: Spain...
GCGCCCGGCATTCTTACTCCCAGTGACATCGAGCAGGCGGTAGAGCACGGCTGCAAATTGCTGAAGTTTTTTCCAGCCGAACCTTCGGGAGGGCTGGCTTACCTCAGGGCGATCGCAGCACCCTACGCACATCTCGGGCTTAAGTTTATTCCGTTGGGAGGCCTCAATGCCAAAAATATGGCGTCGTATCTCGTGGACCCGGCCATCGCGGCTTTGGGTGGCTCATGGCTCGCACCTCGCGAGATCATCAAAAGCGGTGACTGGAAAAAAATCACTGCACTCTCTGCCGAAGCTGTTGAAATCATCAAATCCACACGCCAATCATGAAAACTATCGTCACCTTCGGAGAAGTTATGGGTCGTCTCGCGCCGGAGGGGGTTCTGCGTTTTCGTCAGGCTATGCCTGGCACTCTTCACATGACCTTCGGGGGCGCAGAGGCAAATGTTGCTGCGTCACTCGCCCAGCTCGGAGCCTCTGCACGATTCGTCACCGCCTTGCCACAAAATACCATCGGTGACTCCTGTGTGGGATTTCTTGCGGGACTGGGTGTGGATACGTCCGGGATTCTGCGCACCAAGCAGGGACGTCTCGGACTGTATTTCTTTGAAAACGGAGCCAACCAGCGCCCGAGTAACGTTATCTACGACCGATCCCATTCCTCGGTCAGCCTCACCAAAGCGACAGAATATGCCTGGGATAAGATCCTCGACGGAGCGGCATGGCTGCATACGACGGGCATCACGCCGGCCCTCTCGCAGGTGGCTGCCGAAGCTGTGCGCCATGCCGTGGAGACTGCGAAGAAAAATGGCCTGACCGTTTCCTGTGATCTGAACTTCCGGAAAAAACTCTGGGGATGGGAGAAGGGAACGGATTCGAAGACTCTCGCCGGAAAAACGATGCGCGGCATCCTGCCTTTTGTCGATGTTCTCATTGCCAACGAGGAGGATGCGGCCGATGTGCTCGGCATTCATGCCGCCGACACTGATGTGGAATCGGGAGATTTGTCGGTTGAGCAATACCCCGCAGTTGCGCGGGAGATTGTCCGGCAGTTCCCAAACATTTCGAAGGTGGCCATCACGCTTCGGGAAAGCCATTCCGCGTCGCACAACAACTGGGGAGCGATGCTTTACGATGTCCCTTCCGATCAGTCGTTCTTTGCTCCGCTGCGCAGTGGCCAGTATGAACCCTACCAGATTAAAAACATCGTGGACCGCGTGGGGGGAGGGGATTCCTTTGGAGCCGGGCTGATCTTTGCGCTCAACATCCCAGAACTTTTTGCACCGGACAAGGCGATTGCCTTCGCCGTCGCTGCCTCCTGCCTGTGTCACTCTATCACCGGCGATGTCAACTTCACTTCGCGCTCCGAGGTGGAGTCCCTGATGGGCGGCTCCGGCAGCGGACGTGTTGTGCGATAGAATAGCAAACCCCAAACCCACGTTGCTCTGTCAACTTCCGCACGCCAGTCGTAACCTATCCATCAGGGCACAAAAAACCCCGGCAGACCGTTTCCGGAACTGCCGGGGCTATTTTTGGGGGAAATGCTGATTACTTGACGTGCTTGGAGACGAGTTTGGTCATCTCAAACATGCTGACCTGCTTCTTGCCACCGAAGACCGCCTTGAGCGCGTCGTCTGCGTTGATCAAGGTCCGCTTCTTGGCATCTTGGAGTTTGTTCTTCTTGATGTAGTCCCAGAGCTTCTTGGTCATCTGGCTACGGGGCAGAGGCTTTGTGCCGACGATCACGCCGAGCACGGCATCCGGCTGGATGGGCTTCATCAGCGCCGGGTTGAGCTTCCGCTTCACCTTCGTGGCGGGAGCCTTCTTTGCAGGTTTCGCGACGATCTTTTTGACAGGGGCTTTCGCGGGTTTCTTGACTGGTTTCTGGGTGGGTTTCTTTTTGGTTGGCATAAAATCAGGCTTTCTTCGGAAGTTTGAACCCCTTCTTGGGAGACTTTGCTGGCCTGCCGACATTGGCAGCCGATTTCCCCGCCTTGCGAGCGGCCCAGCGGGCCTTCATCATGGAGGAGATCCTTGCGCGTCCCGCCGGGCTCATCTTGCCTTTTGCCTTGTCAGGTTTCGGAAGAGCTTTGACAGCAGGCTTCGAAGCTGGCTTGGCAGAAGCCGATGAGATCTGGATGACCTCGACCGAGACTCCACCCTGGAGGGTCTGAATGATCGCGGCGTCAATCTCCTCGATGAGTTTGAGGAGTTCCTCCTTTCTCTCGGTCAGATTGAGCAAGCGGAGAAGGGGTTGGCTGTTAATGAGAGATATGTCCATGCCTGGGAACTTAGTATGAGAACTGCCCGGGTTGGCAATAGCAAACAGAGTCTTGTCATGGTTAGCTATTGGGTTGGGAGGGAGAACAAACGCTCAAAGAGAGATCATTCGGGAAGGTCGAGATAATTTCTGACTTTTTGAAGTTGTCTGACTCCATCCTTCGGAGAGATTCCGAGCCTTTTGTGGAACCAAGCCACAGGAGGGAGACTGTGGGTGAAAAATGACCGGAGGCTCCCGCGTGCCGCGCAGCACCCATGCTTGGCGGTGGTGTCATTGGCAATGATGCTCCTGGCCACCACCTGCAGGCACGCGCCCTGGAGGTCTGAAAAGAACAACCATACGGGCCAGCGGCGGTGTGCTTCGGCATAGAATTTCCTGACTTCCGGAATTGCGCAGAGCGGTCTCGGATCGGCTTCGTATCCATGGATGGTCCAAAGAACTCTGCCCTGAAACAGGCGCATTCTCTCCGTGGAAATCTGCGGCCCGAAATTTTCCATGTACCTGGACAGATCGCAGCGCTGGATCTCTTCTTGGGTTGTGACGTAAAGGAATCCTCCCTTGATGTCGCTGGCACCGTCTTCGTGAAAGCACGTGATGCGAGCCAGTTCCGCTGTCGTTTTTCCGGTGCCGCTATGCAGCTGTTGTTTGATGGATGTCTTTTTGGTTTTCATTGATGTGTGTTGGGTTGATGTGTTCTGAGGGTGTGGGTGTATCGCCCGGAGGTTTTGAGGTTTCACCATTGCCGAGGAGGTAATGAGTGAAGGAAGAGTGGCTCTTCACGACATGGGAAACTCCACGTCTTTGATGTGCTTGCGCAGATACTTGCGCACCGGTGCGAGCCGTTGATGGATGGCCTGACGCGAAATCCCGAGCGACCCGGCCATTTCACTTTGCGTGAGTCCCTTGTCCATCATCGTAAGGGCGATGTTGGCATTGGGCTCGAGGAGGTGTTTTTCGTGGACTGCCGTGCGCAGGCAGGAGAAGACAAGTTCCCGTTGCAATGCCAACGGGAGTTCCCAGAGTGTCGTTCTCCAAGCCGGGTGGACATTGATGGCGCGCGGGTGCGCGTCGATCGCTTCGCTGAATTCCAATACCATACCATCCTTCAGGAGGGATTTTTTCTGCTTCCAGATGGAGATGTTGATGCTGGCGCAAACCGATCTTTGGATCTGGCGGACAATTTTCGGCATGTCGCCACTCAGCGTGGCCTCAACGAGCTTTTTGTTTCCCGCCAGGTATTTCTTGAGAAGCATGAGCCCGGCTTCCTGGCGCAGGTCCTCCTCCTTTCCCTTCAGGATCCCTGGGAGCCGGCCGTTGGGTAAACCCGTTCGGAGTGCCGGGTCCAATTCCAAGCCAAGCCGTTCCTTGGAAACTTTGTTGTCCGGCTGCTTGCAATAATCAACCCACGCTTGGGCGAGGGCTTGTGAATTACCCGCCTCGGAAGAGGCGGCCGATAATGAGGTGGTGTTTGTATTCATACCACCTGCCCCGATGTTTTTCCTGCGTGGAACGTCCTGCCGAAAGGTAGGGCGCATTCCCATGCAAAGGAGTTGGTTTCAATGGGTGCGGCACCGCCGCGGAAAATATGTCCCTTAACAAAAACCGTTTTTCGGACTGATACGGGTAAGAAGGAATAATTATGAGCTCAACCCGCCATCAGACCGTTTTAGAAATCGTCGAAGAGCAGTTCGAGGAACCCGGAAACCACGTCCCCGCCTCGCTCGCGGAGGGTTTGGGATTTCTGCACTTGCAGATGCACTCCCTCGAATCCGAACTCTCCAAGCCCTCTGAGGAGCAGGATGCCGAGCGCATCTTTCAGGGGTTCACCGAGATTGCGGCAACGGCGGTTGCCGCTGCCACCCAGCATGTGCTGCCGGCCATCCAAAGGGGGAACCAATGAATACAAGACACTGGACACCTGAGGAAATCAACCGGGCGCTCGGTCTGTATATGGAGGGCTACCCGTGCCGTGACATTGCGAGGATGCTTCAGCGCACGGAGGCCAGCGTGCGCCTGAAGCTCCTCGGGATGGGCTACTCGAGCGCCCGGATCCTGCCCGGTCAGGACGAACAGGCCGGGATGACTGATCCAATTGTTGTCGAGGAGGCAACGACCGCCGATCCGCAGGAGGATCCCGTCGTCGGTATGGCGCGGCGTGAACTGGACGTGCGCGAGCGCCGAAAGGAGGAACGCGCCCAAATTGATGAGGCTAAAAGGGCGATTCTTGAGGAACGGATTGTCGAGGAGTTTACAAAACACCTCTGTGATTTTCCCCGCTCGTTTACCGTCTGCCCTCCTCCGCCTGCGCCCAAGGATCCGACGGCACGCACGGCCGTGCTCGTGGTGAGCGATGCTCATGTGGGCCAGGTGGTGGATCCGCGCGAAATCGAAGGGATCGGAGGATACAACCCGGCGATCACACTGGCCCGCGTGCGTCATCTGGAGGTGGAGGCCGCTCGCATCCTGCGCGGCCGCCCGGTCGACAAACTCCTCCTGCTATTTGGAGGCGATATTCTCCACGGGCATCTGGGGCACAGCCTGGAGGATGACCTAACCATCCCGATCGCCCTCCAGAGCGATTTTGCGCTCAACGTCTTTTTCCCGTTTGTCTGCGGCCTTTCCCGCGTGGTCCCGCAGTTAGAGATCCACGGGGTCGCCGGCAACCACGGGCGGTGGCCGGGCATGCGGAAGATGCCGACCGACCGGCGCTGGAGCAATCTTGACACGATATTTTATGGCTCCCTGGCCGCCCTCTGCCGCCACACCCAACTTGGGAATGTCACCTTCGATGAGCGGATTTCCTCCCGGAGACAGATTGATGCCGGGAAGTTCCGCCTGCAGCTTCTCCATGGGGACGAGGTGCGCGGTGGCGCATTTTGCACGGGCGGAATGAACCGCGAGGTGACCAACGCCACGATGCGCAACGTCCAGGCCGGACGTCCTGTGGCCGACTACTTCGTAATGGGCGACAAACATTTCACCGCCTCCGTGCCATTCGGGACCGGTGCCTTTGTGGTCAATGGGAGCATGGTGGGAACCGACGGTTTCGGGATGAATTTTCTTCCGGCTCCACCATCCCAGACGCTGTTTTTCCTCCATCCGCTGCTGGGGAAAAACGAAACCCACGAGATCCGTCTGGATCATGCCAGCCTTCCGGCCCCTCTGCCCTATGGCCTCAAACCCGCTCTCGAAAACCTCGTTTCAAAATACTTATGAACACACCTCAACACCTCGCCGAACTCTGGCTCCTGCCAGCCTCCGAACTCCAACGCTATCTGGCCATTGCCAAGAAGATTGCCGACCTCCGCGAAGAGATTGAGGGGCCGCCACCGGCAATGGATCCACCAGTCCAGCCCAACAAGTCTGTCGAGGCCCATCCCAATGTCGTGAAGCCGGCGTTTCCCCAGCGTTCGCCGATGCGCCCACCCAAACCGGACTCCCTGCGCGGAGTTGTTCACGCCGTGCTCCGCCGCGCCGGAAAGCCCATGCGCCGCGCTGACATCATCCAAGAGGCCGCCGCCGAACGCGGGGTGGCTGTTGATGAAATCCTCAAGGCCAAGGTGGGTGACCTGTTGACCAACCGCCACGATCCATTCATTCAAAAACAAGGTCACGGCGTTTATGCCATCGCGCTCCGGAACAAGGAGGAAGTGCTATGCCTGTAGATTTTTACTCCTCCTTTTTTTGCCTGAACGAAGTGGATCGGAAACATTTCGAGATCCTGACCGAGGAGGATGAGGACTTCCGAGTCATCATCGAAGACTTCGCGAAAATGTGGCGGGATCATCTGCGCCGCCGCTACCCTGATCCGCTCCGCTGCCGACAAATGTTTCTTGCCAGATCGGTGATCCTCGTCGCCGGGTTCGGGATCAAGTCGGGCGCAGGATCCCATCTAGGCGCGGCATTTGCACTCTGCATCACGGACCGCGTGGAGCAGCGCGTGCGTGAACTCGACGCCGAGGAGGAGAATGCCACCTGGAACTAAGACCGTCATTGCACAGGGCCGTCCCGAGCGGATCATCCGCTTTGTCGGCGAGATTGATTTTGAATCCGTGCGCCCCGTCGTCGATGCGCTCCTATCTTTTGCTCATGAGGGAGCCGATCCAGTGGTCCTCCACATCTCAAGCCCCGGCGGCTGCGTGGCTTCGGGACTGTCCTTGATTGATGTGATGCGGCATGTCGCGCCTCCGGTGTTTGTGGTGGCCTCCGGCATGGTGGCCTCCATGGGGGCAATCATACTGGCCTGTGGGGAGCCCGGCTACCGGTATGCGCTGGCCCACACCCGCATCATGCTCCATCATTCTTCCGGCGCCGCAGCTGGGCAGCTGGAAAAAATCCAGTCCGCCACCCGCTTTCACCGGGAACTCGATCAGGAGCTCGAGGAGATCCTCCTGGCCACGACCAAACTCCCGCGGGCGCGACTGCGCCGCCTCCTGCGACAGGAATGGTTTTTGTCCTCCCGCGAGTCGCTCGAGATCGGTCTCATCGACCACATCCTACTATGAATATTCCGGATCCACCGATTGACCCGGCGATTCCGCTGCAGGAGCTCTGCCACAAGATCGCCTCGTTCCGCCGCTACTTGCTGGAGCGTCGCTCGAATCTGCCACGGCCCGGCTACCATATCGATCTGGACGTTTCCAAGGCGATGGAAACCACGGTATTTCTGCGTCTGGTGCCGGATCTTTGTCATCAAGTGATCGAGAGCATCCGCGAGTTCCATCAATCGGGCGGCGGCGATCACTTTGCCATCGCGCTGGAGAGATTGAAAAAGCTCCGGCAAGATCCCGGACTTGTCTTCAGTCAAGGTGGCCGGAAGCTGCACAAGGATCTAGGGATCTCAGAAGAACTCTTCGCCGCGATTGTCAAGGATCCGCAGGAGATCCAACCGGTTCAGAAGGATGGAGGACAGGAATGATGGCGACAATCGATCCCGAGGATCTCTACCGCCACCTCGTTGTCTTTGGCTCGACGGGCTGTGGGAAAACCCGCCATGTCATCCTGCCCTTGCTCGCGCAAGTTCTCGCCCGTGATGTGGATGATCCGGAAAAGCGTGCCGGGGCGATTGTGTTTGATGTCAAGGGAGACATGCCCGGTCACATCGAAGCGGTGATGAAAGCCGCCAAGCGCAAGGATGAGATCATTACGATCGGGCGCGGCGGAAACGCCTGGTTCGATCCGTTTTCAGGCATCGAGAATGACAGCCGGGCCGTGGCCGAGCGCCTCATTGAAATGGTTCGGGGGCTGCATCCGGATTCGGGCGGCGGTTCGTATGATGATTTTTGGCGCGAAAATAACCGCCGCCTCCTTCAGGTCGCCGCTGTTCTTGCTAGGGCGCGTGGGTTCGGTGATGCGGGCGGCGTTGAGGGGCTTGCCCATGCCATCGAAATGATCTGCGCGATCCGATCATCCAGTGACGAGGAGGACACCCGGGCCAAGCAGTTCATTGAGACGGCCGAGCGTGGCAACCTGATCTCCCCATCGGACGCGCAGATGGCCCGGCGATATATCGAAACGGAAGCCGTCGATCTGGCGTCCACCACATGGTCCGTCATCACCAATTACGCCCAAGCGTATGTGTCCTGCCTGCGCAACAGTCGCATTGCAGGAATCCTGACTCCTTCCGACGCCAACGAATTTGTTCCAGAGGACGTCATCGACAGGGGACGTGTCGTCCTTGTCTCCTTGAGCCGTGTACATTTCGGACCTGCCGCCGAGGTCTACCGCAACATGATCAAGACGGCGTTTCAGGCTTGCGCCCTGCAGCGGCACTGCCGCTCGCATTTTGACGGGACAGTCGTGCGTGCGATCAACCGCATTCGCCCCGTATACTTTGTTGCCGATGAATTCCCGTCCTTCGTCACCACCGGCTCCAGCGACGACGGTGATGCATTTTTCCTCGATAAGTGTCGCGAGGTCAAAGTCGGCTGTATCCTATCGGCCCAAGGGGTCAGCGCATTGACGGCCCGCATGCGATCCGGCGCCCGCGCAAGCCACCTGCTCAATAACTGCACGACCAAGATTTTCATGGCGACCGACTGCGCGGAAACCTTGAGCTATTTCGAGGCGGCCGTTCCAGAGGGCTCGGACGAGGATGAGGACGTGCTCTACTCCAACAACCCTGCTCCGGCTGGCTTCCGTCTTCCCAATTACGAGTTTGGCCCGCACCAGACATGGGTCGCCAAAACCAAATCAGCCAGCCGCTTGCGGGAGCGGAAGTTTTCTCCGGCGGTTCTGCGGCAGTTGGCAACGGGAGAGGGGATCCTGCTGCGCCCGCATGGGGTTGCCGAGCGCACGATGTTTTCCCCATTCCTCGCATGACAAAAGATATTTTCCTGATCCGTCCCGTCCCCGGAATGATCATCCAGATCTACATCCGCTATTGCCGCTTTGATTTTTTGCACGGGTTCTGCCGAGCGATGCTCAACTCCGATCGATATGTCATTTTCCTTGGTGGATTCCGCCGCGGCACCAACCCCACCATGACTGTTTTTTGGGCCGAGAACGCTAATTTCGGAATCCAGCTTCGTGAGCGATATTCGTTCGATGTCGCTCCCGAGGCCGCGTGGATGAGTCAGGCGAAACCCGATAGCATTATATGAAACACGCTCTGCCATATCCGCCCGGGGTCATTGTCCAAATCACCAAGCTCTCGGCCTGCAAAAGCCCGGTGTCGGAGCCTTCGAGCTGGGAGGACTGGATTCCCGGCAGCCGGAATAATTCTGCCTCCCTCCCTGTAAATTACGAACTGCGGGGGGCATTACTTGAAGAGGTCGTTGTGGGCGGTTCTATCTTTGTCTTCCGCACCAGCCGCAACGGCGTGGCAGCCGACGGATTTTTCAAGTCCACCACCATCGTCGGAATTTCAAAAGGCTCGCTGGTTGAGACGTTCAATTCTGTTTACAAAATCCGGCTCCTTTCCCGGGGCGACTAATCGAATGAGTGTTTACGTCTTCCGATCAAACTTCGCTGTTCCGGGTCTTGCGTTCGGCTTCTGCGATCTCCGCTGACCATGTCAGGGCCATTTCCTGCGCGACGAATTTTGTGAATGGCGAGATATCGCGATTTACGGAGGCCTCTTCCAGCGACTCCATGTATTCGTTCCGTCGTCCGACTCTCAGGATCGTCCACGGGTAGCCGCCGGAGGCGAGCATGGCGTTCATGAGGAACCGGGCGATGCGCCCGTTTCCATCGGGGAAGGGGTGGATAAACACGAAGACGAAATGTCCGAGCACCGCCCGGACGGCGGCCGATGGCTCTTCGCCCAGCGCCGCGTAGAATGCCTCCATGCTGTCCACAACCGCGCGCCCGTGATGCGGGGGCACATGCCGGGAGCCTCTCAAAAACACCGGGCGTTCGCGGTAACCCGAGAGGTCGGCCGCGGTCATCCTGCCGACCTGAACGAACGGCCGATGGAGTTCGGAATACCAGTAGGCCAGATCGCGGGAGACGACTTCGGCGGACGGTTCTCCAGCGAAAATCCGCCGGATGCTTTCCATGACCGAAGCGTGGGCGAGGCTGTAGCCTTTTGCGGCAAGCCGGTTGTTTTCCTCCCGCTCGTTTTTTTCATCCGGCTCTCCGCCGGCTGCAATCCGGGCGATCAGTTCCGGCGTCACCTGAAACCCCTCGATGGAAAGCGAGTGGTAGGCGTCGTAGGCATACAGTTCCTTGGCGCGTTCAAACCACTCGGCCGGAGTGGACTTTTTTCCCGTCGCCGGGAAATGATCCAGAACAGGCCCGCGCATCTGCTGCCACAGGAGCCGGATCCGGTCGGCATGCGGGCTCATGATCGGCACGGTCACCGGAATCAGCGGGGTATTATCGGGGAACGGATTGACCGCGCGCCTCCAGCCGGTGAGGGAAATCAAGCCTCTCACCTGATCGGCAGCCGCAGTTAGGCCGATGGCTTCGAGTCCCCCGAGGATTCGATCGGCACCGGCTTCGGTATCGACTTCCAGAATGCCCGCCGCCAATTCAGATGGCGGAGTCGTCCGAAGCAAAACCTCTGCTTGGGCGCGGTTCGTATGGAAATATGTGGGGGTGACTCGGGCCAGAGCGTGGCCTGGCGGCATGAGGCGCAAGCCGCGCAGGACAACCGGATTGGCCGGGACTCGTGCCTTGTAAGTCAAAAGAGAAGTGCTGATTCCCGTGTCGGCGAACCTCAACTTGGTCACATTGTTTCCGCCGGATTCGAGAATCGCCGTCACCTGAA
>Ga0247840_10011874_pt1 | contig 10489 bp, 9 predicted proteins | sample LaCruzMarch2015__FD_192404 | JGI IMG/M metagenome (GOLD analysis project Ga0247840, IMG submission 192404) | Freshwater microbial communities from meromictic Lake La Cruz, Castile-La Mancha, Spain - LaCruzMarch2015_17m | ecosystem: Environmental > Aquatic > Freshwater > Lake | place: Spain...
CTTAAAAAACAATATCATAAATTGGCTTTAAAATATCATCCTGATAAAAATGGATGTAAAGAAAATTTTCAAGAAATAAATGAAGCTTATTCTTATTTAATAAATGTGATTTCTTCAGATTCAGGATTTGTTAGTTCTAACGAAGAGAAAGATGATCCATTTGATTATATTTCTATACTAACATCTTTCATAAATACGATAATAAAAGGAGATTACAAAGTAGTAATAACGAACATAATTAAAGATATTTTACTTGGTTGTGAAAAACTAGAAATTTCATTGTTTGAAAAACTAGATAAAGAAACTGCACTAGAAATATATTATTTTTTATCTAAATATCAAGATTTATTGTATATTTCTTCTGATATCATTTGTAGTGTTAGAAATATAATCATTGAAAAATACAATAAAGATAAAGTTTATATTTTGAAACCTTCTTTACAAGATCTTTTTGAAAATAAAGTTTATAAGTTATCCATTGACAATGAGGTGTATTATGTTCCATTATGGCATAATGAAGTATATTTCGATAACAAAAATGATAACACTAAAGATATTATTGTTTTTTGTCTTCCAGAGCTACCTGAAAATATTTCGATTGATGAAAATAATAATTTAATGGTTCGTTTGTCTATCAAACTATCTAACATTTTTCTTGAAAAATGTGACTTTATTTCCTTTTTGTTAGATGATAAAGAATATAAAATTCCATTTCATAAATTATATCTTAAAAGAGAACAAACTTACATCTTTTTTAAAGAAGGTATATCAAAAATAGAAAAAGACATTTACAATATCCACGAAAAAAGTGACATTATTGTAAATATAAGTATTTCATAATTTTTTATTTTATGAAAAAAATAAAAAATTTTATTAAATTAAAATTACATGATTTATGGTTTATAACATTATTTATATATTATTCTTTTTTACATTATTATTTTTCATAATTTATATATTTATTTAGTTTGCATTTAATTCGTTATCTACTCCTTTCTTACGAATAATTTTCTTTTTTGGTTTTACTTCTTCAATATATTGAGCTACTTCTTTCACTGGTTCTTCTACTACTACTACAGGAACTGGTGCTACAATTATTTGTGGTTGTGGTTGTTCATCTTCTTCATCAGAATCTTCTACTTGAGCATTAATAGAATCTTCAATATCATTATCTTCAATAGGAGCAGCTTTTTTAAGTTGTTCCTTTTCTTGTGGTTTTAATTTAATTAAACATTGTCCTGAAATGTTTCCCTTTGGTTTTTGAACGACTGCTTGTAATAATTTCCAAGTAATCGTAAATTTACCATTGGTAAACCAAATACCACCGCATTGTATAACACAAGCAACCATCGCACCTTTCTTCAAATAATCCAAAGGAGTGATCGTAACATTTTCCTTGTTTGGAAATAATATAATACCTTCTTCATCATAAATCTCCGACTTCCAAGCGTTTTGCCATTGAGGTAGCTTTGCACGCAAGATCGGTTTTTTTGTTAAGTCAGATTCACTTGTTCCTTTGATTTTAGGATATTTTAACATAGGAGTAAATAACTCTTCGATAATATCGGGATTTTTATGAACTTTTCCAAACCAATCTTTGGAATAAATAAGTGCATCTGCTTTTATTTTATTTTCTAAATTTTTCATATTTTCTAAAAATGCATCACAATCTGGATTTGAATATTCTTGCTGAGGAAATTGTAAAGACATTTCAAATTTACCATTACCGTTTCCATCTTGATCAACATAATCACTTGCCCCCCATGTTAACATAAGAGGAGTTGATAAACGTAATCCAGTATTTGTAAATTTATTTAAAATATTCAAACTCTTTCCACCTTTCTCATTTGCCTTTAGAGAAGTGTATTTAATTTCATTGCAATTGAATTGAGTGCCGTCGATGATTGTATCTGCCATTCTTACTTGTATACTCTATTTATATGTGTTATCTTTAAATCAATTTTTTTTTAAAATAATAAATTATTTTCTTACGACCTTCGTAACAATTTATAAAATTAATAATATCGTAAAATAATTCAAAAAGAATATATTTCTATATAGTATAATATAGAAATGACTTTATCGAAAAATGCATTTAAAACAAAACATCATTCTCTAGATGAAAATTACATGGATATTGTTATGAAAAATCATGAAAAAGAAAGGTCTTTTTATAAAAATAAAAAACTTCAAAAATTAAATGAGGAAAATATTTCGGTCCCGTTTTTTTCAGAATATTATTTGTTAGATAAATGTAATTATAATCTGAATCAACTCAAATTTTTTGCAAAAAGTTACAAATTAAAAATAACTGGGAATAAGAACGAATTGATCAATCGAATTTATGCACATTTATATCTATCTTTTTTTGCTTTGAAAATCCAAAAAATTGTTCGAGGAAATTTACAAAGAAAATATAATAAATATCACGGGCCTGCTTTTTTGAAACGAAATATTTGCACAAATACATGTGATTTTTTTACAATGGATGAGATGAAAGACATTGAATTAGAGCAGTTTTTTAGTTACAAAGATGAAGATGGATTTATCTATGGTTTTGATTTAATTTCTTTATACAATCTTATTCATAAAGGATCTGATAATAATATTATTAAAAATCCTTATAATCGTCTACCCATTCCAAGTAACGTGATGAATGATTATAAAACTTTATTCAGGTTAAGTAAAATATTAAAAAAACCTATTTGTATTGAAATCAAAAATAATATTGGAACTGAAGTTTCACAAGAAAAAAGCATTGAATTAAGAGCATTAACTTTATTTCAAGAAATAGATGGTTTAGGAAATTATTCAAGCCCATCTTGGTTTTTATCTTTGAATCGAAATCAATTAATTCGACTTGTTCGAGAATTATTAGAAATATGGTCTTATCGAGCACAACTGTCGAATGAAATTCAACGATTAATTTGTCCTCCTTCAGGTGATCCATTTCATCGTATTCCTTCTTTTCATGTTCTTCAAAATTATAATGAAATTATTGAAATACAAAAAATCGTATTGACCATTTTAGAAAAATTAGTTAATTCTGCAATAAGTCGAGATAATAAAGCTTTAGGAGCATATTATGTTTTAGGTGCAATTACTTTAGTAAATGTTGAAGCTGCCGAGGCACTTCCTTGGTTATATCAAAGTTTTGTCTATTTTAACTAATTCAAATTATCATAGATCTATCTTCATCACAAATAATATATATTATGCGTTAAATCATTTAAAAAGATATTCTTTTAATAGAATATAATGCCTAGAACAAGCAAACCAAAATCCTCTGTCGAAGTTGTTTCCGAACAAGTTGCTCAAACCCCTGTTGTTACTAAAAAAGTAACTGCAAAGAAGACAAAATCTGAAGTCCCTGTAGTAGAAGTTGCTGCAGTTACCACTGTAGAACCTTCTGTTGTTGTGAGTGAACCAGCTGCTCCTGAAGTTGTAGATATTGATGCCACCATTGCTGCTCAATCTACTGAATTTTTAGCAAAATTAAATCAATTAACCGTTGTTATTTCTAGTTTAAAGAACGAATACAGACTTCTTGAAAAGAAGTGGACTCGTGAATTAAAAGTTGCACAAAAGGCTAACTCAAAGAGAAAGAGAAAGACAGGAAACCGTGCTCCAAGTGGTTTTGTAAAGCCAACTAGAATTAGTGACGAACTTGCCAACTTTTTAGAGAAACCTTCTGGAACTGAAATGGCTAGAACTGATGTAACCCGTGAAATCAACACTTACATTCGTAGTCACAATCTTCAAGATAAGGAGAATGGTCGTAAAATCAACCCTGACACAAAACTTTCTTCCTTATTAAAGTTAAAGAAGACTGACGAATTAACTTATTTCAATCTTCAAAAGTATATGAGTCCACACTTTGCTAAGGCAGTAAAGGCTGTTGTCCCTGAAGTTGTTGTAGTTTAAAAAAGAAAAAAGAAATAGAAAAAAAACAAATAATAATAAAAATAAAAAGAAATAGTAAAAAAAAGAAATAATAAGAACACAAGAAAAAATAAATAAAATATACAAATAATATTTTATTTATTAATATAATTTAGATTCAAAAACTTATTTTTTATTTTTACTCAAAACGAAACAGCTCTTCGTAAATTTCGAAGATTTCATCTGATACAAACTCATCTTCTTTATATAATAAAGGCTTTCCTTTTTCTGGACTATTTAAATCATAAAAATAGTAACTTCCATTGATATAAATTATTTTTTTGTCTACATTTTTTAATTTTTCTAATAATTCTTCACATTCATTGCAATCATACCATAGTAATGTATATAACGGATCTACACTAGTAGGAATATAGTTATTTACATTTGTAACATTTATTTTTCTTTGAATTTCATCATCATAATAATCATCATCGTCTGCAAAACAAGTTTGGACGCATAATGATAAAGATAATCTTTTTTTTATTTTTATAAAAACTGGTAAAAACCCACATACACATGTGATCTGGATAAAGATAGCGATTAATAAAACTGATACATTCATTGTATTAGTATTTCTTTGATATTTATTTTCTAGTGGATAAAAAACAAATCAATTTTTTTCTGAAAAACTTTGAAAGTCTTCAAAGCTATCATTTCTTCTAACAAGATGTAACAAATTACTCTCTTTTAAATGAGGCTGATAATATAAAATATCATCAACTGTTATAGCTTCTTCTTCTTTTGTTAGTTGGAAGTTTTTATTTAAGATGTAAGTCATTGCAAAATCTGAACTTATCTTTTGTGTTTTTAAAATATCGAACAAAAAAACAGCATAAATATTTTCTTTTAATATTTTTTCATCATATTGGTTTTTATATAAATCAATCATATATTTGATGTATAAAAAAGTTTTTAAATTCATTGTGCTTCTATTTTTATTTATATTTTTCTTTGTTTTCTTTACTTCTCTACTTTTAATAAACAAAAATAAACCCATCATTTTTTAATAACTCTGACAGTCCATGGTATTGGATTTGTGTATTTACTATTTTTATTTTATGAATATCGGGCATTTCTTTCACCTTTAATTTCATATCAAATATGTTATTAATTTTTTCCAAGGTTTCAATATCTAATTCCATACTTTCTTTTATAGAATCATAAAAAGACATTTGAATTTTCTTTTTATCGTGTTGGTATTTTTTAAAATACTTGATGATTTCAAATAAAGAAGTATTCGATGCTTGATAATCTGTTCCAGAAAGAACACAAACTTCTCGAAATTCTTTTTGCGTCATTTGTAGATCTTGTAAAATATTTTTCATAGTATACAAAACAACATTATGATGGATTAAACTAAAATAGCGCAATACTCTTTCACATCCATAAACAAACATATCCATATCTTCACTTAAACATGCCCATACAATTTTATGATGCATTAGTAAAGCACATAATTCATCAGATTCGCCCGGTGCATCGTAATAACTAGAACCAAAATAAGTAATTATTTTTTTAACATTTTCTATCTTTTCTTTCGTTATGTAGACAATTTTCTTTTTTAATTGATCCATTGAATCAATAATCTCTTTTTTTTCTTCTTCTTCTACATTCATTAGTTTTTCTTCTAACTGTTTATATTCGAGTTCTGCATTTTTACGATCATGTGATCTTTGTTCTAAAATCATTTTTTTTTCAATAGGTGCTTTTCCATCAAAAATAAAAATGGCGATAATATTATAGTGACGTAAAAGAGATAATAATACATACATATTTTCTAATAACATATTTTCACTTTCGAATTTATACATATATATACTGGTATCTACAACTATTTTTTTACCAGATAATTTTGCTAATGAAATGCATTGAATGGATGCATTTGAACAATTATCTTTCAAATATTTATTTAAATATCTTATTCCCATAATTATATAAACTTTTATTTGGTTTTTATAATTCAATTTTATAATTAATTCAACTCACAAATCGTCATCCTTAAATTTTTTAATATAAAATTCATATTTTTTGTAGATAGGTTTTTATTTTTGTTACTTTTTAGAGTTCGAAATAGTTTTTCGATACATTGGATTTCTTTTAAAAATCCAGTTGTTTTGTATTTTTTTACAATAAATTCACATAATTTTTCTTGGTTGGAAGTTGTCTTTTTAAATTGCAATAAAGAAGTATTATTTGAATTACACCATTCCAAAAAAACCTGGTAATCATTCATTAAAATAGCTGTAATAATATAATAAGCCAAAACATTTGTATTTTCTTTATATAAAGTATCTCTTATCGCATCATATTTTGATCCTTTTTTATATAACTGTTCATAATTTAAATTCATAAAATCTAACACTTTGACCATTTGAAAAAAACTATACATACGCTCAAAACTTAAAAAAAACTCTGTATTTTTTAAAAACTCGTCAATATCTTGTTTATTTTTTAAATTTAAATAACTACAAAATAGAATATTCATTATTTTTGCCCAAAATTCGGTATACGATTCAAATAAATTAACCTCTGATTTTACAGGAAAAATAGACAACATTTTAGTATCACAAAAACTATTGTTCATATCTGAAAAATCCAAACCAAAATTATGGAATGTTTCATGTAAAAATACTTTAAACCATTCTTCCTTTCTAAAAACAACAATTTCTGAAATTTTAGGACATGTCATTGTGAATGCAGTATTTACATGATATTCACCCAAAACAAGTAAACTTGAACTAGGCACTGTTTTTTTTAAAGAAGTAAAATATAAATAAATAGTTAAAACCTTTGCGCATTGTTTAGAAGCATATTCATTCATTATAACTAACCACATTAACATACGATCAACATAACCATTATATATTTTAATATCTTTTTCTGAAATATTACCTTCTACTAAAAAATAAATTTTAATATTTCGATCGATTAAAGAAATCGAGTAACATAATTGATTCATCATTTGATCATTAATATGTTCTCTTATTTTCGCTGGAAATCCGTCTGACGGAAAAGTGGTTGGCATAACTATTTCAGATGTAGTTTGTATTTCTTTAATAATTAAATTATAAAATTCTCGACCTTCCCTTTTCTTTCTCATTTCAATGTATTCTTCTGCGTCTTTGAATTCATAAAATAAATTAATAAATAGATTGTTTGTTTTTTTTGTTTGTTGAATATGCGAAATGCATTTATTTTCAATAAAAAAAGACATAAGTAATTCACTTTGTCTCGATAGATTCATATACTTATATAAAGCGATATTTTTATAATATTTTTTATAAATTATATTATTTTTATATTTTTATATTTTTATATTTCTTCTTTCTTCTTTTTTCTTCTTTCTTCTTTTTTCTTCTTTCTTTTTAAAGAATCTAATTAAATGATGTAATAGGTAAACTATCTGTTATAAAATGTGCTTCTCCGTTTCTATTCCATTCAACTACTAATGTAATAATTTCAACACCTTTTTCTATGGCATTTTTAACAGCTTCTCTATATTCAGGATCTAGTATGGATATTTGAAATCTATTTACATCGTTTCGTTGTATTACGTAACACATAATACAACGAGTGTTAGTTGTAGTTTTAATATATGTTAATTCGTTAATATGCTTTAATGCACGCGGACTAACTACAGTGGTCCCTTTTTTTCGATATCCATCTGGAAAATAAGCGACTTTTGAATTAAATTCTCGATCTGAATAATCCATTTTTTTTCTTTCTTTGCATGAAATGTCTTCATAATCTGCGAGAGGAACATTTTTTACTTCCATTAAAAACGGAATATTGTTTTCATCGAATCCTGAAAAGTCAAAACGCGAATCAACAAAATCTTTAACATATACGGAAGTTTCACGTTTGTATGATTTTACATTTAATAATTTTTGTAAATAATTATGTTTCAAGGAATTTTCTACAAGTTGTTCAGCTAATTTTGGAAAGATTCCTACAATTACTTCATTTTGTATAGCTAAATAAACAGTATGTGAACATTTTAACTTATTTTCATTTTTTTTCGTTGTTTTACTAGGCGCGCGAGGAGCCATTAAAATATGCGCTGTTTTATCAGCTAATCCACAACATCCAAGAGATGCGCTATGACCCAATACTTCTTCATTGGTATCCACAATTAAAATATCCGCAACATAAGGCGTTTTTATTAATTTTGATGGACGCTTGACAACAATTCCTTCGACAAGATTATCTAATTTCATAAGTAACATTTTTCATAATAATACTTGGTTAAGTAATTTAAAAATGATCAATTTTTTATTTTATTATACTTTTTTTTATAGTTTACAGTTTAGAAAGTTTATCTCGTAAAATCATCAGACTGTCAGATGTAGTAGATTCTTTTCCTCGAAGGTGATGCACCAATTTTGCATTTTTTGTAGCAAGAAGCATATTTTTCAAGTCTTCATTTTGTGAAAATTTCGCCTCTTGAGCAATATTCATTTCTTTTTCAGAATTTTTTTCGAAAAAATCGGGGTCTATACTTACTGTTTTAGGGCGTAATAATTCGTCTTTGTATTTACCAGTTTTACCGCCAGCTGCTTTTGCCATTTCCGCATTTTTAGATAATTCAGTTCCTGAATCCAATGAAAAAGACAAATAAAACTCGGGGTTTTGCTTTTTAAATTTGGATGCTTGATAATAATGTTCCACCGATGCCCATTGGTGATTATCTAGCGTAAATGGTTGTATCCAAAAATCAGATAATTTTTTACGCCATTGAGGGATACTCGCTAATTCCGAATATTCTACACTAAATTCTTTTGGAATTTGTTCACCCGTTCCTTTTCCAGGTAATGGTTTATCAGCTGACTTATTGTAAAACGATAAAACAATATTATCATCATATAAATGCAATATTTTTGCTTCCCCTAGTTCTTCAAATTTATGCATAGATAAATCTTTCAATGCAGCACCAGGAACGTTATTTTTAAATTGTTCAAAATCAGAAATCAGTGCAAAAATACCAGAATTTTTTTCCATACATTTATCTACAATCATTCGTTTGATATCATAAGGTAGTTCTCTAAAAGTAAAAATTTTATGAGACTTATAAGTAACCAACTTATAATGATCACCACTATGATCCACAATAATATAAAAATCTGGTTCAAATTCTCCTCTACTTTGAATAATCGGATCAACCATATTTGTGCACAATAAAACTGCATCATAATCTTTTTCTCGATACCTCTCGCTCGACAAAATAATGAATTTGATATTTAATACTCGTTCGATTGTATTAATTGCCCAGTCATCTGCCCAAAATTCACAGGTCTTAATGATTTTTTTAAATTGATCCAACGTTTGAATATTTTTCATAATTTTGAATTCCGAAAGTAACTGTTTTGATATTTCATTTTCTTTTTTTAATCGATCATAAGCATCTTTTATTTTTTTAGCTTCATATGTAATACGTTTTTGTTGTTCACGATCAATCGTTTCTCTTATTTGTAATTTCAAATTGTCGTAAGCATTTTTTAATTTGATTGATTCAGTTGTTGTATTTTGTATCGCTTGACTATACATGTCAAATTGTTCTTTATAATTTTTAAATACAGTTTCATCCACTTGTGACGATAGTTTATTACGTAGTTTGCTAACCGTTGTTTCTTGTCCAATATATTCAAATGCATCTCTTATGGTAGCAAATAAACAATCACCATCACCTTCATTATCGAGTAGAGAAAAGTTTTTATTTTTCATAAACTTTTGAATCCATAAATCTTGATCTTTTTCGTGATATTTTTCTTTTATATCGGTTGCTTCTTTGAAAGATTCGATTTTTAATTTGGATGGAAGATTTGCCAAAGGTTTGGCGGTAAATATTTCCCTTCTGGATTCAGGGATTATAATTTCTATTTTTTCTTCTTTTTCTTGATTTTCGACTTTTTTTTCTTTTTCACTATTTTCTTCCTCTTCCTCTTCATCTTCGTCTTCAGGAACCATACGTATATTCTGAATATTATCTTTTTTTACAAATGTATAAAGCAACGGATCATCCAAACGTTCAATATCCAAGGTTCCGTCTTCATCCATATAATCCATCAAATTCGTGGTTGATATTTCATAAACCCCAATTTGGGTAACTGTATTATTTTGTTTTACTAAATAAATAGGAAAATAAGTTATATTTTTATCAGCAAATGTATTTTTAGCCGAACCGATTGCAATAATAACATTTACATCATCTAAAATAACAATTTGATATAGATTACTTTCTTTTTTCATATCTGCTGGATCTACGTTTTTTAACTCTTTGTAGCTTACTGAACTATTTATTTTTGATACAACCATTATTATCTAAAATAAATATATATTTAATATTTTTACAATGAGAAAGTATATAGAATCGTTTTAATTCCAAAGAATATATTTCTTCATAAATTTATCATTTACTAGTTCTTCCATCATTGCCCATAACTGCTGTCGTTTGGAAACAATTTCATTATTATTTTCGTCCATTTCATAGAGTAAAATGGCATCAATAATATCATTTTTCTTATATTTTGCCATTTTGACATATTTT
>Ga0247840_10011876_pt1 | contig 10487 bp, 11 predicted proteins | sample LaCruzMarch2015__FD_192404 | JGI IMG/M metagenome (GOLD analysis project Ga0247840, IMG submission 192404) | Freshwater microbial communities from meromictic Lake La Cruz, Castile-La Mancha, Spain - LaCruzMarch2015_17m | ecosystem: Environmental > Aquatic > Freshwater > Lake | place: Spain...
TTTTTGGAAGAAATCGTAAATAGCTTCGGCCTGCTCGCTGGAACCGCGCAGGCTGACCGAGTCGCCTTTCTTGTAAGTGAACGAGTTTATTTCAACGCCGTCAGGCAGGGCGACGGTGACTTCGCGCAGACATTCGAGAGCGGAGTGTGAGCGGTCGGCATATTTCTCGAGCGAGAGCATTTCTTCGTGAGCAAGCTGTGCCGCGCGCGCCGGACCGGCATATTTGTCGGCTTCGCGACGAACGCGGTTATAAGCCGCCTGCTGAAAGGAAAAGACGGCGCCGGTTATAGCAATGACGGCCAGCCAGATACTGAGCACCGCGATGGAGGCAACGGTGGCGACTTTCATCAGACGCTTCCGACGCTGTAAATCGATCCATTCGCGCGGTACCAGTTCGACGTGATGCAGTCGCCGCTCCATGGTGCGCAGCGCCAGCCCTTCGGATACCGGCGGAATAGAACCGAGGTCGTGCAGGTTAATTGAACCGCCGCACTGTTCTTTCAGCATTTTCACAAGCTGTTCCGGAAATTCCGATTCACTCCAGACTTCCATTACACAGCCTTCGCGGTGGCCGTATTCGGCTTCGAGCGAGAGCATGGTGTAACGCATTTCTTCAACAATCTCGTGCATCACCGTTTCGCTGGTGAAATCATGGAACAGTTCCAGTGAGCGGAAACAGACCGGCACCCCTTCGTCTACCACAATCATGGAAAACTCGGTGTGTTCTTCGAGGATCAGCACAACGCGGCCCTGACAAGGCACCTGGCCGTAAGCAATCAACAGACTCCACCACGCCAGCACTTCGGCGTCGAGGCTGCGGATGTAGACGTTTTGCGCTTTAAAAAGGTCACCGAGATCATCAACGGTTTTGCGCGGCGCGGCGACGGCCAGTACGCGCGAATGGTTTTCGGTCTGCCGGAGCACTTCATACGAAACGGTCAGCTGATCAACCGGGAAGGGCGATATCTGGTCCATTTGCAGCTCGACCATGCCCTTGAGTTCTTCGGGATTGGTTGAGGGCAGTTCCAATATTCGCATCAAAAGTTGCGAGGACGGCAGGGAAACCGTCACAATGCCGCGGAAATTTTTGCGGATATCCGCGAGCACATCGGCGGGAAAGGCCGGCGCTTTTTCACGTTGGAAAAAACCTTCCGGGATCGGCAGAGAACCTTCACGCAGTTTTTCGGTTCCCCGGCGGTTTTTACGCAACACCGCCCACTCGACGAGTTCGTCGGTGTAGTGGATGCCGGTCGTATGGGTAAATAAACGCATCATTCGGACGTTTTTCCTTCGCTCCAGAATAGTGGAACGGCCTGCTTTTCGCCCAGCTTAAAAGCAAAGATACACGAGATTTGGCTGTTAATATTGCTGACGGTTCCTATGGCGGTGACTGAAACATAATCGGGAGAGAGGGAAAAGATATCCTGTCCCAGCGAAGCCAGGTCAGCTTCGCTGATCCCGTCGTCTACTGTACCTTCCTTGCCGTCCGGACCAAGGCGCATCTCAAGAATGGCGTCAATGGTGTCGGCGGGAATTTTCAGGCTGTTGAGTACTTCGCGGCTGGCACTGTTTGGATTGATCTTGCCGTCGCCCCATGTCGTCAGCTGTTTGGCTATGCCGGTAATCGATTCGTCTGTTTTTTCATCGGATGGTGTGCCGTAAAGAACTTCTTCACCCCAGTTTTTAATCAGCAGCAATTCATCCACGGTGTCCACCGGTGCATTTTTGCACTCATAACCGCGCTTGCGGTAGAATGGATCGTCTGACTCTGCGCCGTTGAGCAGATGGAGATCGCCTTCATCCTGCCAGTCGTCCAAACAGTCGAGCATTTCATCCCAGCGCGTATTGGGAATCCCTGCCTGCTCAAACAGCATCCTCCAGTCGTCGCGTGTCATGTTGCGGATATTGCGGCGGCCTTTTTCATAATCAATTTTCAGTTTCATGGTGCCGCCGCCGAAGTCTTCGCTGTAGTCAACCGGAACACCTTTAGCGATTTTGGATGCCTCATTCAGATACGGATCTTCGTAGACCATATCTTTCGGCGTTCCGGCTTCAGGCTTAAACGCGAGCATGGCTTTGCCCAGTTCGATGCCTGCCAGCGCCAGCTGGTCGGCTTTGAAACGTTTGCGCTGTAAGGTGAGCACCTTCGCCTCCAGCTGCATTTCAAAAGCGAACATGCTGACAATCAGCGAAATGATGATGAGAATCCATAGCACCACCACCAGTGCCGAACCTCGTTTCATTTCCGATTTATGATTTCCGATTGTCGATTGCATACTTACCGCGCTTTTGAAACATCGTTAGTGACGGGCGGGCCGAGAGGGATTTCGATGATTTGGCGGAACTCCACCGGATCGTCGTATTCTTTGGCCGGCTCCGCATAGAGAGTGATTTCAATCAATCCGGGAATCGCGTTGCTGTATTCCCATTTATCCGTCCAGCCTTCTTCACCTTCCTTGGTGTCATAAATTTTACAGCTCAACCCTTTGATATTCTCACTCACCAGCCAGCTCTTCTTTTCAACCTTCTCCTCATCGGCTAGATAGGGCCAGACGGTGACAACCAGTCCGTCGACGCCGTCGTCATCCGTTCCGCCGCCAACCTCAATGCGGTGCAGTCCGTGTGCAAACGCTTCGCCGGGCGGAATGAAGGCGCTGCTGCCGGTGACCCAACTAATGGAGTGTTCGCCATAACCGGCTGGATTATTTTTTATCCGGAACGCGTATTTCTCCGGCTTGGAGTCAAAAAACGCCATGGAGCGGATCGACGATGTCAGCTGGCCGAGTACAAAGTCGCCGTGATGCATCCGATCCATCACGATGCGTGCACCGGTCCATGCGCGTGTTACCGCTGAAAACAACTGACCCGCCACCGTCATGGCAATAGCCAGAATCACCACCGCGATCATGACTTCAAGGAGAGTGAAGCCACGCCGGCGGCGAGGGAGAGGTGTGTGAGCGTGTGAGTGTGTGAGCGTGTGAGTGTGTGGGTGTGAAGGGGTGCCGGCGTCTTGCACTCCTATACTCCCATACTCACTCACTCCCATGCTCTCTCTCACGGTGTTTCCTCCGGCTGAATGTAATGCCAGGTGATGACTTCTTCAAAACTGTCACGTCCGCGGTCGGACCAGCTTACACGGGTTCGGACGGTGTAGAGTCCCTTGCGGTTTTCATCTTCAGGTGCTGTAATCTCGCGTTCCCAGCGGTAATTCGCTTCGTCATCAAATTGTCCCGACTCTTTTCCCTCTTTGATTTCGGCGCGCGTTAGCGGATGTTCCGCACCGACCTGACCTATAAGGCGCTGTGCTGTGCTATAGCGCTGAGACTTGGAAATAATCGCCAGACAGCGCGCCGTTGCCATTAGAAGAACCCCTGAGCCGATGCCGAGGATCACCACGGCCAGCATGACTTCGATCAGCGTGAGGCCGCGCCGACGGCGCGAAGAAGGTGAGTGAGTAGTGAGGTAAGTGAGTGGTGGCGTCATGTAAGAGCAGCTGTTCTCTACTCCCATACGCCCGCACTCCATTACACTGACACTCTTTTTCACCGGTCATCCTCCAACACAGTTACTTTTCCGGAGATTGGATTGCAGACGACCGTTGAACGCCGGTCATTGTCCGCGCTGAAGGTCACTTTAAATCCGTCATTCATACCGGCGGGGTAGAAATGAATCGTACGGTTTTCGGTGGAGGACCGGTCTGCGCCGAGGTTGTTTTCAAACGAGCTGATTTTGATGTCTTCCGGCAGCCTACGGGAGGCTTCAGGAGCGGTGCTGTTCGTGCCGCACACCAGAGTCAGTCGGTTTGTTTCGAAGTTGAGCGTACAGGCTTCCTGTTTCAGAATTGCCAAGCTGCGGGCATAGCGCGCCATGCGGACGGTGGAGCGGACCGCGTCGGTCATCTGTGCCGATTTAAAGGTTCCTTTGAATTTCGGAACAACTACTCCGGCGGCGATCAGAATGATAACCACCACCAGCAGAATCTCGATGAGGGTGAACCCATTTGAGATTGCCGATTGCCGATTGCCGATTGCCGAGAGGTTTTTCATTGTTTTCAACCGATCTTCAATCTCAACTCGTCAATCGAAAATCTGCAATGTTCTCAGTCCCAGTTATTGAACTCTTTGCCTTCCGGCGATTTGCAGGAAAGGTCAAAGCCGGTGCCGTGCGAGCCGGGTTTGGCATATATAAAGGGCTGTTTCCATGGATCATTGAGTTCGCTGGGTTTCAGATAGGGACCTTTGCCATCCTTTTGTACTGTAAGTTCGGTCAGGCTGTCCGGCAGGCGCAGATGATCCATTTCATAACTGCTCACCGCACTTTCGACCCCCTTGAGGCTCGCTCGGGCGGCGGTATCGGTTGCCGTGCCAAGCTTGCCGCTGATTTTCGGAACAGCGATACCGACGATGATGCCGATGATGACGATCACAAGCATGATTTCAATCAGGGTGAAACCGCTGCGGGATTGCCGATTGATGATTTTAGATTTCAGATTTCTCATAGGGAACCTCCTTCTTAATTAAGCGCCTAGGCCGCTGGTCAAGTTGAACACGGCCATCAGCATGCTGACGGCCACAAATCCAATGATAATCGCGATGCCGAGAATCAGCACCGGTTCCATAACCGTGGTCAGTACTTTAATACTGAAATCGAGTTCCGTGTCGTAGCGCCGCGCAATGTTTTTCAATGCGCCGGGCAGGTCACCGGTCTCTTCGCCGACGGCCAGCATATCGGTGAGCAGCTCCGGAAACACTTTACCGGCCGCCAGCGGACCCGCAATGCTGGAGCCGTCCGTGACGCGGGTGCGGGCGTCGGCGATTTCTTTGGCGATGATGTCATTGCCGACGGTTTCTTCGGAAATGGTAAGTGCTTTTAGAATCGGCACTCCATTGCGAATGAGCGTTTCGAGCGTACGGGCGAAGTGGGCGAAGGCGTTGGCGGTGACGATTTGGCGGATAACAGGCCATTTAAGCTGCCGCGCGTGCCACCACAATCTTCCGGCAGGCGTTATCAGCCACTTCCGTAGCCAGACCGTTCCGCTCGCCAGCAGGATTAAAATGATAGCACCGTATTTGATGAGCCCGTTACTAAAGGCCATTAGGATGCGGGTGGGCAGGGGGAGAGTGCCGCCCAGTTCATCAAAAATCGGTGCGAAGCGCGGCACAATGAACACCATCAGGCCGACTACCGAGATGAGACCGATGGCCAGCACGATCGCCGGATAGATCATGGCGGTGATGACTTTACTTCGGGCCGCCTGCACTCGTTCGTAGTGGTGACAGAGCGCTTCGAGCGCTTCGGCTAGTGCGCCGGAGGCTTCGCCGGCGCGCACCATGCTGATGTAGAGTTTCTGAAAGGTTTCGGGATAGATCCGCAGCGCGTCGGAAAGAGAGCTGCCCTGCACCACTTCATCGCGCAAACGACGGACAATCTGTGCCTTCATGGTGTCGCCTTTGCGCTGCGCCAGCGTATGCAGCGCCCGCCCGAGCGTCATGCCGGAGGAGAGCAAGTCGGCCATTTCACGCGAGAAGAAAAGCATATCGCGCGAACTCATCTTTGTCTTATGCTTGAAGCCGGATTCAAACTTAAACCGCTTTTTGATGGAAACGGCACCGGCTTTTGCTGTGGTTTGATCAAGGGAAAGGGCGGTGTGGCCGGATTGCTGGAGCATTTGCAGTGCGGCGCGCCGGTCGGCAGCATCCAATGTTCCGTCCACCCGCTTGCCGTTGGCACTGCGCGCAATATATTTAAAGGTAGGCATAAACAGATTGAAATCCATGTCCAGAAAACGGCAGAATACTAGCCTCAATTTTTAGATAAAAGGAGTTTTTTAATGCGCCTTATCATACTTTTAACAATCAGTTTATTTCTGTTTACCGCCGGATGCTCCAAAGCGCCGCAGGGGAAAGCCATTACGCTGGTGAATGCCGCCGCCGTAGATGCGTTGCTGTTGGAACGTGTACGCGCTTTTGCAGAGCGGGAACTGCATGTCCCGGTGCGCGCGATCGAAAATCCGAAGCTGGCCGGTAAAGCGGACTTCACAGCGATGGAAAAAGCCGCCCGGCGCATTAAGACAGACGCGGATGTCAGCCTGATTGTGCTGTCCGGGGTTAACGGTGAAACGCGCCATCTGGCGGTCTATTCCGCGAGCGGCATAGCCATAATTAACACGCAACCGCTGTACACGGCGGATGCCGAAATCTTCGCCCGCCGCATCGAACGGCAGGTGATGCGCGCCGCCGCCTTCACTTTTGGACTGGAACCCACACCCGACCCGTTCTGCGTCACCCGTGACTATACTTCACTCGAAGACCTTGATTCTATGGGCCGCAATTTTTCTCCGCCGTGGCAGGGCCGCTTTACTGACGAAGCGGGAAAACGGGGACTTGTTCCTGTAGATACCGCTGGCGAAAAGAAAGTTGTTGCACCGCCGGCTCAATAAATCGCTTGGCAGATTTCGCATTGGGTGCCGTCGCAGCCGCGTGCCGTGCAGTGTTCCCGACCGTAGAGAATCAGCTGGATGTGCAACTTATTCCACCGTTCCGGCGGGAATAATTTTTTCAGGTCGGTCTCGGTCTGGACGACGTTTTTACCGCTGGTCAGTTTCCAGCGCTGCGCAAGACGGTGAATGTGTGTATCGACCGGAAACGCCGGAACGCCGAATGCCTGCGCCATCAGTACCGAGGCTGTTTTGTGTCCGACACCCGGTAGTTTTTCCAAGCTCTGGAAACTGTCCGGCACCTTGCCGCCGTGTTCGGCGACCAGCATCTTTGACATTTCATAAATCGATTTCGATTTGGTGTTCGCCAGCCCGCAGGTTTCAATCAGCTTGCGGATTTTTTCCTGGCCGAGCTTCGCCATCTTGGCAGGCGTGTCGGCTTTGGCAAACAGCGCAGGCGTCACCAGATTGACCCGCTTATCGGTGCATTGCGCCGAAAGAATCACAGCGACGAGCAGGGTATAGGCATCTTTGTGCTTTAGCGGCACATCAACCGACGGATAAAGTTCCTCCAGCCGTTTTCCGATATATGCCGCCCGTGCCGTTTTAGTTTTCATTTCCGCCATAGTCTAAGGTATCTTCACGGCATGACACGCCAACAATTCGTTAAGTTAATGCTCAAGCGGGCTTCTGGAAAGCCCACAAATCGCGGCGAGGCCTTTGCGCCTGCCAACATCGCACTCTGCAAATACTGGGGTAAGCGTGATGCCGAACTCAACCTGCCGGTCAATTCGAGTCTTTCTATTTCGCTGGGTAAACTCGGTACGTACACCGTGGTTAAATTTTCTAAAACCGACGACCGGATTTTCCTGAATGGCAAACCGGCTCCGGCAGATTTCGCCGCGCGGATTTCAAAATTCCTGAACCTGTTCCGCGCCGCCGGACAGTTTTTTGAAGTGCGGACAAAAAACAATATTCCGACCGCCGCCGGATTGGCGTCGTCAGCTTCCGGCTTCGCCGCACTGGTCAAAGCGCTCGATCAGCTGTTCGGCTGGGGATTTAATCTGCGCGAACTTTCGATGCTGGCACGGCTCGGCAGCGGCAGTGCCGCCCGTTCGCTCTATGACGGCTTTGCCGTTTGGCATGCCGGTGTCCGCGCTGACGGCATGGACAGTTACGCCGAAGGATTTTCCAGCGACTGGAACAATCTGCGCGTCGGCATTCTTGAAGTTTCCAAGTCAAAGAAGAAAACCTGCTCGACCGACGGCATGAACCGCACCGTTGAAACATCGGAACTTTACGAAGCTTGGCCGGCGCAGGCCGACTGCGACTTCGACGAATTGCGTACGGCGATTGCCGCGCAGGATTTTTCTATGCTCGGTAAAACCGCCGAGAACAATGCGCTCGCCATGCACGCCACCATGCTGGCGGCGTGGCCGCCGCTCTGCTACTGGAAGCCGCAGTCGCTCGCATTGATGCAGAAAGTCTGGCAGGCGCGCGAAGACGGTCTGGAAATCTATTTCACTATGGATGCCGGCCCGAACCTGAAACTGCTCTTTCTCGAAAAAGACACTCGTGCTGTGAAGAAGCATTTTCCCACTGTTCAGATTGTGAATCCATTCCCTAAAGCCTAAAGCCTCAAGTCTAAGGCCTTCTCCATATGCCCGAACTTCCCGAAGTCGAAACTATCCGTCGCCAGCTCTGTGTCGCCGGTGTAGAAGGGCGAACCATCGAAAAGGTCCACATCGAATGGCCGCGCACCGTCGAGCCGCTGACGCCGTCCGCTTTCAGTAACCAGGTTAAGGGTCATCGGCTGGAAAAAATCGACCGCCACGGCAAGTGGCTGATTTTTATCTTAGGTAGGGACCGTTCGCCGAACGGTCCGCCAGTCCTGAGCGGTGTTAAAGAGCGGACGGCTCGGCGATCCGTCCCTACCAATACAAACCTGCTGGTGCATCTGCGGATGACCGGCGGATTTTATCTGACACATGGCGCGTTGAAAAAAGGGGTGCACGACCGTGCTATTCTTCAGCTGAGCGGCGGACTGAATCTGCATTTCCGCGATCCGCGCAAATTCGGCCGCTGGCGGTTAGAGTCTGATATTGTAGGACAAGCTTCTCTGTACCCAGAGAGCTTGTGTTCTTCACACAAACCGGAAAACACACGCTCCCGAATACGGGAAGCGCGTCCTACAATTGAAGGACTTGGCCCTGACGCGCTGACTGTAGCGAAAAAAGAATTCTTCCAGTCCTTAGATGGACAGAACAAAGTTCTCAAAGCTCTGCTGCTCGATCAGTCATTCGTGGCGGGCGTCGGCAACATCTATGCCGACGAAGCGCTGTTCGAAGCACGGCTTGATCCGCGCCGGAAATCAGGAACGCTCCTAGAAGATGAAATTTCCAAACTTTGGAAAGCGGTGCGCCGTGTAATTGAAGCCGGTGTACGCAATGGTGGCACATCACTTGGTGACGGGCAGGGCAACTATGTCGATCTTAACGGCGATGCCGGTGGTCACCGCGAAAAGGTGAAAGTCTATGGTCGCGCTGGTCAGCCCTGCGTCGTCTGCGGTCAGCCGCTGCACAAAACCCAGATTACCCAGCGCACCACCGTTTTCTGCGCGCATTGCCAAAAGTAAAAAGCCGCTCCGGGAACCGGAACGGCTTTCGTGCATCTGGGCGTAACGCTTACGCGTCGCCGAGCTGCCAGCGGGTGTAGCGTTTGATAGTGACGGCGTCACCGATCTCTTTGCTTTTCGCCGCGAGCAATTCTGTGATGCTGATTTTGTCTTCTTTGACGAACGGCTGTTCGATCAGGCAGATCTGAGAGTAGAACTTGTTGAGTTTACCCTTCAGGATGCCTTCGACGATGTTGGCCGGTTTGCCTTCGACCTGTTTCAGGAAGAGGGCTTTTTCGTCTTCAACGAGCTGGGCCGGAACGCCGGAGCGATCCAGGGAAGCCGGACGGGCTGCCGCGATGTGCAGACAGACATCGAGCGCCAGTTCTTTGAACGCCGCGCTGTTGACGGTGTCGGCTTTGCTGAACGCGAATTCAGTCAATACGCCGACGGTTCCGCCCATGTGGATGTAGCTGGCGACGGCGCCGGTGCCGGAGACGGTGAATTTTTCGCTCTTGCGCAGAACGATGTTTTCACCGATTTCAGCGACCTTGGCGACGATGTCGGCTTTGAATGCTTCGGCGGGGTCGCCGCTGCAATCCATCGCTTTATCGGTCATATCGGCCACGAACTTCTGGAAGATTTCGTTGCGGGTCACGAAGTCGGTTTCGCAGTTGATTTCAACCATGACGCCGGTTTTCCCGTCTGCGGAAACCCTGGCGGATATTTTGCCGTTTTTGGCGACGCGGTCGGCTTTCTTAGCGGCCACGGCCATGCCGCGTTCGCGCAGCAGTTTGAAGGCTTGTTCTTTGTCGCCGTTGGCTTCCTGGAGGGCGCGTTTGCACTCCATCATGCTGACGTTGGTGGCGTCGCGCAGTTCTTTGACCATGCTTGCTGTAATTTCAGCCATAACTTAATCCTTTCAATAGTTTTCCGCCTCGGGCGGATCTGCCGGAGGCAGAAAATTACTCCGCCTTGGTTTCTTCCGCAGCGGCTTCAACGGCCGGAGCTTCTTCTGCTTTCACTTCAGCAGCTTTTGCTTCGGCGTCGGCTTTGGCTTTGAATTCGGCCTTTTCAGCTTCTTTCTTCTTTTCCTTTTCGGCGGCGACTTTTTCTTTTTTCAGTTTGTCGAGAACCTTGGCGCGCTTCTTCTTCTCTTCGTCTTCTTTGGCCTTGCGCTCTTCACGGGCGGCGTCGGCAACAGCGCGGTCAGCGTCATCTTTTTCTTTACGGCGTTTGTCTTCCGCGGCTTTAGCTTTGACACAAGCTTCGTGCGCGTCGGCCACTGTACCGCCGAGGATGTTGGCGATCAGGGTGAGCGAACGGATGGAGTCATCATTACCCGGGATCGGATATTCAACCAGATCCGGGTCGGCGTTGGTATCGACCAGAGCGACGACCGGAATGCCAAGGCGCTGGGCTTCGGCAATCGCCAGT
>Ga0247840_10011878_pt1 | contig 10485 bp, 13 predicted proteins | sample LaCruzMarch2015__FD_192404 | JGI IMG/M metagenome (GOLD analysis project Ga0247840, IMG submission 192404) | Freshwater microbial communities from meromictic Lake La Cruz, Castile-La Mancha, Spain - LaCruzMarch2015_17m | ecosystem: Environmental > Aquatic > Freshwater > Lake | place: Spain...
TTCTAAACGTAAAGAAGATAAATCCAGAAAAGCTACCGTAAGTCTTAAAGAAGAATATTCGATTGATGAACGCTTCAAGTAAAGACATTGAAACATAGGAAACCATAATACCCAATAAAAAGCCCAGAGCAAATGAACGCCCAAAAACCAAGAGGCATAAACCAAGTATCAATCCCGTTAGAATAACTTTATAAGTGCTGTGGTTGAATAAGCTTTTCATAATGTCCTATTTAGTTTATCACACTTGTTAATTAATTGACAAGTGAAATTTCCCTTTACTTTGTACCGAAAATTCGATCTCCAGCATCTCCCAATCCAGGCACAATATAACCGTGTTCATTCAGTTTTTCATCAAGCGCTGCTAGATAGATATCCACATCTGGATGATCCTTTTGAATTCTAGCAACCCCTTCAGGTGCTCCGACTAGACAAACCAATTTAATCAATTTAGCGTTTCTTTTCTTTAACATCGTGATGGCTGCTGATGCTGATCCACCAGTTGCCAACATTGGATCTAATACCATCACAACGGCTTCTGGCATATTACTAGGAAACTTTGCGAAATATTCATGGGGTTCTAAGGTTTTCTCATCCCGATATAGACCAATATGGCCGATCTTAGCGGTAGGAACTAAGGCTCTGATTCCATTAACCATGCCTAAGCCTGCTCTAAGAATTGGGACCAATACGATCTCTTTAGCCAATTCTTCCGTAACACATGGGGCCACTGGGGTTTCAATCTCTATCGATTGTGTTGGAAGATCTCGGGTAATCTCATAAGCCATTAAGCCGGCAATTTCATCTAGATTCTCTCTAAAATCTTTCGTTCCGGTGGTTGCTTTACGCATTTGCGTAAGCTTGTGGGTGATAAGCGGATGATTCAATACTTTCAACATTGTTTAATCCTCCTGTTTGATTATCGGAAAGCGGGCTGTAAGCGCGCTGACTTCACCTTTGATTCTAGCCTTGACTGATTCATCTTCACTATTTCTTAGTGCTTCAACAATCCATAAAGCCACTTGTTTTACTTCAGCTTGTTTAAAGCCTCTGGTTGTGATGGCTGCTGTACCTAAACGGATTCCACTGGTAACCATGGGTTTTTCTGTATCAAAAGGAATACTGTTTTTATTAACGGTTATTCCAACTTCATCTAAGACTTTCTCAGCTTTTTTACCAGTTAAACCAACTGATTTTTTAACATCAATCATACAGAGATGATTATCACTGCCATTTCCAACAATAAAGAAGCCTTCTTTTTGGAGCGCTTTAACTAAGGTTTGCATATTGTCTAAGACATCTTGAATATAGACTTTAAAGGAAAGTTGCATGGCTTCATAGAAGCATTGAGCCTTACCTGCGATCACATGCATCAAAGGGCCTCCTTGAATACCAGGGAAGATCTTCTTATCTAACATTGCGGCATATTGTTCCTTACATAAAATCATTCCACCCCGAGGACCTCTGAGCGTTTTATGAGTTGTCGTAGTCACAAAATCCGCATAGGGAACAGGTGATGGATGCAGTCCTACCGCAACCAAGCCTGCAATATGAGCCATATCTACCATTAGATAGGCATGAACTTCATCGGCAATGGCTCTAAACTTTTCAAAGTCTAAAGTAAATGGATACGCGCTGGCTCCAGCTACAATTAATTTAGGTTTAACTTCTAATGCTTGAAGTCTAAGCGCTTCATAATCAATATGATAGGTAACTGGATCGACCCCATAACTCTTAAAGTCATAGAGTATCCCTGAGAAACTCATTGGATGACCATGGGTTAAGTGACCTCCCGCATTGAGATCCATTCCCAAGACAACATCATGCGGTTCTAGAATCGTAAAATAGACTCCCATATTCGCAGAGGATCCACAATGAGGTTGTACATTCGCGTGGTCGGCTTTAAAGATTTCACAGGCTCTATTACGTGCCAATTCTTCCACTTCATCAATTGCCTCACATCCACCATAGTAGCGTTTTCCAGGATATCCTTCAGCGTATTTATTGGTTAAGATACTACCAACCACTCTCAATACTTCATTTGAAACATAATTCTCAGATGCGATTAATTCTATATTATTGGCTTGCCTGACTGTTTCATGGTCAATCGCCTTTTGTAGTTCTATATCTTTCATATTTGCTCCTTCGTCTCAATATCTTTAATCTTATTGATTCGGCGTTGATGCCGTTCTTCTTGACTGAATGGACTGTTTAACCATGTTTGGACAATCCCTAAAGCTTCTTCGATACTTAAGATTCTACCGCCCAACGCTAAGACATTGGCATCATTGTGTTCTTTACTGATTTGAGCTGTTTTTTGATCTTGAACCAGTGCACAACGTATCCCGTTAACCTTATTCGCTGTGATACTGGCACCAATACCCGTGCCACATAAAACAATCCCAAGCTCATTAATATGATCTCTAACACTGACACTGGCTGGATAGACTGTATCTGGATAATCGACACTGGCTTCATTGAAACAACCAAAGTCATTCACTTGATAACCAATTCGACTTAGATATGCTTTAATGGCTTCTTTATGTTGATAAGCTCCATGATCACTCGCTAAAGCTATCTGATCTGGTTTATGAGTCAATAAACTGGCTTTAATTTCTTCAAAATCAATCGGCCCTTTACGAACTAAATTCAGTTCATCTTTACTGCAATCTATAATCGTACTGGCCATCTCTTGCCCAGATTTCCCGATTACTACCGCATCAATCTTATTATCTAGTTGAGCTAGAACTTCATCACTATTTAGTGCGGGCGCAAGCCCACTGATATTGGCGCTTGGGACCAACAATGGACTATTCACCAGTTTAATCAATTCATTGATATAGGGATCTTTAGGCATTCTAAACGCAATCGTTTCAGCTTGCCCAAAATAACCAGTAGTTATACTCGGTTTCTTATTAAATATCATGCTTATCGCACCAGGCATAAATGTTTTAATTAAGGCTTTATCACGTAAAGTTAGATCAGCCAGAGCTTCAATTTGTTCAATATGATTGATCATTAAGGCATAAGGTTTAGAATCAGGTCTTTGTTTAGCTAAACTGAGTTTTTCAATGGCTTTTGGATTATTTAAATCTACCCCTAAGCCATAAACAGTATCAGTTGGAAAAGCCACAATACCACCCTCTTTTAAGATGGTAACTGCCTCATTGATTTGACTGAGAGTTAGTAACTTGGTCATAGAACCTTCTTTATTTATCCTATTTATTCTATCATACTAGGCTTGTTATAAAAACAGAAAAGTGAGTAAGAACTCACTTTATAATGCTAAAGTTAAAAATATTAATCGCTACTTATAATTTATTCCTTTTCAATCACGACGATCCCTTGGTCATCTGTTGCTGTACTGACTTTTGGATTACCATAGAAATGAAGGATTAAGGTATATTTCAAATACTCCATCTCACTCTGGTTGATTGGGAATAGGTGCTTATCATCATATACAAATGGATCATCAGCCTTAGATTCCATTTTAATAGAACCCTTACGAAGTGTTATTTTATCAGCTCGCTTATATAGTTTGAGTTGGCGATAGATAAAATCGGTATGCATTCTTTTAGGTATATGAATCTTGAGCATCCATAAAGATAAACCCAATAACAGTCCAAAGACGATTAGACTAGTTAGACTGTCTAATTGGGCTAATGTTAAAATAGTGACATAAGCAATACTAAAGATTAGGGTGTATTTTAAGTACTTGGAATTTTTTACATAGTTATGCGAAAGAGTCGCAAAAAGCTGAGTTAAAATAACCGAGATAACAATGATTCGATTACCTCCACTGGCCAGATGGATGATGATGATACTCAATAAGAGTAAGATCATCCAGAAATATAAATGATAGAATGCTTTGATTTTTATCAACATGGTCTTATTTTATAGGTTGACTTGTTTAAAGTCAATTAAGCCAGTTCTTGAATCAGCATGATTCGATCCTTACCTTGCATATCTACAAAGACTTCAATTTTAGCATCTGGATAGATCTTTCTAGTTTCCGCTATCAGAGCTATCTTCTGATTCCAACCTATTTCAAACGCAATCATACCTTTGGGATTTAAAACTTCAGTTGCATGATTTAGCACTTCTTTATAGAAGAATAATCCGTCTTCCCCCCCAAATAAAGCAACATGGGGTTCAAACTCTTTCACACTGATTTCAATCGATTCAGCTTGAGGAATATAGGGTGGATTACATACAATCATATCGACTTTAATCCCATCTTTAATCAATGGATCAAGCATCGAACCTAGGATGAAATGAATATCTGCATCCAAAGCTAAGGCATTCTTTTTAGCCTGATCCAGTGCAACATCAGAGATATCACTGGCATAGACAGTTAAATATTTTGCTTCTTTCTTTAGGGCAATCGCAATGGCACCACTGCCAGTCCCAACATCAACCAAACTTTGGATATGTTTATGTTCATCCAGACTCATTAATACTCTCATCACCAACTCTTCAGTTTCAGGACGAGGAATTAAAACCGATGGATTAACCGCTATTGGATACCCATAAAAGTATTGGACTCCAAGCACATAAGCCAAGGGTTCATTTAAACATAAGCGATCTAAAATAAGGTTGAATGATTCTAATGTTGAATCATCTAGATCCTGATTCATCTCAAGATATAGATTGCGCTCTTGTTTGTTTAGCAGTTCATTTAATACATATTTGGCATAGTTGGGTGGTATATCATGATCCGCTAAGCGCTTTTCCGCTTTTCTTAGGATCTGGGATATCATTGTTCACCCAACAATATTTGTCTTTGTTCTTCTTTGATTAACGCATCAATTACATCATCTAGTTTGCCTTCGACAATACGATCGAGTTGTTGCAAAGTTAATCCAATCCGATGATCAGTGATTCTATTTTGAGGATAGTTATACGTTCTAATCTTTTCAGAGCGATCGCCTGATCCCATCTTGGCTCTTCTCGCTAAACCTTTATCTGCATTGGCTTTTTCTTGGATATATTCAAAAATACGGGCTCTAATGATACGTAAAGCAGTGGCCTTATTATCGTGTTGAGAGCGACCATCTTGACAGTTGACACTGATCCCAGTTGGAGTATGCGTGATTCTAACCGCTGAATCCGTCTTATTGACGTGTTGTCCTCCAGCACCTGATGAACGATGGGTTTCAATCACTAAATCAGCTGGATTGATATCCACATCCTCTTCAGGAATATCAGGCATGACTAAAACAGTCGCGGTTGAGGTATGAATGCGTCCTTGGGTTTCAGTCTTAGGAACGCGTTGTACCCGATGAGCCCCAGATTCAAATTTAAAATGATGATAGACATCTTGTCCTTTAACATAGAATGAGATGAGTGTATAACCACCCATTTCAGCTTCACTGGCTTCCATAATATCAGTTTTCCATCCCATGTTTTCACAGTATTTGACATACATCCGATAGAGATCACCTGCAAAGATATTGCCTTCATCTCCACCAGCTGCGCCTCTGATTTCAACCAAGGCTCCATATTCATCATCTGGATCCTTAGGGATTAATAATACTTCTAATTTTTCTAAGAGTTCATCTCTTACTAAACTTAAACTTTCTTTTTCATGAGCTGCCAATTCTTGCATTTCAGCATCATCCTCAAGCAACATCAACTCTGCTTCTTCTATCTGTTTTAATGTTTTCTCTAGTACTTGATAGGTTTCAACAATCTGTCTTAAAGAGGCTTGGTGTTTAGCTACCTTACTGTATTCCTTCTTATCCGTGATTAAAGCCTGATCCATTAGTTTCTCAGTTAATTCATTGTATTGATCTTCTATTTGTTTTAAGCGATTCAACATCACATCGAGTGCGGCCATATTTTCTCCTTGCGTTATAAAAGTAACCTAGATTCGGTTACTTGAATTGTGTTAACTATAAACAGCTACCCCTGTATCTCAGGTTTATCCGGAATGACATGACAATGTCTACATCTGGCTTCATAACTTTCAGCTGCGCCTACTAAAATGATTGGATCTTTATATGAAGCGGGTTTCCCGTTGACAAGTCTTTGAGTTCTAGTTGCAGGTGCGCCACATTTCATACATACAGCGGTTAATTTAGTCACAAATTCAGCGGTGGTGATGAGTTGAGGCATCACACCAAAGGGTTCCGCTCTAAAGTCTGTATCAAGACCAGCCACCATGACTCTTAAGCCTTTTTTAGCTAAGTAATCACAAACCGATATAATATCTTTATCAAAGAATTGGGCTTCATCAATCGCTATCACATCGGTATCTTCCTTGACGAAGTCTAAAATAGCCATCGCATCCGGTACTACAACGCTTTCTACCTGACTTCCCGCATGGGATACAACCTTGGTATCACTATAACGGTTATCAATCGAAGGTTTAAACACCAAAACATTCTTCTTAGCGAATTCTAAAACCTTGATTCTTCTGATCAGTTCTTCGGTTTTACCGGCAAACATGCATCCAGCTATGACTTCAATATAACCTGGTCGATACATTTGATACATCATACGATACCTCTTTGTTAGTACTATTGTACCATAAGACAATTCATAGAAAACAAGTCTTAATTAAAATAGATATCCGAGGATATCTATTTAATGAACTACTGTGGTTGGTCAGACTTAATGTTGTATTTACGATTAAACTTCTCAACGCGACCTTGGGCTGCTGCGAAGCGTTGTCTACCAGTATAAAATGGATGACAATTTGAGCAAGTATCAACTTTAATTTCTTTTAGAGTTGAACCTGATTCAAATTCGTTTCCACATGATGTACAACGAACTTTAACGACCTGGTATTGAGGATGAATTTTTGGTTTCATACAATCTCCTTCTGCCTTGAATAGCGTGTGTATTCAAAGTAAGTGCTAATAAAATATACCATAGTGATATTAAATATGCAAGATTAATCTAAGTGAAGATTTAAATCATCTGGACGAATCCAATTGATCTTTCTAAGGTAAAGTGAAATCGGCATCACAATGATGATGGGTAATAGAAAATAGAGGAATAAGACCTTTAATCCCACATCCCAAGTAAAGCCCATGGTTTGTAGAGTCATGATGGGTCCAACCAAACCACTGGTTCCCATACCAGCTCCAGCGGCGACATTCTCCATCATAAAGACAGTGGTGGCTAAGGCTCCCCCAATGATACTGGCGATGACAGGTGGAATTAAAATACGAGGATTTTTTACGATATTAGGCAATTGAAGTTTACTGGTTCCCAATCCTTGAGATACCAGTCCTCCCATCTTGTTTTCTTTATAACTCATAAAGGCAAAGCCAATCATATGCGCTGCACAACCCGCTGTAGCAGCTCCTGCAGCTAAACCACTTAAGCCAAGCATGATGGCTAAGGCAGCTGAAGAAATAGGACCACTGAGGGCTAAACCAACCACCACCGCAATGATCATTCCAGTTAATAAAGGCTGAACACTGGTGGCATAAATAATGATGTTTCCTAAGAAAGTCATAAACTGACCAATGGCAGGAGAAACCAATAATGAAACCAGATAACCTGTAATCATCGTGACAGCTGGTGTAACAATCAAATCCAACTTGGTTTCATTGGATACCGCTTTACCTACTTCGGCTCCAATCAAGGCACTGATAAAGGCACCGGCTGGTCCACCAGTTACTGCTCCTAGAGATCCAGTGATTAGGGATGTAAACAAGACATACGCAGGGGCTTCAAGTTTATAGGCAACCGCTACTCCAATGGCTGCCCCAAGATAGGTCATTGCAAATGAGCCTAAAGTAACTAGATTGGTTGAGATGGTATTGATCCCAAACCAAAGTTCGGTTTGTAGACCTATGGTCTTGATGATTAAACCAACAACCAAGGATGAGAATAATCCCAAGGCCATTGCTTGTAGGGCATCATACGCATATCTTTTATACGATATAATGATCTTTTTTCTTTTTAGAAAGGTAGATAGTTTATTCAATGGTCTCTCTCCATATCTTGGCACCCAGTGCCGATAGTTTCTTATCTAGATTGTCATAACCACGATCAATATGGAATACATCGTGTATTTCAGTAACACCTTCAGCAATCAAACCAGCGACAACCAAACTTGCCCCACAACGTAAGTCAGTGGCGGTTACCTTATCACCATACAATTCAGTGGGTCCTTTGATGATGGCTGTGGCAGTCATCATCTCTATGTTGGCACCCATTCTTTGAAGTTCGGTACAATGCTTAAAGCGTTCAACATAGATGGTTTCTTTAACCATGGATTCCCCATTGGCTTGAGTTAAAAGCGGGGTTAGAGGTTGTTGCAGATCAGTCGCAAAACCAGGATAAGGCAGAGTCTGAATATCCACATGTTTAATAACACCTGGTCGACGTATGATGATCCTATCGATTTGGACATCCATATGAATACCCATCTCTTCTAGTTTAAATAGTAAGGCTTCTAAGTGGGCTGGGATGACATTCTCAATGATCATCTCTTCAGCAGCGGCTGCAGCGATGATGATGAAAGTTCCGGCTTCAATTCGATCAGGAATGATCTCATGAACACAGCCATATAAGTTCTCAACCCCATCAATCGTGATGACATTGGTTCCGGCTCCTCTAATCTGAGCACCCATCTTATTGAGCATATTGACGACATCAATGATTTCTGGTTCTTTAGCTGCATTCTCAATGGTTGTTCTACCAATCGCATGAACCGCAGCCATCATAATATTGATGGTTGCCCCAACTGAACTGATATCTAAAAATATCTTAGCTCCAATCAGTTTATCCGCATAGATATGATAAGAACCTTGATGATATTCTACGGTTGCTCCTAAAGCTTCAAATCCTTTAAGATGAAGATCGATTGGTCTTGGACCAAGATAGCATCCTCCTGGCATTTTCATCTTCACATCTTTATATTTACCTAATAGGGCTCCCATAAAGTAATAGGAAGCTCTTAGTTTAGTGACATCAGCCGAATCTAATGGAATATTAATCATCTGACTTGGATCAATATGCAGTGTATCTTCTGAGCTGGTTGAGACTGGACAGTTGAGTGCTCTTAATAAATTACTGAGATTAACCACATCCGATATTTGAGGCACTCCTAGAATCGTCATCGGTGTACTCGCTAAAATGGCTGCAGGTATCAGTGCTACCGTTGCATTCTTAGACCCACTGATTCTTACAGTGCCATTTAATAAATGTTTACCTTCAATTTTTAGTACTTCTTCCATATGAACCTCTTTTCTATTCTAACACAGCTTTGCATGGGCTTATCTTAGATATCATTTACAGTTAACTAAATACCGATTCATTATACTGAATAAGCCAAACAAATAAAAGACTAAGTTGCCTTAGTCTTTCAATGCTTGTTTTAATTTATCGTATTCTTCTGTACTAATCTCGCCTTTAGCCAATCTTTCTTTTAAGATATCTAAGGCTTTACCTGACGTTTCAACATCTGAGCAGCAAGCACCATGCATATGATTCTTACGATTGCTTCTCATAAACCAGATAACCAAGCCAACTACGACTACCCAGAATACACATCTCAATGCCATTCCTATCCACCAAAATTCACTTACATGCCCGAAATATTGTGGGTTAAACATCATATTTTAAGATCCTTCTTTCAATGCAAGTTCTGCTTGCATCTATATACTACACAATAGATGTGTCAAAAGTGTTACATTTAATTTATTTTTGCAGGATCTACTACAGGCCTTTTAAATTCGATTCCTTGACGCAGTCCCAAACGTTTAATATCTAGATTTGGAATTAAGATTGGATTAGGTCCATCTGAAGTTAGCGAGTAGAGATGTTGTCTTAGAAAAGGGAAAACCATATAGACCATCTCTGAAACCAAGTCATCTATTTCAGAAGTAGAGATAAACTTACCATCGGGCTGAATCCCAGTTCTAATCATTTCTTTAAGATGTTCATCTTTTAATAAATACCCACACATATAGTCGATTGTATTATCACTGGAATCATCATAATCAAGTCTAAATTCAAATTTAAGGGATAGAACCGATGTTGATCCATTCAAGTTGATTGAACTGATCTTGATACTGACGTGATCCATGGTACTCTTCTGAGTTTTCTTTAATGCAATATGCTCTGCAAAATATCCGAGTAATTCAAATGAATTGGCTATCATAAGGGCTTCTTTCTACCAAACGGTTTGGTCTTTGGCTTTACGGTTATACTTCTTTTTATTGCGATGAATGCGGATTCCTCTGAGTTTAATATCGCGATGAAAAGGATTGCTTAATGGATGGGTTTTATCAAGAATTAAGATAAACCCTTTCTTAGGATGGTGTCTCATAACTTCATTTATCATATCATATAAGCATAAACACATGATTAATAAATATGTGATGATAAAAAAGAGGTTTCTGAAGTTGTAAAGCCAAAGTAGACAAGTAAATAAAAATTATTTATTCAAACCCCAGGTCATGTTTATATTGAACTGGGGTTTTGTAATTTAAGGCATAAGCTGGTCGTTCGTTGTTGAAATATATG
>Ga0247840_10011880_pt1 | contig 10484 bp, 8 predicted proteins | sample LaCruzMarch2015__FD_192404 | JGI IMG/M metagenome (GOLD analysis project Ga0247840, IMG submission 192404) | Freshwater microbial communities from meromictic Lake La Cruz, Castile-La Mancha, Spain - LaCruzMarch2015_17m | ecosystem: Environmental > Aquatic > Freshwater > Lake | place: Spain...
GAAATATATTGCCACCTCCTTATAAGTTACAAGATATTTTTCCAAAATTATCGCTTGACATGCTTTTTACAATACCCCCTTATAAGTTCTCATACGTTAATCGCCGTCTACATGACATTTATTTATATTACTTATACATCAGCCGGCCAAGATTGTAAATTGTAAATTCAGGATCTCCAAGCCGGTTGTCGGCCGATGGGTTGCGGAGAATGATCATCGACTGCCGCCGCGCCGGGTTCGGGCCGGAGCCTGTACAGACGGAACAGTTCCTGGATCGGCTCCGGGTGTTCGTCCACCCGCAGATCGACACAGGCGTGAGTCCACGCCACGTCGGGGGGACAGACCACGCGGACCGCTGCGGCCAGCTTACCGCGATAGTCGCCGCCGGTTTCTTCGCCCGCCAGCAGTGCCCGCAGCAGCCGCAGGCCCAAGGGCTCCTCGACGTAGCGCGCGAATGCTTCAATCATGGCATCCACGACCCCTCCCGAGCCCAGCGTGTTGCCCCCGGCAGCGCAGTTTTCCCCGACCGCTGCCTTGCTGGGCGGCGTACAGAGTTCGCCCGTGTGAACCGCCGCCCGGCCGCGGGCGTCAAGGATCAGCAACTGCCGATTCGCGGATTGCTCATCCCCGGCCAGCACCATGCGTAGTGCGACGTCAGGACTGACGCCGGCAGCGAGCAGGACCAGACCGCGCGTTGCAAGGTCCGGATCGGACCAATGCTGGGTATTGATCGCGCCGACACCGGCCCGCAGAAATGGCACGACCGCGCCAACCGCCATATAGTAGCTGGCCACCGCCGAGCCCAAGTGACCGGTCAGGGGATCACGCCCAACAATTGAGAATGTCGCGGTCATGGGGACGGGATTCATCGCGCCGGACATGCTATGCCTCCTGCCTGATTCCATGACAGATTTTTATGTCGCATTTTTCCGCCGCCCTTCTACGCAAAACCGCCACGGAGGGCAGGTAGGCGGGATCAACCCGTCAACTGACGGATTAGCGCACACTGTAGATTGACCCGTCGTAAATCCGCTCATAGGCGCCCATGTCAACCGTCCCATAGCGCATGCGCTTCTTTCCTTCCAGATCAAAGGAATTCGTCATCCAATTCTGATTGGTTCCCGTGTTGATGCACGGCGAGCGGGCGGACAGCCGGAAATTGCCGGTATCCTTCGCGACAAACTTCGGGTCCGCGTCCGTGTTCGCCGTCCCCGTCCCAGTCCACGCCACCGTCCCCGGCAGGGGCGCGACACAGTTGTTGCTGAATGTACAGTCGGCCGACGCATAGATATTGGACGACGTTGTCATCCCAAGATTGTGATAAATGATGGAATTGACCACGCGCACCCCGTTGCTTACAGATATACCGCCAGACAGAGACGTTGAACCGCCCGTCATATTGCTGGCTATTGTGCAGTTTTCAATCAGCGCATTGGTGGCAAATATCCGCATACCGCCCGCGCCATTATAGGTTGTGTAGTTTGTATTGCCCGCCACCAGGCAATTTTGAATCCGGACATCCCGGACTCCCATGGAAATATCCAGGCCAGCTACCGGCCCATCATTGGCATAATTGTTCACAATCATGCACCGCGAGATCAATAAATTCGTCGTGCTGGCAACTTGGATTCCGCCAACACTGGCCGAAGAACCCGCAGGACGATTGTTGCTGACCACGCAACTATACATAATGATACGATGGTTATCATCCCCTCTAACCCAGATACCGCCGACGCCATAGCCAGTAGTTGTATTCGCGAACACCTGGCAGTTGCTGATAATCCCGGCCCGCATAACAATCCCGCCTCCCATATTCATCGTGACATTAGAGGCGATGATGGAGTCCTGCATGATGGAAGTATCAGTAGCAAGAATAATAACGCCGCCGCCCCAAAGGTTTAGGTTTTGCGCCGACCCTGATGGCCCGGCTACGATATTGCCCACAATTCGGCAGTTCCTGATCCGGCCGTTAGAAGCGATCCCGCCGCCGCCGGCTCCCGCGCTTGGTGAAATAAATCTGTTTCCAATGATCGAACAATTCTCAGCCACGCCGCCAGACTCCAAATATATTCCGCCGCCATTGCCGGCGCTGGCGTTGGTCAAGGTATTGCCCGTGACAATGCAATTTGAGATGAGCCCCGCGACGCAATACACACCGCCTCCGAACAAAGTACTTCCGCCATAATAGAAATTAGTCACCGTAAAACCTTCCAACAGGCTTCCCGATCCGTTCATATACACGCCGCGAATGTTCACCACGTCGTTGGTTCCGGGACCATAGAGCACCGTGTCCGCCGGATTCGTGCTCCAGGCGCGGATCAGGCAGGCCTTGGCAACAGGATTACTCACCGTGTCAGAAATGATATAAGTGCCGTTTGAAACCCAGATCGTCTCGTTCACAACCGTCCCTGCATTAGTAAGCGCGTTGCTGATGGAGGCAAACGGCTGACTCCAGCTCTGCCCGTTATTCCCGGTGTCCGCGCCGTTCGTGGCCACGTACCATGGCCCGGCTGCTTGCGCCCCGGCCGCGGTGAACAACCCAAGCGCCAGCGCCCAAATCCGGATTATTTGCATCGGTCTTATTATTTTCATCGCCGCCTCCATGGCATTTACTTGTATTATTTATACATTAGCCGGTCAAGATTATAAATGCGTGTTGCGCCCCGCAGATATTGTTTCGCGGATCATCGGCCATGATGAAGAGTAAATTCGTCATGCGTCCAACTCCGCATCCAGAATAACACCCTGGCTTTGAAGGCGTTTGCGTAATGCGCCGGCGTTGACATCGCGAAACGCGCAGTTGTCGGCAACAACTTGAGCCGCGGCCGACCCCGCGGCCTCACCCATGGCCATGCATGGTGCCATAACGCGAAGCGGGCCAAGGACTGGGTGCTCCACGCTGACGGCCCGACCGGGACAGATGAGGTTGTCAATACCCTTCGGCACCATGATGCGATATGGGATGGGAATAATCGGAGGCGTGGGAGTGCACATTGGCTGATGACTCGGCCGATGCGGATCAGGGAGATCCCAACCGTACCCAGAATAACCAATGGTATCGTCAAATCTCCTGCCGCTCGAGACATCATCGACGGTTAAGCGGTATTCGCCGTCAATTCGACGGGTTTCCCGAATTCCGAGCAAAGGCGCCACGGCTTTCAATCGCGCCTGCTCAAACCCGGCAAAATGTTTACGCATGATGGTGAGCAGTTGCCTGATTTCGGCCCGGCCACGTATCATGCCTTTGCTAACCGACCGCGGGTCCGTGCCATCGATTCCGCAGAGCCGGGGGGTATTGATCATCATCACGCCCTTCTCATGGAGTTGCACGCTGATGAAGATGTCATATAAAAACGGCCATTCCCCTTCGGCGCGAAGTTGTTTTATTTTCTCCCGCCAGCGGGGAGAACGGCGATTATGGATGTAATCAGACAGGACGTTTTGGTCCACGTTGTCCACATGGAATATCAAAGTGGCCGGGGTCATGAGACCGTCTTCATCACGCCCCTTTATCACATGACAACCGCTCCTGGCGGCGATATCGGCATCTCCCGTTGCGTCGATTACAGCCGTTGCGCCAGCAGCGATCAATCCCCCCTTGCCCGACAGGACGACATGAGTGATGCGGTCACCCACGCGGATTATATCAACGGCCAGGGAAAAAAATAGAACCTCAACCCCCGCCGATATCATCCTTTCATCCAGGAATGCCGCCATGGCGAATGGATCGTAAGGGATGCCGTGAACCAACCCGTCCGACCAGCCATGGGGACTGTAGCGACCCTCGGGTTCCGGCGTAGGCAGTAGCGCAATTCCGCGCTCGGCCGCTTCCAAACTGAGTTCACGAAAGAGACCGCCCACGACCCAATGACGACAGTCGCGACTGCGTCCGCCAAGCCAGTGCGCCACGAGCCCCGAGGTTCCCATTCCGCCAAGTTGGCCCTGGGCCTCGACCAGCAACACCCGCAAACCGGCGCGCGCCGCCGCAATCGCCGCCGCACAACCCGCCGGACCGCCGCCACAGACCACGACGTCATATTCGCTCAGCACGGGAAGCTCGGTTGCCCGCAGTTTTACTGTCTTTTCCGTATTGGTATTTCCTTTCACTGGTTAGCGTTTCGGCGACCTAGTGCGTCCACGATCCGTCGAGTCCGTCAGCATGATTCGCGTATACGACCGATCCCCGTGATGGGTGCGTTCGGAGAAGACACAGACAAGCTTGCCGGATGGCGTCAGAGCCACATCCGGCCATGCCTGGTAGATGCTGTCATCACGGCTGACGGTATACTTCGTGATCATGCTTGTTTCTCCCTGTGACTGAGTTGTTGCCCCGGAAGTTTCTTCAACACATCAAATGCCGGTTCGACGTCACGGTCCTGTTTCAATTGGGCGACAACCGTCATCGGATCCAATTCACGCGGCGTGACGTCGGCCTTCAGGCTCAGAGCCGCCGCAGTGCCGGCGGCCTGGCCGGTGCTCATGCAGGTTTGCTGAATGCGCAGGCTGGCTTGCGCCTTATGCCCGGCGGAAAGACACCGCCCGGCCATTAAAAGATTGTCCACTCCGGCGGCCACGACACAACCGTAGCGAATATCAAAATAGTCGCCGGAGTTCATCCTTTCAATGCGTTCCTGGTATGCATCCTCATGGTTTGGCACTGCGGGCGCATCATAGCTGTCCGCAGGCCAGACGTCGATGTCCCAGGAGTTCATGGCGATACCGTCCGCGTATTTTGTAAAATTCCAGACATCCTCGTTAGTAACCGTGTTGACGCCTTTGACCCGCCGCGAGTCCCGAAGACCGATGTGAGCGTTAGTATCAAGCAGATAGCTGTTTTTGAATCCGTCAATGTAACGTTTGAGGAAATCGGCGCAATCCCAAGCCTGCCGGCGTCCCTCCCGCTCGGCACGCGTCAGGTCGAAGGGATTTAACGGATTAACCCGGAGCACCCGGCTCGGAAACATGTTCATCTCGGTTCGATAAGGCATGACGCTTTTATGCACATTATTGTTAGCCGCGTAACTCACCACGCGCCCGTTGGCGATAACGGGGCTATTATATTCCTTACGCTCCAGGGCCCCGCGTAAACGTTCGCGGAACCGATCCATTTCTTCCTTGCCGTAGCCATGTTCCGGCCATTGAACGTTGCCCATGCGGAATACTTTGGTCAGTGACTGGCTCCAGGGATTTTTTCCATCCCCTTGTTCCCAGGGCACGCCTGCCGCCGCGCAAACCGAGCCATCGCCAGTCGCGTCGATAACACGTTTGGCGTAGACGGCGCCACGCCCACCAGTGGTTTCCACGACAACTCCCACGGCCATGTTTCGCTCAATGATCGCTTGGCTGCACCAGGCGTGATGAAGGAATTCCACTCCGGCATCCGAAAGCAGATCGTCCCACGCGTACTTGACGACCTCGGGGTCAACACCGCCACGGATACGGCGGTGTTGGAAAAATAAATCAGTAACGCCGCCGCGTTTGCGCAATGCCCGAATCCAGTCGTGCCACACGCCTTGGAAGTCGACACCGTTGGTACTGAGAATATGGCTTACGAGTTGCGACACCGTGGCGCCGCCAAGATATCCGTAGCGTTCGAGAATAATGGTTTTTGCCCCGAGCCGCGCGGCGGCCAATGCCGCCGCGCAACCGGCAGCTCCACCGCCGCACACCGCTACGTCCCATTCGCCGAGAACCGGAACGTGCCGCGCGGGTTCATGATATTCCCTTGGCGCACTCATGTCTTGATCTCCTTACTATTTGAATCCAGATCGTATTTCTTACTTAAGTAATTTTAGAGTTGCTTGTTTTACAATAACAGGGATAAAAATATAATTATGTGCCCTGATAAAACCGTCGCATTTTTTATTTCATATGGGCTTTCCTATTAAAAACGTTCATGCCAGTCCATCCCGTATTTGGCGCGCCCTTCCCAGTAAGTCCACAGCCAATGGGTCACGGCGTCGCCGCTGTAGGAGTGTCCCGCCCATTTCATTTCGTCCGGCAACACGTTGCGATAATCAACGGCCCAAAGGAGTTCGTTTTTTCCGATGGCGCGCAGAATGCGCGCCGCGGTCTGTCGGCCGCCGATTTCCGGTAAAAACACGTGGGTCGCCAGGGCGGCGCGGGCGAACATGGTCGCTTGCATCCCTGTTTTTAGCGGTCCCACAAATCCCAGGAAATGCCAATGGGGATGTTTTGAGCCGTCTCTTAAAACATCTTCCAGCGGGGTAAGTGTTTTTGTTTTGAGATCAAACCACTGCTGGTGGATCGCGAGCCCATCGGCGCCGATTCCCGCAAGGCCATACTGGTATGACCGGCGGGTTTTTTCCAGCCAGAGGTCGCGGTGCGGGGCATCGTATTCAAGCAGGGGAAAATGGGAAAGAAAGGTTGATTCCGTGCTCTCGGGACTCATTCCGGCCACCCGTCCGTCCGCCGTCTCAAAATCCTGCGGCGGCCATTGGAACAGGCTTTGCGGGAGGTCCTCAATGGAACCACCAAACGGCATTTTCGCGCGGACTTCATCCAGGGCGCACAACCGGTCAAACTCATCGCGAAACCGCTGCGCTCCCGTGAGATGCCATGCCAGCCATGAAAAACCCGGGAAACGGGCCAGCGGCCAATTAAGCGGGGCGCCGAAATACGGGTAGGCGTATTTCCGGCGGATCCACCAGTCAACCATCGCTTCAATCATCGCAATGATTTCCCGGCGCTCGCCGGGGGCGGCGTATTGCAAAAAGGCGGCAAGCCCGGTCAATGAGTAAACATACTGGTCGCTGGAAAGCTGGTCGGTAAGTTTCCATCCGTAGGGTTTGCAGTAATATCCGCTCTCCCTTGCCTGGCACATGTCAAAAAGCGTCTTGATGCCGCGGAAAGAGCGATACGCCTTTTCCAGGGATTCCGGGTCCTTGGTTGCCCGATGCTTCCATACCTGGGCGCACAGATAGGCGCCCGTGACCATGCCGACATTCTCGTATTGAAGAAGATCGGTAAAATCATTGTAATCGTTTTGCCAGCCGGGATACCGGTAAAAATCAATCTTGTCGCCAAAATACCCACGGGGGAACGGCCGCATGGTATTGATGTCAATTAAAGAGTAAAGAAGCCCGTGTTCATCCACCAGGCTTTTTTCAACGTCGCATTCAAATTCTTCCGCGCGATCATTGAGTAAATTTTTCTTCATCCTGATCCTCCCTTTCAGCGGCTACCGTCATGGTTAAAGCTGGATTATCTGTCGGCCTGGTTTGAGGACAAAAGGGATAAATAAAAAATTATTTGCCAGCCTTTGTCCCTTCACATTTGTACCGTCAATCCGCGCCCTGGGCAACGTTTTGCTTCCTTTCCAAGGAAGTCGCAGCGCCGCCTGAGCGGTGATGTTGCGCGTGCATTCTATAATGATTTTTTGTTTTGACCGCTCGTAGAATAAAACAATGGAACGCCTGTTTCGCCAGAGGACGGCGCGGGAGCAGCGCAGCGCCTGGCGATTTTTCCCCCAGGCGGTCAACATCGCAGAAGATGAATTGCCGGTTTTATCCGTGGAAATCAATTGGCAGGGGAATCCCGCCACCGGCTGGCCGGAAAAATGTTCCTGCCCGATCGCACAAAGTTCTTGTAATTTAATGAGCGTTGAGTCGGGATTACGCGCGGAATAATGCAGCACTTCCTTGTCTGCACCGCCAACATGCAGCGGACGGCACTCTGCGCACATATTCACCGCGTGGCAACGATAGTAGCCATACTCGCCTGACATGGCCGGCCAATCCCGTCCGCGGAAACCGTATTTTCCCCGGTCGGCATATTGCGCGTAATCAAGCATGGAAAATATCCCGGCCGGATCATGCCGATCAACCAGGTGTTCGCCGCGTTTCACCCACGGCCCCTTGGCAAATTCTTTGAGCCATTCATCCAGGCTGCGATGCACGAACCCTTTCTTCCCGGCAGCTTTGATCAGTCGGCGGGCGATATTGAGCGAGTATTGATGGTCAAAAATCTCCTCACCCATCGGGAAAGCGACAATGTAGTCGCCATGTTTTTCCTTGGCAATCTTTTTATCACCAAGGTCCAGTTTTTCATTAAAGGAATGGCAGTCCATCCAAAATTCCGGATTGTACTTGTCAATCACTTTATCACGGATGGCTATTAAGTCCTTCGCATGCATGTCTGCGGTCCATTCTCGATTCACATTGTGTTGGCGCGGGTCTTCCTCAAAAGTGATTGGGATCGTCATTGGGATAATCAAAAAAAGATAGCTTTTAAGATGGCGCCGGCCGGCGCCTTCCAGCAGCCACTGGATGAACCGGTAGAGCGCCACGGTCATTCCGCTTTCCGGATTATGCACCCGGCCGGTGAAGAGTATAATTTGCTTTTCACTCCGCGGCACGGATGGATCGGTGAGGCGCAACATCTGGATGTCGCGGCGGAATCGCGGATACCGATAAATGATTTCCCGTTCAACATACGGCGAATAGAAGCGCGCCAGAAAGCGGTTGACCAGGTCAACATTTTCCCAGCGGGGCGGAAAATAGAGCGGATTGAATGTGTATTTTACGGTAACCTTTTCCAATACTTCCAAGGCCTTTCCGCGCCGGGCGACAATTTCATAATACCCTTTTTCATATCCCTTGGCCGGATATTCAAAAATCCCGCCGTAAACTCCGTTTTTCTTGGGGGACAGATGCCCGTTCAGATCGCCGCGGAGAGAAATATTCATCCCCGGGCGACAGCGCAACTCAATCGGTTCAAAAGAACAGTAATCGCGTTTGATAATTTTGTTTTTCATAGGCCATCACTCCTGCAGCAGCATCACCGGATACAGGTGGGGGTTCATGTATCCACCCGTCCCCGGCGGCGTGGTCACGCGTAATTCATCTACAAAGGATTGCTCAACATTGCGCTCAAACTCAATCGCCCTGGCGGCTAAATCATGCATCAGGTCAACGACCTCCTTCCGCTGGGTACGGCATCATATAGACGCTGGTCTGCAACGGTTCCAGCGTGTCATTCAGCCAGCCTTTCTGAACCCGGTTGGACTGCGGCACGAAGAACCCCTTTGATTCGGCAACCTGGCGTCCGGCCAGTCCTCCGACATTCAGCCGGAATTCCTGCGACACATACTCGCTGTTGGCCGCAATCACATATATGTGCCCGTTGCATTCCCATGCACCATAGTGGATGCCCTTGCCGCATTGCCCGACGGCCAGCTGGCGGGATGCAGGCGCCGCAAAGATTTCCGCGTAAAGCCGCGTGGCTTCGGCGCTGATCCGCTTCATGTCGTCCCACGTCATCGGATTCATCGGCATGCTATGATAGTAACCCAGGAGCCGCGTTCCATAGATCAGGTTGAGATACGCCGTACAGCGCAATTCCGCCGGCGTGAGTTCGCGCACGACCGAGCCGGTTCCACAGGCCTGCATCCAGAACGCCGCCGGCTTCCGCCCGCCGACGGCGCCGTTGATCGTCCGGATAAAGTTCAAGGTGGATGCCAGGGAAGGCTGCTTATACTGCCCGCCCCAATAGGGGTAATGATCCACGCACACAATATCCGTGCTGTCATAGCCGCCATAAGGTTCGGTTTTCCACGCATGGCACCAGTTATTGAAGACCGGATGATACGGATCAGCCGCCTTCATGGCGTTGTGCAAACCAGCGACGTCCTCCTCCCGGTATCCTGATTCAGGCCACCACCCATTTGGCTCATCAAGCATGTACCAGCCGAAGAGCGCCGGATGAGATTTGTATTTCTCAACAAACGCAGCGGCCGCCTTTTTGAGAGCGCCAATATTTCCCTTAAAAACTCCTTTCGGATTTTTGAGCGACCAGTCCGTCGGGTTCAGCATCACTTTCATATCGTTGCGGGCGCACATGTCAAGCGCCTGGAGGATTTTGGCGTCGTCGGCATTCTCCAAAGAACACGATGTCCATAGCGTGTTCATTCCCTGGGCCTTTAACATTTTGACCTGCTCTTCGGTATTCCGCAAGGGGCTGCCGGCGCAAAAGATCACGGTAAACGGCTTGCCGTTGACCGCCACGCCCCGCGTCAACCGGTTGAGCCGCACTTCATTCGTGGCGGGCGCCAGCTTGACGAAGGTCTCGGACGCCGCCGCAAGTTCCTGCGTGCCCTGCAAGGCCGTCACTTGCAGGCGATATGTTCCGAGCGGAAAATCTGTAATGGGAAATGAAATCACCTTGCAGATGGGGCCCTGCAATGCAACCGGCTCCCTGATCGCCTCCGTTACCCGGCCCTTGCCATCCACCAGTTGCATCCTTATCTGCACGGCCAGGCTCGGCCGCCATTCCACCTTGACGGCGGCCCGCTCATCGCCGGTGTAGTAGTTATATTCCACATAGGCTTCCAGGGGTTGAATCCCCTTAAGGGAGGTAAACGCATAGATGTCCTTCAACACAAGCTCCTCCGATGTGGCATCTACGAGCGTCAATCTTAGATCATAATCCTCCTGGCCGGCGACAGTGGGAAGCCCCGGAATTTC
>Ga0247840_10011882_pt1 | contig 10479 bp, 11 predicted proteins | sample LaCruzMarch2015__FD_192404 | JGI IMG/M metagenome (GOLD analysis project Ga0247840, IMG submission 192404) | Freshwater microbial communities from meromictic Lake La Cruz, Castile-La Mancha, Spain - LaCruzMarch2015_17m | ecosystem: Environmental > Aquatic > Freshwater > Lake | place: Spain...
AGATGGGACCGCTGGGAGACGTTCCTCAACGGCACGGCAAGTGCCGCTGAGACAAAACAACTTCTAAGTTCTGTCTGTGAAGCAGGAAAAGAGCATGCTCAAGTTTGAGCATGTTTGTTAGAACGGTTTATCCCCTGTTGATACAGCCTGGCGGTATCTTTTTTGTGTCACTATGGCTGCTCCGTCTTTAACTGGTGCTCAGAAATCGCTTTTGCGGCAGATTTGCCAAAACAAAAATGCATGCGGCGGGTGTTCGGATGCCACAATCATTGTCCCTCGCGAACTGCGAACTGCTCAGCGGCTGCTTGCTTTGGGGCTCGTTGTGCTTTTTGACGCCGACCGGTTGGCGAGGCCTACGGACCTCGCGCTTGCACATTTTCCAGTATGGAATCCTGACCAGCTAACCCTCGATATTTAGTATGGTGTGCGTTCCTGGTGAGCCTTTTTTGCTTATCGTTCATCCTTGCTTCCCTTGGGAGTGGGAATCTGTTGCTCTTCGCAACTGTCCGGATATTGAACGGCGGCTTTCTGGCGTTCTTGCTAAAATCCGCGAGAAGGTTCGCCGGGCACCGTGTGTTGCGATTTGTCTTGGCGAGCCGGCACCGCTAGAAGAGCTTCCCGATTGCGACGTCGTATTTCACAGCTTTTCCGAACATCCGCGTGATGTTGCTCGGCGAGTTACGGCGGGATACGGGACGCCCAGTCAAATTTGTGGGTTTTGGGGTGACCGCTGTGTGATGGATATCGCAAAGCAGTTTCCTGCCGCTGAGATCATTCGCGGACTTTCGCCTAAATACCCGTTTTAAAGTTTACCTGCATCCTTAATGCTATGAGATTAAATAGACAATCCACTAAGACCCGGGCGGACGTGAAGGTCGGAGACCGCGTTCGAATTGCAGGCAATGTAATGTATGGCCGCGTTCTCGCTATTACCGAGCAGTGGTTCGTTGTTGTCAATGATGAACGACGGTATCTTCAAGAAAACCCCGGCGAAAAGCATCGTCAGTATGCTGTTAAGGTTGATAGCATCGTGGATATTCGACCGGCTAAACATCCCATGAAGAATATTTATTTGGCGCAGATGAACTGGAGTGGCGCTTTGGAGCCTGTGTGTGGCGGGACAAATAAACGCAGGGTTATGAGGGAGGCGTTGCGGCTTTTGAAGGCCGAGCACGGGACCGGCTCTGTTTCTCGCGGGGCTGCTATGTGCAGCTTGCCGATTACCCAATCGGATATTGAAATTGTGACGGTTCCTATTGTTTAAGTGTTTGGTGTTCTTATGCGAGGCGTTCTTGCGGGCAATGGATCTTTGGGGGGAGGCGCTTGCTGCGTAGCTTCGGGTTTTGGGCAGGCTTTTGTGCGGGGCTGCAGTGCTTGATTTTGCTGAATATCTTGGATGTATGGTTAACTCTCTTTTGCTTTTGTTTTTTGGGCTCACGGCCGTGTTGGCTATTTGCAATATGCTGACAGCCTCTCGAGTTGGCTCGAAATTGCTCACCTTGTCCGAGGTGCGCTCGGCTTATCGTCGGAGACTTGTTATGTTTGGACTTGAGGCTGGGGCGGCATTGGTTGCTGGGGTTTTGGCGTGTTTGACTGGGCAGCCGTTACTCGTTTGTTTTGTTATGGTCAACTTTGTTGGTTCTGGTTTTACAGTTATTAACGCACTTGATAACCTTCGTAAGATTCGAGTGGGTGGGGGCACCGTATCTTGATTTTATGACACTTATTGAAATCGCAGGGGTTACGAGCAAAACCGAGGCTGAAATCCCCGTTCAAGTTTCGCGGGTTACTCGCAAGGAAACCGCAGCCGGTAAGCCGTATTTTGCCGTCACTCTCAGTGACGCCACTCACAGCGCCACGATTTCTGCATGGTCTGACACCCAGGCGTTCGGTGAACTCGAAAACAACCTTGGCGGCGGGTTCTACTTCGTCAATGCCGGGTTCCAAAAGAACGATTTCGGCCTCAATGCCAGCGGAACCCATCTTCGCCGCATGAACTCCACGGAGCAGGCGGCTTTCCTCGCTGGCGGCGATGACCAGCGCAAGGTGATGGATGCCGAGTGGAATGAAATCTATTCCGCAGCCCAGGCTCTCGAAGTCCCGACACTGAAAGCTGTTGTTCTGGCCATCCTTGACGACCCGAAGAATCAGGAACGTTATGTTCGTGCCGCCGCCGCCCTCAAAAATCATCACAATCGCCGGGGTGGGCTTCTTTCCCACACCGCCTCTATGCTTCGTGTCGGCAAGGCTATCGCTGGCAACTATGCCGATGTTTGCCCCTCTCTCCTTTACGCCGGCATCATTCTCCACGACTTCGGCAAAATCGTTGAAAACGACACCGAGGACGGTTTCTCTGCCATCCCGAACGCCACGGGTGAACTGATTGGCCATATCAGCATCGCAGCCGGTATCGTCGGACGTGTCTGGCGCGAATGCGCCGCTAAACAGCCCGACCTGTTCAAATGTCAGAACTTTGTTTGCGAGCATCTCCTTCACCTGATTCTCTCTCACCACGGCACCAAGGAATTTGGCAGCCCTGTCACCCCTCGCACACCCGAGGCGTTTCTTCTTCATCACATCGACACGCTCGACGCTCACATGGAAATGGTCCGCGCCGCTTATGCCACGGTCACGCCCAACCCGCAGGGCCTTGTTGATGCCCCTTTCCCCCTCAAAACCTCTCTTGTGGTTCCCCTCGCCACTCGGCTGGCTGGGTTGGAGAGTTGATTCGGGCGGTCAAAAAGCTTGACTTTCCCACTACTCCGCTTATTATACGAGTAGACTTGATTGGAAATAAATCCCAACCCGACAGTTCGTCTAATTCTGTCTCAAAAAAATCTGACAATGACGCGTAAGCGCCTGAAAATTATCATGTTGGGTTGTCGCTAAGAAAGCGTATTTAATCACTCGACTGTTTCTTCTATTGCCTCTTCGGGCTAGTCTTCGTGAAGCTAATCTTTTTTGTTGCGTCCCAACTCTCAAAGAGCGTTCGACATTTAAGTCGTTGATTATGAATATACACAGCCAGGCAAAACCTGCAACCGATTTTTTCGCTTCATATGAAATATTTTAACCAAATTTCTTTCTGGCCCGGCATCAAACTTTGTATTTCGTTTACAATCATGGCTTTGTGGTGATTTGAATGCCGTGCTTATTTCCAATCAAGTTCCGTATCTTTTAACCATGGAAATTCAAGTTCAAACTCGGGACGGTCGCAAAATGTCATTCCGCTCTGCTCAAAAGTTTCAGGGCGAGAGTGAAATGTTGGCTACGTTTCTTGCAATCCACAAGGGCTCTATCGAGAGCGAGGGGTGGACTGTCGCGAGCGCGGTGAAGGTGGACGATGAGTCGAAGTAAGCAGGGCGGTCCCGACATCTTCCCTCTATGAAGAACCTTGTTTTCTCTTTGCTTTTGGCGCTTTCGCTTTGTTCTTGTGCGACGGTCGTTGGGCCTAACGGGCAGCAGCGGCAGGTTATGACGCCGATGGGCGCTGGGATTGTGCAGACGCTCGTCTCCGCCGGGGTTGGTGCTGGGACGGGGGCGCTTATGCGCAATTCGCCCGGATGGGCGACAGGGGCTGTTGCTGGTGGCGGAGGCTCTGTGGTTTCACAGGTTGTCAATTCTTTTATCCCTCAGGGCGGAGGCTATCGTCAGAGTAGCTATTATGCCCCGGGCACGGCGACACCAAACTCTTCACGCCGCCCTTACGGAGCCTCAGGTAGCACGCCGCTTTATTACCAACGGCCTGATGGAAGTTTTGTTCGGGTAAACCCATCTTATCAGTGACGGGGAGCTTGGTGGTATATCACTGTACGTTGTTATGAAACCTCAAAAAACCATGTCCACGAAGCGCAAGCGGCGCATCTTTCCTGCCGCTATTTGTGCTTCTGTCGAAGAAATGCGAGAGGGATTTAGGATGTTATGCTTATGCACAAAGCGCCCCCAAAACGCGTGTTTGAAGGTGGCATAACGTGTTGTTGTTGTGGTTTTTGCAGCGCGAAAAATGCTGCGAAAACAGAAAAATCGGAGCATTTACCAGAAGCTTGTCCATATCAGGGACTTGCAGCGAAATCGGGGGCGTCATGTGGATAAGCATATAGGATGTTGTCTATACGCGCAGCGGAAAACGGGGATAAGTGTCGTTTCTCAATGAATTTGCGACGGGAAATCCGCATTAAATATGCGACTTTCCTTGCCCGATTCACTCTCGCCGGTCCGACTACATTTCCGGCTGGGGCTATTTCTAGTTGATGTCTCCCGTAAGCGGCGAACAGATGAGGTATTGCTCCCCTTCTGAACACGGCTTGCAGGTGACTGCCGGCTTGCGCCACCAGTCCCATCACGAGGCATTTCTGCCTTCTCCCCGACAAGGCCAGGCTTTCCCCGACCGAGCCACTTCCTTGGCGATGGTAGCTTGCGCCATTCCACCCAGACATGCCCTGCTCGATTCCTCACGGGTAGAGCAGGGGTGTTTCTGAATGGCTTCATCGCCAATCTCTCTGAAAATCTTGCGTGCGGAATAATCGCATCTTTGCCTTTTACCTTGCCTTTGGTAAACGTCGTTCCTCCCCGGCGGGCAATGCAGAAGGCGGCTCCCTGATGCACAGAGAGGCCCATGCCCAAGGCAAACTTCCAAAACCCAATCTTCGACGTGTGGGCCGGGTTCACGGAAACGACTGTTACACCGTGCTTTTGTGCCCGGCTTTGCACGGCCGCCTGAAACGTCGAATAGGCAAACGAAGACAGTTCATTGTTCAGGGGACGACTTTTCATCTCGCGTTTCTTGGCTTGGAAATCCAAGGTTTCGATGACAATCGGGGTTTTGTGTTCAACGGCGGCTTTGACGAGGCGCGTCACAACACGATAGATTTTCGCCTTTCGTTGTTCGCCGGTATCACCGTCCTTGAAATTAAGCTTTATGTCATAAGAGTCCTTCAAATTCCCATCTGAGGATATTCTGGCACAGGACACATGATTGATGTTTAGATCCACCCCGAGCAAGCCATTCTTCTCATCGGTTTGAACGGGCACTGGGTTCCTTTCGACCGAAGCATGAACATACCATTTCTTGTTCTTCTTACAGAATCGATATGTCACTGGACGCTTGTTTCGCAGTGCCCGGTCGAGGCTTTCTGTCATGTAGGTAAACCTGATGGGCACTGTAACAAATTCCCCAGCGTGCGAGCCAAATCTGCGAACCCGTAAAATCCCTTGCTCACCATTCCAGTCCATCATCGTGCAACTCGCATTGCCTCCCTTCTCAGCCGCATTCCCCATGGTTTTTGTATCCGTTTTCTTGCAGGTGAAACTGCGAGCGAAACACAGTTCTGCTCGCAAAGCAAATTGAGTTCTTTTTCCTTGCTTCGAGATTAGCCAATCGGGCTTTCAGCGTCGCGAGACGCCGGTTTTTCTGATGGCGCACATACCGGCCCAATTTCTTCTTCAATTCGGCCTTCACTTTGGTGATTTTGTCTTTCAATCCCTCAATACTTAATTTTACGCTTTCCTCTAAGGCCAGCAATTTCCCCCTCACCTGGGCGTCAAGTGCATTGAACTGGCTCGACGTCAAACCATGTTCTTTAAGCCACCTTCTTTTCAGGGCATTCGTTGCGTCATTATCAAGCTTCCCACGCGCATGCTTCTCAACAAACAGCCGACGCTCTAAGATTCCCCATTCTTCCCCCATTTGCTCTAACACATCACAAGCCTTGGGGTCTCTTACCCGCGCTGTTATTGTGATGTGGTTCATCGCATGATTATACGTTGCTTGCCGCTCAATTTCAATGCTTTATCGCACGTTCCATGCAAAAAACATTGTGAGATTCTCATGATATCGCCACCTTTGCGCGAATCGTTGCGTTGTATGCGAGACGATTCGTTTCAGCAAAACCATCTTTTCTGCTGCCGGGTCGCAAATTCAACGCAGCTTAGTCGCATTTCATGGATGTCTTTTAGTCGCAAATTTATTGATTGAGGACAATAAGCTTGGGCGCATTACCGCTGACGTGCATCACAGAATTGCCGATAAACTTGTTGTTGAGATGGGGGGCGTGTCGGTTGTTCCGGCTCCGGAAACCCAAAAAAACACTGGCGGTTAAATGGTCGAGCGGTGATTTTTTGAGTATCTTCGACCTATGATCGCATGGGATATTGCCAAGGTTGTTGAGGCGTTTGAGCTGATTGCGTCCGCTAACGGACTACCGCGTGAGAATGTTCGCCGAGAGTTGCCGCCCGGCGATTATTGTGGGGGGCAGGTTTTCTTGGACACTGGTGAGCTGATTGCATGGGTGTCGGCGACTCCTTTTCGCACGGATGGCGTGTCTATCTGTGAGCAGGGTGTCCCAGACGTTGAATTTGTTGAGGTTGTGGAGTCCTCTGCTGATTGTCGAGGTGGGCTGCAAAGCAGAGACCCTGAGGTGCGAAGACTGTTTCATGCCGTCGAGGATGCTTTGACGGAGATGGGGTTCTCGGTCGTTCCCTCGATGAGCGACTATTTTTAGCCTTGTTCATCGCGGTAAAACTTTTGTTTATGCGGGGCAGCGGTCTTGGTTCGCTCCCCAATCCGCACGTAATTTTGTTTTTTCCGCACAAGCTGTTTGCTATTAGGAGTTTACACGGACGGTCATTATAACCTCGCCGTATATAATAGCATTTCGCGCAACACCCTAAACCTCAACGCGTTACGCTGATTTTGCAGTGCTTACGCGCGGATTGGGGTCGCTTTTCACGCCCTTGACATAGAAAGGTCTCTGATGGTATGCTCCGAAATGCCGCTGACTCAATTTAATCCGAAACGGTTGCACTGAATGCGCGATTATGTGGAGCAAGACCGTCTTATTTTTCAGGAGCCCTTTCATTGGGTTGGCCCTTTTGGCTTTTGTTGGCGCCGCAGCCTTTTTTTATCCCGCGCGCAGCAGGCATTATGTTGAAGAAATGTGGGTTCCTCGTGGTTATTACCTCACGAACACGAGCGATATTGACCATAGAACCAAAACGCGGAGCGGAGAAGAACTCTTTGCTCTCATACGGAAGGTGGCGCCCTCCATATCCGCCGACCGCCGAACCCTTTCAGATATTGTTTACGTGACGGCCGATAACACAGCCGCGTTGGACGGTGCTGCGGATATAACAAAAAAAAACTCAGATAATCCCTTTCAACGGGTGTTTCAGGTCGAGCGGGCAAAAACAGAACTCGCCGGCCCCCTTTTGATTAGTGGCTTCTGTTTAGCTGCATGGTGCTTGTTTTGGTTTGCGACCTGGACAAACTCATTTAGATACGTATTTGGAACAGTGGTGCTTTTCAGTGTGGCTTTGGCGTTGTCCTGGGGAAATTACTCGCGGAAATTGGCCGCGCCGCCTCTCAACGAGGTGACATTAACTATTGTGAGCGACTCCAACGATGTTTTTACAACGTTTCCCGAGATTTTTAAGAGGCTCCTCTTAAAGATTCATACGTCTGAATTGATAAAGAGACACCTTGAAAACGATGGATATTTTTGTGCTTACGATATTCAGCAGCCGCCCCAAAACAACAACATTGCGAGCGGGCCCGGCTCCACAATAGTTATCCTAAAAACCAACGCGCCTGAACGACGTGTTTTATTAGCCCAAAAGGATGCCTTGCAGATTATCGCGCGAAGCGGGGAGGACGCACGATGAATGTCGAGCAGCAAACATCTTTTCGCAGCGAGTTGGCGTTTATTTTGGCTACCGTGGGGGCTGTGGGTGTGTATTTAGGGCGTGGGCCGGTCAGCCTTCTTGCTTTATTGGCTGCCGGCTTGCTGGTTTCCTGCCTGTCTTCCAAGCGGTTTGTTGTTGACCTGGGTGTTTCTGTTGCTATTGCCGCATCATCCCTTTTGTTTTTGAGGAGCGCGAAAGAGGTGACCGTTGTAGCTATTGCTACTGTCGCTTGGGTTGTTTGGGGTTTTGTTAGCAGGACTCCCTTTCCTTGGAAACGACAAGTAGCTCCTTTTATTTTGGGTGCACTTCTTGTTTGGGTTAACGCGGCCGTTTTCTTCTCTGATGATATTTATTGGAAGGCAACTCCACCTTGGCTGCCCACCGACATTGGTGCGGCATCTCTCACCCTTGCTATGGTTTGTGGATGCGGATTTAAGCGATACCAGGTTATCGCTTATGTTGCGTTTGCGGTGGCGCTGATTACCTTTTTCCAGTGGGACGGCAATACCCACAAAAACGCAGTGGGCGGGGCCGCTGTCATTGCAACCGGCCTGCTTCTTACTTTGCGCAGCAGCCCAGCACTATTGTTGGCTATCATTAGTAGCAGCATAGCTTTTAATACGCCATCAGGAGCCGGCAAAATTGGGATTATGGTGCTTTGGGGGATTTACATAGGCTGCTGGTTTATACAGAAGCAGCGGGTTTTGGGAGCCATTGCTGTTTTTCTTGGCGGGGTTGCAGGTGTTTTTATGTGGCCAAAAATCCTCAACGCTATCGGCAAAGAGGAAACCCTCACCGGGCGGACGGGAATCTGGGAGACTGCTGTGGCGTGGACCATACAAAACCCTCTTTTTGGAAACGGAACTAACTTTTGGATAAATCAGGGTAGGTCGATTCGGATTAATGACAACCATTTCCCTTGTGGATCTGCGCATAATGGTTTCTTAGAAGGCAGTGTGATGTTCGGTATGCCCGCTCTTTTTCTCCTTGTGCTTTTGATATGCAGCGCTGTTATTCAAATGCAGGTTTCCTATCGATACAAATTACTGCTTTTGGCGGCGGGGGTTTTGCCGATGCTTACAGAGGCAGTTGGATTTGCAACTGTTGGAGGAGCAGCGACACTATGTGGCTGGTTGGCCTTTTGCTTAGCACGAAGCCAAAAGGAGGGGACGTGATTACCGTCATAATGCCATGTCATAACCGATGGGACACTGCCAGTAAAAGTGTCGAGGCTCTTTGGAAACATTCAACCGGAAATGTTCACCTTATTGTCGTTGACGACTGTTCTGTGCCCGGGAGCTGTGAAAAGCTTTTACCAAGTTGGCCTGGTGAAATCACTGTTGTCAGGACGTCAAAAGAGCTATTTTGGGCGAGGTCTTTGGCTGTTGGTGAAGTAGAGGCACGAAAAACTAACCCGGATTTCATAATCTGGCTCAACGAAGACACGCAGTTGGCTGACAATATTGCAGGCTTGCTGCATCCCGACTTCATAGGCGTCGCAAAAGTTATCACTCCCAGCGGCGATGACATCAAGGGGCCTCTCACGCAAATCGCACCATGCAAGTTTCGTCTGTGGAAACCAGGCCAGTCGATAGACACGTTTCATGGATACTGCGTTTCAATACCAAGGTCGGCCTACATTCGCCTACAAATAGAGGATTATTCCCATGCTTTCGCCGACCTTCACTATGGGTTGGACGCCCGAAACCTTAACATCCCCATTGTTGCCTCCAACGTGCGCGCTACCACAGCAACTCAGCAACGAATAAACTGGAGGGACCTCAAAACGGCTTCCGCGAGGTTTTCCGCCTGCATTGCGCCGACCGGGCTTCCTTTTGGAGATTGGTGGAAGTTTTGCCGAAATTTTGGCGGCCCTCTATTTGTGGCACGATTTCTATCCCCATACAGATTCTTTCTTTATCGTCGATTAAGTAAAGCAAAAAATGATATTGCGGAATAGTCGCTTTGCGCGATAATTCAACACAGTGAAATACCTTAAATTTATTCAGTGGAGACCTTGGATGCGGAAAACGCTTATTGTTTTCGGGTATTTGGTTGTTGCCGCTTTGGTTGGACTGGCTGGCTCGAAGACCTGGCAGCGGAAAGTTGGTAATGCGGCCCGCGAATGGGGTATTTCTGAACCACAAAAAAAGGCTAGGGATGCCATTAAAAGTGTAGCACCTCAGCGAATCGACTTTACTGTTTCCGCGCAAACACCGCCACCAAAACCCGCCACCACTGCACAGCCGGCAGCCTCGGCGCCGGCAGCCACTAAAATTGCCATGAGCGTGCAGTCCGGCGTGGCCAGCGCTAATACTACATCGGTGGACGCCCCAAAACCAGGGGCCACCCCAGTTCCTTCTGTTCAGCAATTGCCCTTTGGCGTTCAAGCATCTGTTGCGGCCCCAGCAACTCCGGCGGCTCCACTTCCCGCGAAGGTTGCTATGAGTGTGCAAACCGGGGTCGCGCAGCCTCCCGCCCCAAAACAACCCGCACCAGTGGCGACGCCAACACCGCCTCCTGCCGCCCGGCAAGTTCCTCTTAGTGTTCAATCTGGCATTGCTACCCCCACACCGCCACCGCAGCCTCGTGCTGCGGCTCCCGCCACCCCAGCGGCTCCACTTCCCGCGAAGGTTGCTATGAGTGTGCAAACCGGGGCCGCGCAGCCTCCCGCCCCAAAACAACCCGCACCAGTAGCGTCGCCAACACCGCCTCCTGCCGCCCGGCAAGTTCCTCTTAGTGTTCAATCTGGCATTGCTACCCCCACACCGCCACCGCAGCCTCGTGCTGCGGCTCCCG